>Ga0255061_10000789_pt1 | contig 9627 bp, 3 predicted proteins | sample 174RNAGHGhighgp2_FD_183093 | JGI IMG/M metagenome (GOLD analysis project Ga0255061, IMG submission 183093) | Metatranscriptome of sheep rumen microbial communities from Palmerston North, Manawatu-Wanganui, New Zealand - 1742 RNA GHGhigh gp2... | ecosystem: Host-associated > Mammals > Digestive... | reverse complement strand
TGGGGAACAGGTGCAAAGACGGATACGATCTATCGCGATCTTTATAACCTCAATCCGTCCGATGCCCAAGCCAATTCCAACAAGAGCAATTATGCGCCCGGACATGTAACCCGCGGAGACAAGTTTGACAACGGTTCTTTCCGCATGGATTCCAAAAACAAATCCCAATACAACTATATTTGTTGGGAACCGGCTGCTGAATACCGCGGCGATTTTGCGCGTACCTATTTCTACATGGTGACTGCTTACGAGCAACAAACATGGAGTTCGACCTATAGCGATTATGTGAATAATAATTCCTATCTCCGGTTTACGCCAACCATCGTGCAAGTACTTTTGGACTGGCACCGTGCGGACCCGGTAAGCAACAAAGAGATTTGTCGTGCCGACCAGATATCAACCATACAAGGCAACCGTAATCCGTTTATTGATTATCCGGAATTGGTGGAGTATATATGGGGAAACAAGAAAGGTCAATCCGTGAATTTATCCTCTTTAGCCTGCGCTTTCGAAAGCGGTGTATGTCCGGATCCTATTAGTCCGGACCCCGATCCGCAACAATACGACACGCTGATCTATCTGCCGGGCTTGTCCAAAGCGATCGTGAATGATTATTCCAACGGCGACATCAAAGGCTATGCCAGCGACAAGATTCAATCGAATGGAACACGCTCTATTACGATGGGAGCCAGCACAACGGATGGTTATTTAACCTTCAATCACCTCAATTTGACCGATTCTGCCATTTTGGTCTTCCGGGCATCCGTATACAATACCGCCAACTCCATGCAATTGGATATATACTGCGGCAACACATTAATTCGTTCCATTACGGAAACAGTTGCTCAAAACACCAGAAATGAAGTTCGGTATCGCACAACTATTCCGGCGGGAACAGACAGTATCACGATTATCTCTGTCGGAGGTGCGACCACCAAACGTGCATGCATGCAAGAGTTGTACTTGATCCAACCCAACGGCCAAACGACAGGGATAACTGTGCCCCTTCGTGAAAGCCCGGCCCGCAAGGAATTGCGGGAAGGACGTGTTGTGATTATTCGGAATGCGTCAATTTATACCCCATTAGGTCAGCAGATACGATAGGTGTGTCAATTTTTACACACTTTTCGTGAATATGTGTACGCGCGTGTGAGGAAAAAGTTGTAACTTTGCACCCGATTTAAAACGTACACATTTAACAAAACAACTAATATGAAAAAACAACTATTCAACATTCTCCTCTGCGGTCTGCTGGTAGTTCCTTTCATGGGAGCCAAAGCCGATCAGGTTGAGGAAGGACAGTCCACAGAAGGTACTGATTTCTGGGTGACTTTTTTACAAGCGGATCATCGTGATGACGATGACAAAGACATTATTTTGTCGCTTACTGTTTCTTCCCGTTCGAATTGTGAGGTAACGATTACCAATCCATTTTTCAAAGGGAAAGCGGTAGCAGTGTATGTAGACGGTGTCGCTCTTTCAGGAGCAGTCTTTCCGTTCAATGTTTCTATTGTGGCCAATCAGGCGACAGAGATTCAATTGTATCAAGGTACAGCGCAGTTGACCAACAGTGACAATGAGTTTTGCTATACCCGTCGCTCCGAACAGGTCGACAGTACAGCATTGCACGTCACTTCTACTGCACCCATATCGCTCTTCGCGAGCAATTATAAGGAGGCATCTTTTGATGCAGCCAACGTTTTGCCAAAAACGGCCCTGCAGACGGATTATTTGATTCAGTGCTATACACCTTCTGATCACAAAAATGCTCCGCAAGGTACGCATTTTGCTATCGTAGCAGTAGAGGATGGTACGGAAGTTTCTTATACCTTATCCGCGGAAACGGATTTAAATGCCAAAGGTACGACCGTGAATACTGCGGTGTTAAAAGAGGGACAAGTATGGTATGTGTGGACCGGCGACGGCGAAGGTCACGACTATGATCTGAGTGGTACTTCTGTGACTGCCAACAAGCCGATTGCTGTTTTCCAAGGCAACCCGCACTCCAACTTGCCGTTCTACTCCGATCTGGGTCTCAATGATCCTATTCAACAGCGTGACCACCTCTTCTCGCAAGCTATGCCTATTTCTACTTGGGGCACCACCTTTGCCGTAACGCGTAGTGCTCGTAAACGCGACGTATTGCGTATTATGGCTATTAACGATGGCACGGAGGTAAGGATTAACGGAGTACTTCGTCATACCTTCAATTTCAGTTCCTCGGACCCCAAAGAGAGCAAACAGTATTGGGAGATTCAATTAGGAGATGCCATCAATAACGGTGGTAAGAAAGGCGATGAGACACGTCCTGATGCAGATGTACCGGGTGGCAGTTGCTTTATCGAGACTTCTTGTCCATGCGGTATCCACCTGTTCATCGTTTCGCAGGAATGGGATGGAAAGCGTGGCAGCAACGACGGTGACCCTTCTATGTTGTGGGTGAACCCGATTGAGCAGAAGATCGACCAGATTACTTTCTCTACCTATTCCAGTAAAAATAGCAAAGGATCGGACACCAAGCACTATGTCAACGTGGTAACGGACAGCATCAATGTACGCCCCGTCAACAACATGACGCTGGACAACAATCCTCTCACCGGATGGGAGCCGGTTGTCGGTAGCGATCACAACGGCGACGGCAAATACCGTTATTACTATGTACGTCACGACTTAGGCACAACTGCAAAGAACAGCAAACCGCTGTCGCACACCCTCAAATTGAACAACGCACAAGAGGGTGAAGGCTTTACCGCATATGTTTACGGTTATACCAGCAACGAGAGTTACGGTTACAATGCCGGCGGTGCAACGAAATCGTTGAGTCAGTCGATCTATATCAACGGAGAGGAGTTCTCGGACAAAAAAGAAAACAAACTCTGCGGTAAAGATACCGTCAAGTTTGCTTGCAAACCGGACTTCATTCCGGATAGTATCACTTGGCATTTCGGCGACGGAACGCCGGACGTAACTCTGAAGCAGGACACTTCAACCATCGTTCCGCACTACTACCTCAATGGCGGTATCTACGATGCTTCCTGTACGATCTACCGCAATAGCAGTAATGTCTGCGTAGGTCAGTCGGCGAAGACGGTGATTAATATCCAAGTAAATATCGGACGTTACACTTTCGACATCAAAAAGCCGGACATTCCTTGCCCCGAGAAGGACGGCACCCAGAAACCGGGTACGATCCCTTACACCAGCACCATCGATTTGACGGGAAATAACGTAACTGTAGACTTCAATGACGTAGCGAAAGCTGCTGGCTTTGGTGCAAAAATGCTAACGATTAAGCCGGATCATTTTGAGCTACAGATTCCGGTAGATGCAGAATCGGGTGTTAAGTATGGTATTACGATTGATATCAAATCGGATTGCGGCGACACGACAGCTCTTCTGCTGTTCGAGTTACCGCTCCCCAACGATATTATTGACCAGCGTTACACCAACGTCCTCGGTATACTTAAAAACCATCCGAAGATTAAGGGTCAAGTAATGAGCGACTTCCAATGGTTCCGCACGAGCGACAGTACCGCGCTTCCTAATCAGACATCGTCTGTACTGAATATGGCTGATATTCCGGGCGAAGACTACATGAACGACGAGTTCTATGTTGAATTCTGGAGCAACAAGGGTCAACCGGATTCTGTCTTCATCCGCGCATGTGCTAAACCGTTCGTTGTGGATACAACCAAGCACAGTTTTATCAATAATCCGGACAGTCTTATTATTTCCGCTTCTTACGGATACAAGCACGGCGATAAGGTATTTGTCAACGCCAACTGGGGCGGTAAGACCGACATCGAGTGCTATGCACAGTGGATCACCACCAGCGGTAATATCTACAAGGATTGGAAGTTCCTCTTACCGAACGGCGGTTGTCTGATTGATACGCCTACCGAACCGGATCTGTATCTGCTTCGTGTGGTAACGGACAAGAAGACACGTAGTTTCAAGTTTATCATTCAATAACCTTAAATATAGGAGAACACGGATATGAAAAACTTATTTCGAAACATACTGATTGCAAGTGTTGTTCTTAGTTTGAATGCTGCTCCGGTAGCGATATACGCTATGCCGGAACCGGTACCTGCCGGACAGACGGATAAGCAGAAAGCAGCTGCCAAGAAGAAAAAAGAGCAGGAGAAAGCCAAAGCACAAAAGGCCAAAGAGAAAGAAAAAGCGCAACGCGAGAAACAGAAAGCGGCTGATGCCAAGAAACGCGAGGCAGAAAAGAAGAAAGCCGCTGCTGCTAAGGAGAATGAGAAGAAGCAGGCTGAGCGCGATAAAGCCGCTGCAGAGCGTGCCAAGGTAGCCGAGAAACGTGCCGAAGAGCAAGCGAAGAAAGAGGCGGATGCAAAAGCAAAAGAGGAAAAAGCCATTCGTGACTACGAGAAATACCAGGAGAGTTTGGAGAACCCCAAGACCGAAGTGATATCGTTCTTCAACATCGGTTTACGTGCCGGTTACTCGGCTTTGATGGATAAGCAAGGCGATCAATGGGCTGCCATTAGTAGCGGTAAGCAACTTGGTAATGATTACGCCTATCGTTCACTTACCGGTGGTGGCGGAGCAGGTCTGGATCTGACCTACAGCCTCGAGTACGGACACTTCCGCTTCGAGACCGGCTTGGACGCTCGTTTCCTTAATTCGACTTCGTCTTACGGCTTCCAGGCTACGCGTATAGACACCAAATACGGAGCACAATACAACTACTTGTTTGACAAGTTAGTCGAACAGCGTAACATGCTTGGTATCGGTATTCCGGTCATGTTCGGTGCACAGTTCAGCCGCTACTATTTCCTGGTTGGTGCCAAAGCGCACTATAATCTGCCATTGGGTTACAGCCAGAAAGGTCAGTATGACATCACCGTTGACGACCCGGCTTTCTTTGACCCGTACGGTATGGGTATCTGGGATCTGAACGGTCAGACCAACCAAGCGATGATGTTCGCTATTCCGGATGTAAGTGCCGCAATTGAATTAGGCCTGGATCTGGATGAGTGGTTGCAGAAACAGCCTGATCCCAAGGCAAAGAAAGCCAAAGTCAAACCGGGTCAGCGTCTGCCGTTCGGTCAGGAGCACATCCACTATCGTGTAGCGCTTTTTGCCGAATATAGCGTGCTCAACAATAACGCAACGCCTAAAGCCAATCCGGTTGAGTTTGATGCCGACAAGGTAGAAGTAACCAAATCCAACACCCTTTTGGCACTCAACGGTAACACGGCACTCAACAACCTCTTTGTGGGCGCTAAGTTCTCTATCCAGTTTGAGGTTCCCGGCAAACAGGCTCGTCCCGTTCCGCCGCCTCCCGCATATGCCATTTACAGCGTAGTCGATGCTGAGACGAACCAGCCGCTGGAGAAAGCGTTGATTGAGACCCACGCTACCGAGAGTGGCAAGATCGCTATGCGTGAGAAACAGATCACGCCGAAGGGGCTTCGTCAGAAACATGCATTGGGTAACTTCACCGTAGATGTCAAAGCAGAGAACTACTACCCTGCTACGCAGTCATTCGATATCGAGAAAGTAGGTACAACCGAGTATGTCACCATCGCGATGCGTCACCGTCCTGTTCTGCGCGTGCGCGTAACTAATAAGGAGACCGGACTCGTTGTTCCGGCTAGCGTACGAATCAACAAGAGCGGTGTAGCCGAACCGGCTTACAACCTTGCTACCGACTCGCTTACGGGAACGACCCGTCAGATGCTGGAGGAAGGTCCGAACTACCGCCTTTTCATTGCACAGATGGGTTACGACACGGTGGATATCGCGATTGCAAATATCGGCGACAGTCTGAATATCGAGTTAGTTCCGGTTAAGAAGGGTGAGGTATTCATCGTGAAGAACCTCTTCTTCGCCACCAACAAGACCCGTATCCTGAAGACTTCGGAGGAAGCCCTCAATGACCTTTACATGTATCTGGCGCGTAATCCGCAGGTACGTATTAAGATCATCGGTCACACCGACAATGTAGGTAAAGATGCCGCTAACCAGAAACTGTCCGAAGGACGTGCCAATGCGGTGCGCGACGACTTGATTGAGCGTGGTATAGTAGCTGATCGTATTGAGGCGGAAGGTCGCGGTGAGAGCCAACCGATCGACACCAACGACACAGAAGAAGGTCGTCAGAACAATAGACGTGTTGAGATCGAAATTTTGTAAACAACTGATATCTGAGATATGAAAAAGCAACTTAAATCATTATTGCTCATCGTACTGCTAATCGGTTATGCATTGCCCTCATGGGCGCAGTCATCAACCGAAGGTAAAGAGTTCTGGGTAGCATTGACGCTTTCGGCTGCTCCAGCAGAAGGCACTCCTACCCCCTTTATTGCAGTGTCTACAAAGAAAGCAACAACGATTACCATCACCAACCCCAACGATCCCAACTGGGCAGGCGTTACGCGTTCTGTAGGCGCTGACGAGTGGGCTGTTTTTGAGACTGAAATCCCATTGGCACAGTGGTACCCGACCAATGCCAATTCGATTACTAACATCATACCGGAAGCGGGCAAAACGCACAACTACGGTCTGAAAGTGGTAACTGATGAGGACGTGTCGGTCTATGCAGCACTCTGGATGACGAACTCCTTTGATGCAGCTAATGTGCTGCCGGTTCATGTGCTTCAAAACGAGTATTATACCCAGGATTATCCGCCGTATATCAAACCGTCTGACGGAGAAGCTTTGGCGATGTTCACGATTGTGGCTACAGAAAACAACACGAATGTCACCATCACTCCTTCCTCCACCACCCATGATAACAAGGCAGCAAATGTCCCCTATACAGTAACGCTCAATGCGGGTCAGACGTATTACGTCATTTCGCAAACTTTGCAGTCATTGTCCGGTACCCATGTTACCGCAGACCATAAGATTGCTGTATTCCAAGGAGATGTCTTTACGCAGATCCCAGGTGGAAAATCGGCGCGCGATTGTACTTACGAGCAGGCTATGCCTATTGACTATTGGGGAACAAAGTTCGTCGTAACTCGCTCAAAGGAGAAGGATGCAAACCGTATCCGCGTAACAGCAAGCACTAACGGTACCTCGCTCAGTATTGACGGTTATAATGTGGGTATGATCAATGCCGGTGAGACTTTTGAGTTCGAAATGCGTCTGAATGAACCGACTCAGGCTGACTTGGTGCATCGTGCAGATATCAATATACAAGCAGATGCCGTTTATCTGGAATCTTCCTGTCCGGTAGCTGTTTATTCGTACGATGTAAGTAACGCGTATAAATCCACCCCGTCTGAAATGGATAACGGCCGTGGAGACCCGTCTATGGTGTGGATATCCCCGCTGGAGCAACGTATCAACGACATCACCTTTGGTGTCTGCGGTACAACTAAGACTGATAAACACTACATTGATATTGTATGTCCAACAGCAGCAACAGCCCAAACGACTATTACTCCTGCGCCCGTTGAGACAATCTCTTGGAACACCGTTGACGGCAACAAGCAATGGTCTTATGCACGCGTGCATCTCTCTACGGTGGGTAAAACAGGAAGAGGAAATCGTGTGTTCAGACTGCAGAACGCACAGGGATGTATTGCACACGTTTACGGTAACGGAGATGATGAGTCCTATGCATACTCGGTAGGTTCAGCTGCTGTGGAGCAAGGTGTGAGTGTGAATGGGGAGAACTTCGACAACGGAGTCCGCAGCGACACCCGATTCTGTATGGGAGACACCTTGCTATTTGATGCCCAGGTAGGAACAGATCCTATCGTCCGCGTGGATTGGAACTTCGGCGACGGTATCACCGACTACAACTCTACCCCGCAAGTGAAACACTGCTATACCGTTCCCGGTTGGTACGATGTGGAGGCATATCTCTATGGTCACCAAATCTGCACCGATGAACCCGATCAGCTCATCGGTCATGTAAAATTCTCCTTCCGCGTCGTTCGTCAGGACACCGTTTGGGTCGATCCGTCCAAGAACTGTTTGACGCAAGAAGAATGGGCGGACACTATTCGTATCAAGGGTCAGAACTACTTAGACAGCCTTGTCAATTTTGGTCGGATGGAAATCCTCAATCCGGACGCGCCATGTACGGAGCCCATTCAGATCAGTCTGACCACTTATGGTCTGGAGACCGGTCATTCCTCGAAAGTTGATGAGTTTGACAGCGCGTATGTTCATGGTAAATGGTATTATCCGGAGACCTTACCGCCTGATGGTATTGTTACATGGATCGTTGAGGGTGGCAATCAGTACGGATGTCGTCTCTACGATACCTGCTATGTGCATATCAAGACTTGTCTCGACATGCAGATTCCTAACTCGGGTGCTCATGCATGTCAAGGCGATACGGTTATTTTGCCGTTCATCTATAAGAAGGGTGATATCGCAGAAGCTCATTTCATCTACAACAAGGACAAAGTGAAGATTGAGCCGAAGAAAGTATCCTTTGATTGGTATTTCGAACTGCCGACCGAGAAACTCAAACCGGATTACTATCAGGCAACGATTACCGTTTTAGACACGATCTGCAACCGCACTCTCGAGTTCCCGATAGAGTTCGCGATATACTACCCGAGCTCAATCTTCAAATGCAAGTTCAATAACGTGCTGGCGGTTTATAACAAAGAGAACAACGGCGGATATGAGTTCACCGGTTACCAGTGGCTGCTCGATGGAGCACCGATTCCGGGCGCAACGCAGTCTGTTTACCATTTGGATACAACATTCGTGATCGGCCAGTATTATTCCGTTATCCTGACTCGTTCGGACGGTGTGATCCTACCCTCTTGCGCACAAATGATTGAGAAAGTAAATAACTACGTTTCTGAATCGAACAAGGCGCCGGCGACCAAGCATCTGATCAACCAGCGGCTCGTCATTCGCAAGGACGAAAAGGATTATAACATTTACGGTCAACGAATGAAATAAATGCGTAAGTTATTTCAACAAAACGCGCTCTTTCTTGCTCTAAGCCTGATACTCCTCGGAGTATTGGGCTTAGCGCTTGTCTATATCCCGAAGGGAGATTTGCACCTGCTGCTCTGCGATCGTCACACGCCCGCGCGCGATATATTCTATAGGTATTATACGCAGGTGGCGGAATGGTTTCCGTACGTGCTGTGCGTGTGCCTGCTCCTTTTCGGTCGCATCGGTAACGGCGTAATGGCTTCATCGGCCATGATCCTGTCAGCCCTCACGACCCAGCTCTTCAAGCATATCATCAATGCCCCGCGACCGGTAACTTGGTTTGCACAGCATTTCCCTGATCTTCAACTGCCGCTCACCGAAGGCGTGCGCATGAACCAGTGGTACTCCTTCCCTTCCGGCCACACGACGAGTTTCTTCGCGCTGGCGTTTGTAGCGTGCATCCTCATAACGGATAAACTTACAGGCGAAGCCGGTCCTACAGCGAAGCGGTCTTACAGTTCCAGCGGTCTTGCAGCGATAGCGGTCCAGCTGCTGCTCTTTGCACTCGCTGCCTTGGGAGGATACAGCCGGATTTACCTCTCCCAACATTTCGCCGCTGATGTCTTTGCAGGCATCCTCGTCGGCACGCTCATTACCATCGTGTGTTATGCTGTTTTTTACCGTTATGAGGACAAAAAATGGTATAATTACCGTGTTTTTGCAAAAAAATGAGGGGTAAAG
>Ga0255061_10000777_pt1 | contig 9694 bp, 5 predicted proteins | sample 174RNAGHGhighgp2_FD_183093 | JGI IMG/M metagenome (GOLD analysis project Ga0255061, IMG submission 183093) | Metatranscriptome of sheep rumen microbial communities from Palmerston North, Manawatu-Wanganui, New Zealand - 1742 RNA GHGhigh gp2... | ecosystem: Host-associated > Mammals > Digestive... | reverse complement strand
TTGCCGCTCGTTGCGGGGTCGTTCCTTTTTTTTGGAAAAATGGAACAAAAAGTATTAATACACCACTGTGACCACGCTTTTTGCTGGAACGCTCGCAACTGTTTTAACGTCGGTTTGGCGTTTGAGTTTGTTGCCGGGGGTGTCATTTGTTAGATAAACTGCCGATAATTGTTTCGGAAATTTAACTGCTTCGTCTTGGTTGGAATAGTTGATAATCACCGAAACTACGCTACCGTCTGTGTTTTTGAATGATGACATCATCAGACCTTCAGGAGTTTCTTTAGTGGAAAGTTTTGAGAAAATCCTCTTTGCGCCCGGTCTTATAAAACGGCTGTAATTGCCTAAAACCCAAAGCAAACGGCTGTCTGAAATTTTTCCTGATTCGTATGTTTCTTCCATAAAGTCTTCTAAAAGACCGTCTTTGTAGTCTTCGCCGACGGCACGCCACCACTGCCATGATGAGGCGTTAGCATATACCAAATCGTGATGAATCCATCTTGAAACATACAATGCCGTTGTCATGGTCGTATCAAAACCATGTCCGCCGCCTATTTCCTCGTCGTTGCCCATGACGCACTGTTCTGTCATCCAAAATTTTACGGCAAATTTTTCTAATGTATCGCGTAAATTCTCACGCATTGTTTTCATAAAATCCAAAGGTGTGTTTGTCCAATAACCATGACCGGCAATCATGTTTTCTACGTGTTGTAAGCCGCAGACGTTTGACGAGGAATCTGCATTGAAAAGCGTTTGAATGGCATATCCTCTGTCAGGATTGGTTTGATGAACGCCGACCATGGCGCGGTAATCTGAGGATTCATTAACGAGAATTTTTGTTTCGAGATTTTCTCTTGTTAATGCCTCGTCCAAGGAGCGGGTTATTTTTGCAATTTCGGCATTTGTGGCGGGTGTGCCTTCTTGTTTCGGACCCTGCCAATTCCAATGTCCGTCAGGTTCGTTGACGGGACAAATATATGAAATGTCTATTTGATGTTTTTCTTTCAAACCTTTGACTGCCTTTGCCATATAATCGGCATATTTGTCGTAACAATCAGCTTTGAGATTAAAATCACCACCTCTTCCCGTGTTGGTTGCAAGACCGTTTTCTGTAAAATATACAGGCGGTGAGTTCAAAAACGCAACAAATGTTTTTACGCCATATTCTTGGGCTTTTTTCATGAATTTTACTTGAGATCTCTGACGTGAAAAATCCCAATTTCCATCCGGCATCAAAAAACATTCTGTTCGTGTAGATTCTTTAATTTCAGATTTATCTTCTTGATAAGCACTACCTGTGCCGAGGTTGAAACGCCAAATGCTTAGCGCAATACCTTTGGGTGTGCCGTCTTGAAAAGTTTCATTTGAAAACAGCCATTCTGCGGCTTTGTTTATAGTTTTTTCTGGCCATTTTAACGAATAACGGATTGACCAAGCATCCGATGCGCCGAAACCGTCTATCGTTTGAAAAGTTTTTTCTTCATCAATAACAGCCTCTTGAGTGAATTTTTCCGCACAACCACTCAATAATAATGATAATATTAAAAAGTATTTTTTCATAGATTTAATTATAATATAACCACGGAAATCACTAAAAAAAATAAGTTCTTTTTTCGTGTTTTCCGTGGTGAAAAAAAATAATTATTATTTGCAATAAACCACTGTAGTTACAGATTTTGCCGGAATTACCATATTTCCGTCGCTCATGTTGGTACGCTCAAGTTTCTTTGTCTCGTCAGTTACGAAACGCAAGAATTTCGTGTTACCTTCAAAACCGCTGATTTGAGGTTTAATCCTGACTTTTGAGTCTGTCAAGTTAGTGTAAACCATAACAAGCGTATTGCCGTCGCCTGATAAGAAAGCTGAACCGAAGAACGATTTATCGTTGCCGCAGGTCATATCAACACGTTTGTAACCCGGACGGATAAAACGGCTGTAATTACCTAAAACATAAAGATTTACGTTGTCAGCCCAGTTACCGCCTGTGGATACGTCCTCATCGTTAAGATCTACGTTATCAGAAACATTACTACCGACTTTTATAAGATAAAATCTGTTTTTCTGACTCCAACGCTCCTGACCGAAAACAGTCCAGTAACTCCAAGACGAAACGTTAGCCCAAACCAAATCAGAATAAATAACTCTTGACAAATAAAGTGCATTGTCAATGTATTTTGCTGCGTCCAAGCCCGGATATTCGTCAATTACGCCATAATCTCCAAGCAACGACCATTCTGTCTGCCAAAGTCCGATACCGGCTGCATCTGCTGCGTTGTATGCGGTTGTGCGGTAAGATTCAAGTTCTGTCCAGCCTTTGTCTTCCCAATACGAATGTACACCGACAACTTTATGAACATGGGTCAAATTCTTTAAGGAATTGTCGCCGTTGCCGAAAAATTCAGAAATCTGATTCAAAGTACCGTCATTACATCCCGCAACAGAGGAAGATGAGTATGTTGCAGACCATTTTGCAGCCTCAGGAATCACAATTTTAGTTTTTTGATCTCCGAGTTTGTCGTTAAGAAGATTAATCAGGGTTGCAACCTCTGAATTTTGCCAGCCGCAGCCTTCCTGATTTCTGTCTTTATGGTCTTTATCAATATTCCAACTATATTGAGGTTCGTTTACGGGCGAAATGTAATCAATAGGAATTCCGGCTTCGTTAAAATGTTTTGAAACCTCAGCCATATATTCGGCAAATTTTTCATAATTCTCAGGTTTGAGATTTGATTTTTCGCCGCTTTCAGAATATGTTTTGCCGTTTTCAGTCCAAAAATAAAGCGGTGAATTGGAAAACAACAGCATTTTTTCAACGCCGTATTTTTTTGCCTCGGTCATAAAAAACTGCTGACCTTTGCATTTTGTCCAATCGTATGTTTTACCGTCGTCTTTGAGATAACATTCAGCCATTTTTGCGGTTTCAAACATGGGATCTTTCTGATCTGCGCTGCCTGCTCCGAGGTTTACCCTCCACATCGAAAGACCTATGCCTTCCAACGCTCCGTTTGCCAAAGTATCCTGAGAGAAAAGCAGTTTCGCGATTTTGTCTTTGCCAGAATAGTTTTTGCCGACATATTCGCCCAACCAACAATCTGATGCTCCGAAACCTTCAATCGTCTGATAAACTGTTCCTGCATTGATTTTAACAGAAATTTCATCATCAGAACGCTCGTCAGAGCTATTAACAACTTTCCATTCTTTTTTTTCCTCGCCAGAACCGTTGTCGTTATTGTTTTCGTTGGTTTTCTGGTTATTGCGTGCTGCAAGTGCCTCTGGTGTTAATGCTGTATTCGAATCATTGGGCGTTATTTCTTCGTGGTCGCAAGATAGCATACCCGATACTGTCATTGCTGCCAATAATATTAATGATAATTTTTTCATATCTTTTGCTTTTTTAATTGACAATTTTTAATTGACAATTGACGATTGATAATTGTCAATTATCAATCGTCAATTATTTTTAATATCCCGGATTTTGTTCTAATTCTCCATTAGATTTATTAACTTCAACACTCGGAATCGGGAAGAGTAAATCTCTGTTCTCATTGAAATTGATTCCTTCATCTTGCGGTTCTTTCAAGTTGGTAGTTTCAAACTCGTCCGTAGATTCCTTAGTGTTGTATCTTACCCAAGAGCCGTCAGGTCCGAATAAGTTGCAAGCGACTTTTTTTCCGTTATCATCAGTCCAACGGCGAATATCGTAAAGACGGTTGCCTTCCATAGCAAGTTCAAGACGGCGTTCTTTACGGATAGCTTTTTTAAGGTCGTTGCCGGTAGAAGTAACGGGGTCAAGTTTTACTCTTTCACGTACTTGATTTAAAAACTTTTGAGCTTCCTCGTCTTTGCCTAACTGATTTTTTACTTCAGCAGCCATCAAAAGAACATCGGCATAACGGATAAGTTTGTAATTTAGCGGAATATGAGCTGCATCGTACGGACTTGGACGTTTTGCAAGCGGAATGTAAAGTTTTGCATTTACACGTCCTGATTTATGCTTGCTTGGAAGTATCGGATATTTCCCTTTTACCTTAATAGGATTACCGTCTTTATCAGTATCAGTATATTCAAAATTATCCATCTGAGTTTCGTTAGGAACTTCAGAGGCTCCGTGCTTGATAATCGTATTGAACAACCTTATTTCATCGCCTTCTGCAATGTAAGCGTTCTCAAGGTCTGACGAAGGACCGCTCCAAGACCATCCGCTGTCATCACGGCTGCCTACAACAACTGAGATTCTCTCTCCGGCACTATAAGAAATGTTGTCCGAAGTCTGAATTTCAAAAATTCCTTCTTCACTGTTGTTATAGTCCATATTCCAAACTTTTGAGAAGTCGTCCAACAAGGCATACTCGTTACTGCCTATTACTTCGTCTAAGTATTTTTCAGCCTCTGGATATTTTTCGTGATACAGGTAAGTTTTTGCCAATAAAGACATTGCAGCTCCTTTTGTAACACTACCGAGTTTGTTCTCTTTGATAGTTTCGCTACGAAGGGGCAAATAATTTGCCGATTCCAAAAGCTCTTTTTCTATCAATGTGTACGTTTCATCTAAGGTCATACGTTTCATGCTTACTTGATCTCCGATATTCACTACGGAAAGAATAGAGGGTACACCGCCGAAATTTTTTGCGAGCTCAAAATAAAAATAAGCTCTTAAAAATTTTACTTCTGCCTTATAACGGTTCCGTTCTTCTTCGGTATAGGCTTTTACCTTGTCAATATTTTCCAAAACGGTATTGCAACGGTAAATTCCTTTGTAACGGTGTGTCCAAAAATTAGACAATGTTCCGCTCGTTGTTTCGCCTCTGAAAAGTACAAGGTCTTCGTAACCGTCCTGCGATTGCGTAGTGTTGTTCATCCAAGAGTCATCGGTACACATATCAGCCAGAACATACGTGTTGTAAATCTGCCACCAGTCGTCAAAGGCAATAGCTTGATAACAACCGTAAATCTGCGCACTAACTTCTTCCTTGCTGGAGTAATATGTATCCAAAGTTTGTTTTCCTCTGATTTCTTGTGTTAAGAAATCTTCGGTGCAGGCAGTTAGCCCAGTAACTGCTGCTATTATGCTGTATTTGAAAATTTTTCTCATAATTAAAAATTTATTTTTTGTTCCAATTTTTTTTAGCAGTTAGGGACTGTTAGAAATTAAGATTTACACCGAACAAGAAAATTTTTGTATTCGGATATGAAAAATAATCTACACCTTTTTCAGTTACGGAACGGGTCATAACCGTTTCCGGGTCCAAACCGCTGTATTTGGTAATCGTAAACAAATTCTGAGCAGACAAAGAAATTCTCAAACTGCCGAATTTAAGTATATCCTCAGGTATAGTATAACCGATTTGCATTTGTTTGCATCTCAAGTAAGAGCCGTTTTCTACAAACCAATCACTATTCTTTTTGTAATTTCCGTTTTCATCAGCTGCAGAAAGTCTCGGAATATCAGTATCTTGACCTTCGTAATGCCAAGCAGCTTCATACGTACCTTCCCAAACATTTGCATCGCCTTTGCCGGAATACAAACGTTTCATATAATTGAAAATCTCATTGCCGAAAGTTCCGTAAAAATTCATTGAGAAATCCCAATTTTTGTAATTAGCAGCTAAGTTAATACCCATGGTAAATTTGGGAAAGGCATTACCGATATATGTTTTATCATTTTCGTCCAAAATACCGTCTTTGTTGTTATCTACAAAAATTAAATCACCGGGTTTTGCTTTGGGTTGGTATAAATCACCGTATTCGTTGGCGTAAGAGGTAATTTCCGTCCAATTTTGGAAAATACCGGCTGTTTTGTATCCCCAAAATCTTGATAATTCTTCTCCGGTTTCGCTTCTATTAACATCGTCGCCGAAATCATCAATTCTGGAGCCAGGAATAGGTGATGACGTACCGAAGTCTTTACCTATATTTTTTATAGCGGAAAGATTAACACCGATTTCGTAACCTACATTTTTCTTAATCTGATCTTTCCAATTCAAAGAGATTTCCAAACCGGTAGCCTCCATACTTCCCACATTCTTCCATACTTTTGTTGAGGGCAGACCAAAAGAAGAACTTTGCTCTTCTTGCAAAAGCATTTCATGGTTTTGTTTTTTGAAAACGTCAATTGTAGCTGTCAAACGGTCTTTTAAGAAACCCATATCCAAACCTATGTTGTAATCTTCAACAGTTTCCCACTGAATATTCAAATTAGCAGTACTACTTACAATCGTACCGGTTTTGAGTTCGCCGTTATCTACATAATAAATCGTAGACAATGATGTTTCGTATGAGTCATTAGGAATGTTCTGATTACCTACTTTACCCCAACCTAAACGGAGTTTCAAATTAGTGAATATTTTCTGAGATTTCATAAATTCTTCACCAGAAATTCTCCATGCTGCACTGATTGCAGGGAATGTAGCAAATTTGTTTCCCTTGGGAAATTTGCTTGAGCCGTCAAAACGTAAACTTGCCGTTAAATAATAACGTGAATCAAAGTTATACATTAAACGTCCGAGGTATGAAACGAGAGTTGAAAAATCATCGCAACCGTCTGTTTGGAAGTTTTCTGTTCCTGCTGTTATGTAGCGCAAATTTTCGTTGTTGGAGGGTGTAGCATCTCTACTGCCCGAAAGCCAATAATATGAAAATTTTTCCATAGTATAACCTGCCATAAGGTTGAGGCTGTGTCTTTCTGCAAAAATCTTCTGATAATTCAAAGTGTTTGTCCAGTTCCAGTCGTTCCAAATTTCAGACTTTCTTGAAACTTTGTTTTTTTCGTTCTCTTCAAGATCATGTATATAGTATTTAGGTTCAAAATTATTATGAAGTCTGAATCTTGCATTATCGCCGAATTGAGTTTTGAAAGTAAGACCTTTGATGATTTCTATATTCAAATAAGGATTCATCAAGAGTCCGTATTCGTCGGAATGTGCATTTTGTCTTTTAAGATCTGCAACAGGATTATGTTCCTGATTGTTCTTACTACGTTCATACCAAGAATATTCGTTGTCAATGGTTTTCCAATCATAACGGAAAATCGGAGTTGTGGGGTCCATATTCATGGCTCTGCGCATAATATTCTCGGGAGTATCGTCCCAACGTTCAAGTTTCGGAGAGAATTCAACGCCGAGTTTTACATGGTCGTTGAAACTGTATTCGGTATTGATTCTACCGGTAAATTTTTCCCAATAACCGTAATTGAAATGGCTGTGTGAACGGTAATAACCAAAACTTCCGCTGTAAATCAGTTTTTCCGTACCGCCTTGAAATGACAGGTTATAATTTTGGGTCATAGCATATTTGTTTACGGCTTCGTTCCACCAATCAGTACCTTCTTCATCAGTGATATTTACGATACCGTCCCATCTATAATCAGCAGCTTTGTCATTTTCGTACCTCGTTTTGTAAACTTTTTCGTATTCTGAGGCTTTAGCCATACCGGGGTCTTTGATAACGCTAAGACCGAGTGAAGACGAAAATTGGAATGTAGTTTTTCCGATTTTACCTTTTTTGGTTGTGATGATGATGACACCGTTGGAGGCTCTTGTACCGTAAATAGCCGAAGCAGAAGCGTCTTTCAAGACTTCCATTGATTCGATGTCCTCAGGGTTAAGGAAGTTGATATTATCGCCTACGGGCATACCGTCCACAACGTAAAGCGGGTTAGAGCCGTTTACAGTGGTTACACCGCGGATAATGACATTCGGAGAAGCCCCCGGCATTCCTGTATTTGAAATTTGCACGCCGTTTACTTTTGATTGCAAAGCGTTCATGGCGTTGCCGGAATTAAAAGAAGTTACATCTTCTGCCGAAACTGACGAAATACTTGAGGTTAAATCGGATTTTTTAGCTGTACCGTAACCGATAACAACAACCTCTTCTAAGTCTTTTGTATCATCTTGAAGTATGAAGTCGAGTTTGGTCATACCTTCACTGATTTTTATTTGTTCGGTTCTAAAACCTAACATAGAACATTCAACAACGGCATCTGCAGGAATGGTAATCTTATAATTACCATCAACGTCAGTTATGGTACCGTTAGTAGTGCCTTTTTCCAAAATGACGGCACCAATAAGGATTTCGCCATTTTTGTCCTTTACTTTACCGGTTAATGTGATATTTTGCGCAAAGAGGCAAGTGGTAATCAACATTAACGTTAATAATGATAATATTTTTTTCATATCTTTATATCGTTATGTGATTTATTTTACTAAAGTTATTCTGCTTCTTAGTAAATAAGCATCAAATTCTATACGGTATGTACCGGTTTTTAAGCATTTGGCTTTGTTATTTGTACCTTCGCCACCCATATTCATCCATTCATGATCGGAATCTCCTTTGCCGGAATCTCGCCAAGAAGGATCTTTCCAGTAGCCGCCTTCACTTGAACGGACAATAGTAAATTCTACTTCATTACCTTCTTTTATCATACCTTCAGAGAAGAAAAGATAGGGATTTGATTCATCTTGTTTCATAATAGGAGACTCCGATGCTCTAGGACTCCAACTTGCAAAACCTTCAAAGGTATTACCAGCGAGTACATATACACATGGTTGATCTCCTTTTCCATCGCCCGGATTCCATGTTCCTGCTTTTAACACATCCATTATTCCATCAATATCGGGGCATGAAATTTCACTCATTGGAATTGTAGAATAAGAATATTGACCGGTTTTGGTATTGAACTCAAATTTGTAATAACTGATTTCGTCCAAAATTATAGGTTCAGAAGCATCCGGGTCAGAGATAAATGAAGTTTTATTATCTGGGTCTATACCGAAACATATCGGACCGAAAGACGTTTTCTGATTTTCTGGTATGAAACGAATTTTTGTACCTTTCTTTTGGTTGTAATATTCACCGTAATAAGTAAAAGCATCTTTATGTGTAATCAACATCGGAACGCCCCAAATATCGGATGAAAGTTCACTTTCTTTTTCAACATCGCAAAGATACATTTTTTCGTAATCTTGTAATTCACCTTTTGAAATGGTGATTTCTTTTTCGATTTTGTTGTCAAAAGCATCGTATGCAGCGATAACACCTTTGTAATCACGGTTTTCCTCACCGAGCTCTATTGCTTTCTTATAATTGAATTCCTTGGTATCGTTTGTAATATCTTCGTCAATATTCAACTCAGGAAATTTCACGGTTACGCGTTTGATTACTTTGTTATCAGAAACAGAAAATTTAAAATTGAACGCTGACATAATTACATTAATCGTAGAGCTCGGTTCAACAGTAAATTTCGGATTCGTGAAATCACCGTCCATGCTTGCGGTGAAAGTAGCGTTAGAAACATTTCCTACTAAATCTTCAACAGTGATGAGGATAGGGAAAGTTTCTGCTTTGAGACTATCGGGAGCGGTAAATTTGTAGTTGAGCTCATAACTTGTGCAGTCAGAGCCTTTGAGGTCTAAAATGTCGATGGTTTTGTCTAAATACAAATCGGCATTTTTGAGGTTGATTGTTTTGATACCGTCGGCATCATTGATTTTGGCTTTAATAAAAAACTCCTTTGCAAACTCCCAGTGAATAGTTTCGTTTTCAAGAGAGATTGTTGGGTTTTGATTGTCTACGGCGGAGAAACTTTTTTCGTCGTCGCCGCAACTCGCAATTATTGCGCCTGAGAGCATAAGGGTGGCAATAAATGCTTTAGGATTAAAAAGTGTTTTTCTCATATTTTGCGTGATTTTTTAAAAAAAAC
>Ga0255061_10000763_pt1 | contig 9736 bp, 7 predicted proteins | sample 174RNAGHGhighgp2_FD_183093 | JGI IMG/M metagenome (GOLD analysis project Ga0255061, IMG submission 183093) | Metatranscriptome of sheep rumen microbial communities from Palmerston North, Manawatu-Wanganui, New Zealand - 1742 RNA GHGhigh gp2... | ecosystem: Host-associated > Mammals > Digestive... | reverse complement strand
TTAAAGGATAACAATATGTATTTCAAACATCTACATGCAATTATTGCTCTCACTGCGGGTGTGTTATTGGCTGGATGTCGTTCAGACATCGACCTGAAGAACCTGGACCCGAAAGCAGAGGTAGAAATGGGAATGGCTTTGCCGGTAGGTAGTCTTCATCTGACGATGGGCGATTTCCTGGGTAACGACAAAGTAGCAGGTATCTCGGTGGATCAAGACGGTATCTTCCACTACATCAAAGATCTTGAGATCCCTACCAAAGACTACCACACCATCAACGTAGCCAACTACATCATCAAGGATGTGAATACCTTGGAGTTTCCGGTTGGTAGTAAGTTAGCCGGCTACGGTAATCCTCTTCCTGCTTCTCCGGCTCCCGTCATGCTGGACTTCGATCTGGACTTAGGCATGGAGGGTATCAACAATGATCAGACGCAAGAGCGTATCGACAGTATCTGGGTTACTGAAGCCCGGTTCTTCTCGAAGATCAACGTCACCCGGGACTTCGGTCTGAAATGGGAGGATATCGTCAAAGTGGAGTTGGAGTTGAGCGACCAGTTCCGCCGTCCCGAGGGTAAACTCATTGATATCCCTATTGCAGAATACGGTTACGATCAGGATATCCCTATCGACGTGAATAACTTCACGCTCAATTTCCTGAAAAACAGCAGTGACCCGTCACAGGGTACGGTAGATAAGATTCATTTCAAGATTCGTTTCTATGTCAAACCTACTTCGCCTGTAGCTTACACAGATGACAGTCAATTCCGCTACAACCTGCAGGTACAAATGATCAACTATGATGCTATCTGGGGTTTCTTTGAGGCCGGTAACCAGATGCGTAACACCGATACCATCGCTTTGGCGGAACAATGGCCGGAATGGAAGAACGTGAAAAAGTTGAAGGTTCGTTTTGCAGAACCGCAGATAGACTTCTTCATTTCGCACCGTGTAGCAGCTCCGCTGATTCTGACCATCGATTATATCACAGCCATCGATTCGTTGGGCAAACCTGAACAAGCAACATGGGACGGCAAGACCTTCAAGCCTTTCTATTTGGCAGCAGAAGACCATGAGTATATCTCGCCTCTTGTAGAGACGCTGAACGATAGTCTTGAGCATCATAAGTACTTCAACCATGAGGAAGGCCGAGGACATATTGACAAGTTGTTTGACGTTCGTCCGGATAGTTTCATCTATAGTTTCCACTTGGATGTGGATAAGACCGAGATGGGGAAAAGTCCTTGGAGTGATTGGAAACAACTGCGACTCTTGAATGACGTCAAGGTACGCGGACATGCCACCTTGGATGTACCGTTCAAATTCAACGAGGGTACAGAGTTGGCATACAAGTCCGTTATTACCGATGTGAATATCAGCCGTGTCTCGCTGGATTCGCTCTTGGCGGACGCCAAAGTGCTGGACACCGTGAAGACGAGCGACTTGAAGCTCTTCATCGTGGTGAAAAACCGTATTCCGTTTGATCTCGAAGGAAAATTCATTTTCTTGGATAAAGACAGCACGGACATGAAAATGCAGTTGGTGGAGAACGAGAGCGAGACCCACCTCCATTTCCCGGCTCCTAAGATGGAGCGTCCTGCCGGACAGAAATACGGTTACGTGAGTGAAGCTTCCGAGACAACATTCATCGTAAGCGTGGAGAAGAATGACTTCGATCGTTTTGCAGAGGTCAAGCAGATACTCTTCGATGCCTCCATCCTCGGTAACCCGCAGCCTTGTGTCATGGATACGGCTACGGATTTGACCGTTAAGATCGGCATCGCTGCCAAAGTAGATGCAGTATTGAATTTTACCAAAAACAATCAACAATAAGGAGGGCTGAATTATGAAGAAACGTATTATTCTTGCAGCCCTTGTGGCATTGATGACGCTTAGCGCCAACGCACAACAGGTGACGACACTCTATTTCTTGGAGAACGCCCCGATGCGTCATACCATTAACCCCGCTTTCCAACCGGTCAGCAACGGATACGTCAATTTTACACCGCTGGGTTGGATGTCCTACAGCATCGGTAACAACTCGCTTACCATGAGCGATGTCTTCTTTGTGGATAAGAATAAATCCAGTATGGCCTACGGTAAGACGATCACACCGCTCCACCCCGATGCAGACAAACAGGCGTTTCTGCGTCGTCTTCGCAGCATGACCTATCTCAACGGAGAAACAACCATCGGCTTTGTCAACTTCGGTTTTCGTGTGAACGATGTGGGTTACGTCACGATAGGTATCAACGAGCGTATCGAAGTAGGAGAGACCATGCCGAAGTCCCTCTTCCTCTTTGCTTTAGACGGAGGAATGAAAGATCTGAACGGCGGTATCAACACCCTTAGTTTCAGTGGAATGAGTACTGGTCTCACCGCCTATACGGAGGTTTCCGGTGGATATAGTCATAAGATTAACGACCAATGGACCGTCGGTGGTAAACTCAAATTCCTGTTAGGTCAAGCCTATGCCGGTGTCAGCACGAAGAATCTGGCTTTGGACGCCAATACCGAAGAATGGCGTTTGTATGGAGACTTGGCAATGAATATCGCTGCCCCTATCGACGTGGATTATTTGGCAAAGAACGTCAACGGCAAACTGATCAAGCAGGTTATCGACAACTTCGGCAAACCGGGCGGTATTGATCGCAATCAGTTGATAGACATGAGCGACATCCTCTCTTTAGCTACCCCAGCTGGTTACGGAGCCGCTATCGACTTAGGTTTTACGTACAAGCCCATCGAGCAGGTACAGATCTCTGCCGCTTTGAATGACCTGGGTCTGATCTACTGGACACGCAGTGCTTCGTTCAAAGCATCGGTGGATACCACCTTTACAGGTGTTGGTGAGATCGACTACGGCGATCCTAAATACCAGGATGAGAACGGTAAGTTCTCCGGCGGTAAGGTATTGGATGAAGCGGTAAGTAACCTCAAAGGTCTGATGGACGGCGTACGTATTGGAGAAGGTAAGAGCGGAGACTTGAAGATGATCTCCACCCGTCTGAACATCGGCGTGGACGCTAATTTCTGGGATAACCGTGTCGGTGTGGGTGTCGTATCGGCTACCCGCCTGTATAACGCACGTCTCTATGAAGAGATCACCATCGGTGCTGCTTTCCGTCCCGTTAACTGGTTTAATATTGCCCTATCCTACTCGCTCATGAATAACGGTAGGTACAGCAATTTCGGTGCCGGTTTGAGTTTTATGCCCTACGATGGAATCAACCTGACGCTGGCGATGGATTATATCCCTACCAGCTATGCCGGCATAGAGATGAACGGAAAGAAGATGTACGTCATCCCCGACAAAGAGAAGATGTTTAACCTCGCCATGGGCTTCTCCATCTGTTGGGGCAGCAACCGTAGGGACAAAGACAAAGACGGTGTATGGGATAAGTTAGACCAATGTCCGGATACGCCGCGTGGCGTAGCAGTGGACGAACAGGGTTGTCCGTTGGATGAAGATCATGACGGTGTTCCCGATTACATCGACCAGTGTTTAGGTACGCCGCAAGCAGCTATCGGATTTGTGGATAGCGTAGGTTGCGTACTGGATACGGACGGTGACGGTGTACCCGATTACCTTGACCAATGTCCGAATACACCAAGCGCAGCATGGGGTCTGGTGGACGAACAGGGTTGTCCGATGGATACCGACGGTGACGGTGTAGCCGATTACATAGACGCATGTCCGGATACACCGAAAGAAGCCTTTGACCTGTTGGATGAATTCGGTTGTCCGTTGGATACAGACGGTGACGGTGTACCTGATTACCTTGACGAGTGTCCTTATACGCCGCAAGCAGCTTGGGGCATGGTAGATGAAAAGGGTTGTCCGGAAGATGGAGACGGTGATAACGTGCCCGACTACTTGGATGAATGTCCGGATTCACCGCTCTTGGCTATCGGATTCGTGGACAGCAAGGGTTGCGAACTGGATACCGACGGTGACGGAGTACCCGACTACAAGGATCTCTGTCCGTTGGTTCCGGGCTTACAGATCAATAAGGGTTGTCCGGAGATCAAGCGTGAGGTTCGTCAGCTGCTCCAGAAAGCAATGCAAGGTATCGAATTCGAGACAGGAAAAGCTACTATCAAGCCTAAGTCCTATCCGCTCTTGGATCAGATTGCGCAGACCTTCATAGAGAATGAGAACTATATCATTGAAGTACAAGGTCACACGGATAACACCGGTAAGCTGATAGGAACAAAGAGCTGTCGCAGCAACGTGCTGACGCCGTCATGAACTACCTGACCAAGAAAGGTGTGCCGGCAGAACGCATGACAGCTATGGGATACGGTCAAGAGCAACCGATTGAGTCCAATGACACAAAACAGGGACGCCAGAAGAACCGTCGTGTACAATTCGAGATTACGTTCGAAGAAGTACATATTGAGACCATTCTGGAGCATGCAGACCCGGTTGTAGAAGCTCCGGTAACAGATTAAATTTGAAACTTGAAATTATAAATCAAAAATATTTTGTATTATGGGAAGAGCGTTTGAATATCGCAAAGCAACAAAACTGAAACGTTGGGGTCACATGTCCCGCACGTTCACTAAATTAGGTAAAGAAATCACTATCGCAGCTCGTGAGGGCGGACCGGATCCCGACTCGAACCCTCGTCTGCGTACACTCATTCAGCAGTGTAAACGGGAAAACATGCCGAAAGATAACATCGATCGCGCCATCAAGAAAGCGACCGATAAGTCTTCGGAGGGCTACAAAGAGATCAACTACGAGGGATACGGTCCGCATGGCATCGCTATCTTCGTAGAGACCGCTACCGACAACCACATGCGTACAGTAGCCAACATCCGTTCATATTTCACCAAATTCGGTGGAACCCTCGGTACACAAGGTTCTCTCCAATTCCTCTTTGACCGCAAAGCCTGCTTCACCGTGACGATGAAAGACGGCATTGATCTGGACGAACTCGAACTCGAACTCATTGACTTCGGTGTAGAAGAACTCGGTGTGGACGAAGAAGAGAACACCATCGTTATCTATTCCGACTTCAATGAGGCTGTCAACATGCAGAAGTACCTCGAGGATAACGGCTTTGAGATCCAGTCTATGGAGTTTGTTCGTATCCCGAATGACACTAAAGAACTGACCGACGAGCAACGTGAGTCTGTACAGAAACTCATCGATAAGATCGAAGAGGATGAAGATGTACAGAACGTATTCACCAATATGGCGGAATAAAGTTGAAAGTTTAATATTGGAGGTTTAATGATTATTTCTGAATACTTTAAACTAACCGAGCGTCAGGCTGAGCAGTTTGCTCAGCTTGATGCGCTTTATCGAGATTGGAACAGTAAGATCAACGTCATCTCACGTAAGGATATTGATAACCTGTATGAGCATCATATACTCCATTCCTTGGCAATCGCCAAATGGATACCGTTCCAAGCAGGCACGACCATCTTGGATGTAGGTACAGGTGGCGGTTTCCCCGGTATTCCATTAGCTATCCTGTTTCCTGAATGTCAGTTTACATTGGTTGATTCCATCGGAAAGAAGATCAAGGTAGCAAGTGAGGTAGCTAAGTCCCTTGGACTGACCAATGTAGTCTGCAAGCAGGAACGTGTGGAAGAAGAGAAGCAGAAATTCGACTTCGTCGTAAGCCGTGCCGTCATGCCCCTACCCGACCTTGTTAAGTTAGTAAGAAAGAACGTCTCGAATAAACACCGCAACGCAATGCCGAACGGTATCGTGGTTCTAAAAGGAGGTGATCTCAAAACTGAACTGGCTCCCTATATAAAAACTGCAGAGGTTACCCCCTGCAGCGATTATTTCCGTGGTGATTGGTTTGAAACCAAACAAGTGATTTACTTACCTTTGTAATCACCCCACCTGCCAACTCTCAAGCGTAGCCGTTAGTTCATCGAACGACTGCGCTTTTGCTTTGCTTCGTACGTCCGCTATCTGCGCGTTGACAGCCGTATCATACGTCTCTGCCTCCACATTACGGATTACGCCCAAAGCGATAGGCAACTCATTATCCGGTTCTGCTGCCACATTAACAACGCGATCTTGTCCCATCAGACCTAACAGACGATGCAACGTCGGATCAGGCTGCGTAGCATCATGCGTCAGCACACGGGGATCATCTGCTGGCACAACGATAATCTTTGGAACAAAAGTCACCGGATCTATTTCTACAGCCAGACCCTTATCGTTCTCCTTACCGAAGATCATCTTCTGTCCGTGTTTCAAGATAATACTATGCTCTGCACGTTGTTCTCTGTCTGCGATCCAAGCATGGGTTCCGTTATTGAAGATCACGCAGTTAACAAGACACTCAATGATCGAGCAACCCTTATGTTGCTGCGCAGCCACCATACAATCGACAGTAGTAGGCATGTCCACATCCAGTGTACGGGCAAAGAACGTACCGCCTGCGCCTAACACCAGTTGTGCCGGTACGAAAGGACGCTCCACCGTTCCGAAAGGAGAAGACTTGGACACAAAACCTTTGGGACTTGTAGGACTGTACTGCCCCTTCGTCAGACCGTAGATACGGTTATTGAACAGACATACATTCAAGTCCACATTACGGCGTATCTCATGAATAAAATGATTACCACCAATCGCCAAGCAGTCACCGTCTCCGCTCATCTGCCAAACAGTCAATTCCGGATGGCTGGTCTTAACACCGGTAGCAATCGCACCGCCTCGACCATGGATCGTATTGAAACCGTAGGTATTCAGATAATGCGGCATTCGGCTGGAACAACCGATACCGGAGATGACCGCCACCTCATGCGTCGGGATACCAATCTGGGCCATCGCTTTCTGCAAAGCCATGCATATAGCGTGGTCTCCGCATCCCGGACAAAAACGTACGTATTGATCTGATTTAAAATCACTTGCTTGCATACTCTACTATCCTTTCTACAGCAAAGGGCTGTCCCATTATTTCATTATACTGTTCAATATTCAGGTCGGGGAATTGCGCGCGAAGATAAGCCGCAAATTGACCCGTATTTAATTCGCACACGATAATGCGCTTGAATTGACGAAGCACTTCGTGCGTATTCTTGGGTAGCGGGCAAATATAATTGAACTGAACGAGCGCACAATTCAGCGTATCCGCAGCTGCATGCAGATGCCCTTCCGTACTACCCCATCCTACGAGTACCGTGTCTGACGCCGCATTGGCCTGCACTTGTACATCGGGTATCTGATTAGCGATCTGCGCGATCTTATGCTTACGTGCCAACACCATCTTCTCGTGGTTAGCAGGGTTCGTTGAGATCGTACCTTTGTCGGCATCACGCTCCAAACCAATATTACGATGCTCGTATCCTTCCATTCCTGGATACGCCCAATACCGTACCCCACGTTCATCGCGCAAAGCAGGATTGAAATGACCTTTCAGTTCTTCCGGCACGCTCTGCGGCTTGATAGCCGGCAGTTCTGCCAATTTCGGTATTCGCCACAACGCCGTTCCGTTCGCCAGATAGGTATCGGTCAACAGAATCACCGGCGTCATATTCTCTAATGCGATCTTACATGCCTCATAGGCAAAGTCAAAACAGTTAGCACTGCTGGAAGCAGCCAATACTACCGCCGGACACTCGCCGTTACGGCCATAGAGTGCTTGCAGCAGGTCTGTTTGCTCCGTCTTGGTAGGAAGACCCGTACTCGGTCCTCCGCGTTGTACATCGACCACCACCAAAGGAAGCTCTGCCATCACTGCAAGACCGATCGCTTCGCTCTTCAGGCTAAGGCCCGGACCGGAAGTAGTAGTACAAGCCAAGTCACCGGCGAATGCGGCACCGATAGCGGTACATACGCCGGCTATCTCATCTTCCGCCTGAATCGCCATCACATTCATGTCCTTGCGTCCTGCTAACTCATGTAAAATATCGGTAGCAGGGGTGATAGGATACGATCCTAAGAACAGATGTTTACCGGCTTTCTCCGCAGCTGCGATAAGTCCCCAAGCGGTCGCTTTATTGCCGGCTATAGAGGTATAAGTGCCCTTTGTTTTGGGCTCTTGGCTCTTGGTATCCAAGTGGATCTGATGAATACTCAACGCCAAGTTCTGACCGTAGTTATATCCGTCCACCATCACTTTGGTATTCGGTGCAATGAGAGCCGGTTTCTTCTTGAACTTATCCTCAAGCAGATGAATCGCTTCGTCCATCGGTTGGTCAAACAACCAGCATATAAGACCCAACGCAAACATATTCCTGCTCTTGAGGATCGATTTATTATCAAGGCCGGATTCCTTCAATGACTCTTTGGTAAGCGTCGTCAATGCTACCGGAACGATCTGCACACTCTCCGGAATAGCCAACTCCGTAAAGGGGTTATCCGTTGTGTACTGCGCCTTCTCCAGATCCTTTTCAGTCATCGCATCGGTATCTACGATAACGATAGCATGATCATGGTAATGCTTGTTAATCGTACAAACCTTCAAAGCGGCTGCGTTCATCGCTACGATGACATCTGCCTTGTCTCCCGGCGTATAGACACCGGCACCTAACTGTACCTGAAAACCGCTGACACCACCTAATGTACCTTGCGGAGCACGAATCTCTGCCGGAAAATCCGGCAAGGTGGAGATCTCATTGCCCAAGATAGCACTCAAAGAAGAAAACAGATTACCTGTTAACTGCATGCCATCTCCTGAGTCTCCACAAAATCGAACAACAATGTTTTTCACTGTAAACTATTTTTTGAATTCATTTTTCCTGTAAACCTATTCTTCTTGCCATAAACGACCCATCTGTCCAGTGCTACCAATACCGCAGGTACCACCGTAAGGGTCAGAACCACCGCCATGAAGGCACCTACAGCAAGACAACCGACAATATTACTGATCATCAAGTCATCAATAACCAATGCCATCGCACCAGGCCCCACAACCGTAATCAAACCAGACGTAAGAATCGTTCGTATCGACCCTCTATAAGCCGCACATACCGCATCTACCGGCAACATGGTCTTTCTGCTCTCCCGATAATAGCTCGCAAATAAAATTCCATAATCTATGGTGGCTCCCATCAATATGGCTTGTACAATCAGATAGGCAAGGTATAACATCTGCCCCGATACGAACCCGGCTACTACCACATTCACATAGACAGCCGTCATTACTGTCACCACTAAGATGGTAGGCACGATAACCGAACGGAACGTAAGCGCCACGATCAGGAAAATAGCAATGATGGTTAATAACGACACTACGTTCATCTCATGATTAAAACCACCCCGCATTTCTGCGTACATCACTGACTCGCCTACATAATAATGCGCATGTGTCATTCGCGCGTCAGCAAGAGCGGTTAAGGTATCTACGAAATCATACGTAGCTTGGGATTCTATAGGCAAAGAAGAGAGTACGACCAATAAGGAGTGCTTCTCTTTTCGAAGTTGTCCGAGACCTCCTTGCATCTGTTCATGCGCAGACGAAGCCTGTGCACGCACCGTATCCGGTATCATATCTGCCAAACGGGCATCGTATAACAAAGTGTCGCACACGAACGCAAGCAGCGGTTCTAACCCCAGACGCATGGTATCCGTATTCGAATGGACAGCACCGTAGTAGTCATACAGCAGGGACATCTGCGCCGATGTTACCGGATCGGACTTGACATCCGACAGTTTCATCAACCGTGCCAACTTCGTTGCCATCTGCTCTGCCGTATAGGTATGTCCACCAAATACCAATTCGGTGAACAACGCGGCCTGCATGTCTGCTTTGGACGGACG
>Ga0255061_10000760_pt1 | contig 9759 bp, 8 predicted proteins | sample 174RNAGHGhighgp2_FD_183093 | JGI IMG/M metagenome (GOLD analysis project Ga0255061, IMG submission 183093) | Metatranscriptome of sheep rumen microbial communities from Palmerston North, Manawatu-Wanganui, New Zealand - 1742 RNA GHGhigh gp2... | ecosystem: Host-associated > Mammals > Digestive... | reverse complement strand
GAATACCGCCTCCAACAACTCCAATCCCTCTCAGAGTGCCCGACGGTTTTGCCGTCGGGAAATAAGTGGTCGTTTATAAAAGGAGATATCGCCGATAAGCCCGCCATCGATGCCCTCTTCGCCCAGTATCCCTTCGATGTAGTTGTTAACCTCGCCGCCCAAGCCGGTGTCCGCTATTCCATCGAGAACCCCGATGCCTACATCCAGTCCAACATCATCGGCTTCTACAATATCCTCGAGGCCTGCCGCCACTCCAAACCCTCATCTACAGTTCCCGAGGCTTCTTCTTCTCGCTCTTCAGCCACTGTGTCCGAGGCATCAGCCTCGGACCAATACCCCGGCGTTCAGCACCTCGTTTACGCCTCCAGCTCCAGCGTTTATGGCGGCAACAAGAAAGTCCCCTTCAGCACCGACGACCGCGTGGATAACCCCGTAAGCCTCTACGCAGCCACCAAGAAGAGCAACGAACTCTTCGCCCACTGCTACTCTAAGCTCTATAACATCCCCACCACCGGCCTCCGTTTCTTCACCGTCTATGGCCCCGCCGGTCGCCCCGATATGGCCTATTTCGGCTTCACCAATAAACTCCTCAAGGGCGAAACCATCCAGATCTACAACTACGGCAACTGCCGCCGCGACTTCACCTATGTCGATGACATCGTAGAGGGCATAGTAAGGGTGATGCAAGCCCCTCCTAAATCCTCCCCTAAAGGGAAGGACTTGAAGAACTTGGGGGTACACACTGCAGATCCGACGATGTACGGTGTTCTAAAGGAACGTGCAGAGGAGATGCGTAAGAACCCCACAGAGGCAGAAAGCGTACTTTGGAACGCACTAAAAGCCAATGGTCTTGGTGTGAAGTTCCGGCAGCAACATATCATAGAAGACTTCATTGTGGACTTCTATTGCAACGAGTACAAGGTAACCGTTGAGGTTGATGGAGGCTACCACAACACATCTGAGCAGACTATGTCCGATGCAGAGCGTACTGCACGCTTGAACGAGTTAGGCTATACCGAACTGCGTTTCACTAATGAAGAAGTCCTCCATGACCTTGATAATGTCCTCAAAAAAATAAAGACATTCTGTAGCGGTACTCCCTTCCCTTCAGGGGAGGGCAGGGGAGAGGCTCCCTACGCAGTATATAACATCGGTGGCGGCCAACCCGAAAACCTGCTGGACTTCGTGAACATCCTGCAAGAGGAGTTAGTGCGTTCTGGGGTTTTGCCCCAGAATTTCGATTTCGAGTCCCACAAACAACTCGTTCCCATGCAACCCGGTGATGTCCCCACCACTTACGCAGACTCCACCGCCCTGGAACGTGACTTCGGGTTCACCCCGAAGATTACCCTCCGCGAAGGCCTCCGCAAGTTCGCCGAATGGTACGCCGAGTATTATTCATCCTGAGTGTAACCCGCCGGCTCATCCGTAATCTGCAGGTTATATGAATCACATTCACGTTTTTACATCAGCGGATAAAGGTTATTGGTTTAAAACAATAAGTGAGATAAGACTAATATACCATTTTAGCAAAAAACCTCTAGATATATCCCTAGACTTTAGTGAAAATATTAAGAAGAATGAAATAACACCTTCTCATTTAGTATCTTATGCAAGTTTAATACAAGAACTAAAGAATCATGGGCACAATGTTTATCAGTTATATAAAAATGAGGAAATAGCAAATTATATCTATAATGATTTGGGCTTTAAATATTATTTTTCCTTAAAGGAGAATCATGTGAAATCTTCTCAGAATAATGTGTTAAATTTGTGGAGGATTGTCCCAAATGAAGTGGAATCATATGCTAGAGATACTACTGATTATTTTAAACTTAAATTTTTTAAAGGAAAAGATACTACTCAAATATTATACACATTGCTGGAATCGTATTATAATGTGTTAGATCATGCTGATGCTGGCAATAATGCATTTTCACTTGTTCAATATTTGGAAGATCAAAGAAAAATATATGTTGCGATATCAGATTTTGGTATAGGTATAAAGAGATCTGTACAAACTGTAGTACCAACAATAACCACTGACATTGAAGCATTGCAGAAAGCATCTGAGATGAACTTCACAGTAAAGTCAAAAAGTCATAACGGAGGAAAAGGAATTAGCAATATTCTTGATATGTCAACCAGAGCAAATATACTAAGCGGTGAAGCTATGTTGTATAAATTTAATGATGTAATAAAATACTATGAGTTGGATTTTTCATATTTGGGCACATTGATATATTGTACAATTGATGTAAACAGTATGCCTGACGACGAAGTATTAACACAATTTGAAATTGGATAGTTATGAGAACATTAAATATTAAACAAATACTTGATGGTAAAACATACCCAGATGCTGGGCTTAACTTATATTCATTGTTATCGCCTCTTATGGATGGTGATGACATTATTCTGCTAGACATGAATGAAGTTAATGCATTGCCATCTATGTTTTTGAACCCATCTATTGGAATGCTAATAACTGAATACGGGGTTGATACAATAAAAAGTAAAATAAAATATACAAATATTTCTAAGATGATTGCAATGAGACTTCAGAGTTATTTTGACTCATATACGCAGAACTAACTTTTTGTAATGAAGAGCCAATATCTGATACAATGAATAAAGACGTTACACACCTCATAAAGGACACTGGATCTACTGCATTGAACATCGCGCAGATGACGCAGTATAGGATGAAGTATTTGAAGGATAGGGATGCAGAGGCGAAAGAGAAGATGTATAAATATGCCTTCTTTGCTGGTGTCGGGATATTCTCCCTCTTGACGATGGGAGTGTTGGGCTTGATGGAAAGTAGCAGAAGCGACAATCGACTTCTTGATTGCTCTTGGTAATCATGAACCATAATGATTCGTCCGATTCCTCCCATCCGTGTTCGTAAAATAATTAACGAGAAATTAATGGGTAATTAATGGTCATTCGTGATGAAAAGCCAATTCTCTAATTCTATAATTCTTGATAAATAGTTATCCGTTCAATCCGTGAGATTCGTGTTCGTTTTGAACCCTGAAACCCGGCTCCGCCCTTGAAACCATGGGCTCTGCCCCTTGAAACTACAGATATTATGCCGAAGGCAAAACGTTTTCCCAGCTAATGTAAACTTCCGCATAACAGCCTGATACACAATGTAAAACGGAAACACCGTTTCCTGTTTCATCAGACATTCATCAGACATCCGGGAAATTGAGCCTTTTCCGCTCATTTCTATACAAAGGCACGGTTAAGCGAGAGAAATGTGAGCTCGCTCAAACATTTCCGAGTGTGAGTGCTTTCGACCTTTAGGTCAAAATTACTACTTTTTATGCGAATACGCAAGAACGTTAAGATTTCTTATCCGTTGAGAGTGAAGAAATGTTAATTTAAAAGAGGTCGGTTGAGGTGACTAAAGGGACGTTTGAGAGAAAAATGAGAGAAAATCGGGAAAAATCAGGTTTCGACCTGTTCTGAGAAATTCCGAGAGAAACTGAAAAGCCTAGCGTTTTCCTAGAAAACAAAAATATATACTTCTAAACGAAGTTTATGCTAAAGTAAACTCATTTATTATGACAGAGAATACAATCAATGATTTACTTGAGTTTTATGCAAACCTCAAGGGTGATAACAATAATAACACAGTAATTGCATCAAAGGATGTTGAAGACTCTTTTGATACAATTGAGCAGATTGGTCGTATTATAATTGATAGCGATGAAATACAGAAGCGTCGTCGCGTCAATATTGGTACGATTATCACAAATGCATTTCATCGATTTCTACCTCAGAAGAGTGAAAACAACAAAATTCATCTGGATGTTGATTGGTTTGCAAGATTCATTGATTGTGCTCAGGATGTTTCAGATGATGAGATGCGCCTATTGTGGGCAAAAATCCTTTCTGGAGAACTTAACAAACCCAATTCAATTTCAGCAATGACTTTGGAGACATTGCGTAATATGTCAAAGCTTGATGCAGAAATATTCCATAAGTTAACAAGTTATAGTCTAGTTGATAATGACGGTGGAGATCCTTTTATACCAAGCAATGGAATGTTTATTAATGAAGAGTACAAAACAGATGAATATTATGGGATTAGCTATAATGAACTCTTGTGGATGCAGGAGTTAAGGTTGATAAATCTCAATGCTGGCTTACAAATCAATTTCAATAAGGAAGTTGATCAATCTTATGTTGAAACTACACTGAGCTGTGGTAAACTCTCGATAGTCATATCTTCAGATTATGATGTTACAATACCGTGTTATGTTTATACTCGTGTTGGAGCGCAACTCCATGGTTTAATTGAAGATGTAACCCCAAAAGTGGAGTTCTTTGAAGATCGTGTAAAGAACCGCTATTCTTCTGATACTACTCAAATTGATATTTTTTTTAATGCATAATTCAATTCAATTTTCTCTACAATGCCTCTAACTATTACCAGTTTTGTTATCCATGGCCTTTTTGGATATAGGGATGTTCATTTGCATTTCCCAACTCCATATAAAATTATTGTTGGTGAGAACGGCCTAGGTAAAACTACGATTATTAATTGCTTGTATTATACACTTTCGAAGAAGTTTGATGAACTATCTAAGATAAAGTTTCAAAGTATTGAAATACATTTTGAAAATGAAGTCATTGAGTTTACTCATTTTGAGATAGATTGTCTTATAAAAAGAGATGACAGCGCTCACTCTTCTCCATTTTATCGTCTTTTGGAAGCTCAGTTGCGTCCCCAAGATATAAAAAAGATATCAGCGTTGATAAGTTCTGAAGCAAATAATTCTTCGGTAATTAAAAATGTGATATCTATAGTAAAGGGAAGGGGTATCACTGCTTCAGCATCTGAAGATTACATATATAAAAATGTGGTAAGGGTAGTAACAGGGTATGTAGCAATGCAAGTTACACCAAAACTGGAAATGTTAGATAGGTTAGTGATGTATGACCTTCTTTATTTTCCTACTTATCGAAGGGTGGAATCGAGTTTTAATACCATAGCTTCAGCTATGTCCGAATTGAGAGACGAATACCCGTTTTATGATGAGGATGATATAAAACGAATCTATCATACTGAGTTGATTAAATTCGGTATGGGTGATGTTAAGGATTGCATAGAGAGATTGAAGAAAGAAATTTCAAATCAAACTCGTGAAGGTTTCCAGAAAGTCCTTGGCGATATGCTAAGTGTTTTGGCAAAAGTACAGACAAAGCCTATAGTTGATACTACAAAATTTAATGAAGATAAAATTATCATCATTTTGTCAAGGTTAGGCGATACTATTAGTCCAGAGGATCAGAGGTCAATATTAGAATATGCTATCAGTTCTCGTAACAACGAAAGCCGTTACCTTGATTATTTGATATCTAAACTTATAGACTTATATGAGGATCATCGTGAGCAGGATGATATGATTAAATATTTTGTTGCGACATGCAATAATTATTTGTTTGATAAACAATTTGTATATAACGAGGGTAGAATTGACCTGTATTTGGAGTCGTATCATAATAAAGAACGGCTTGATTTGGATTGTTTATCATCTGGTGAGAAGCAAATTGTATCTCTTTTCTCAAAGATATTCTTAGAGAAAAATAAACCTTTTATGATACTTTTTGATGAACCAGAATTGTCATTGTCTATGCGTTGGCAAAAGCGCCTGCTTCCTGATATTGTAAATTCTGGGAGATGTGTATTCTTGCTAGCTGCTACTCATTCGCCTTTTATCTTTGAAAATAACTTGCGTGAGTATGCAGTTGCATTATCAGATTCAATGAGATAAGAATATTTATGGAAAAAGAACCTCAGTTAACAGTAGAATCAATGGAAGCGGAAAAAGAAAATTCTTTTTCTGTTCCACTTACACTATATAATACTAATAAGTTATCACCTGGGTGCCTTTTTTGCTTTGTCGAAGGACAATCTGATACGGATTTTTATTTTCCCAAGGTAAAAAGTATATATGGAGGCAATCATCTGTTTATTAACTGTTATAACAAAAAGTTCGTATTGAAGATGTACCAATTAATTCATGAGAAAGATAAAGAATCAAAGAAATTGGCTTTCTTTATCGATCATGATTATGACGCCCAAGTTAACTTGGAACATGTTTATGAAACAGAATGCTATTCAATAGAAAATTATTATTGCTATAAAAGTGCATTCTCTGAATTTCTTCAATATGGGCTTCATATTAATAAGACGAAAGCAGAATATCAAGAGGCAATGGATTTTTATGTTCAGGAGTTTGACAAATTCCATGATGCAATATTAGAACTGAATGCTTGGATAGCAGTATGTAAGCTAAAGAATCATAAACATGAGATGATTCACTTAGATAAACTGGGTTCTTCAATACCTGATTCTTTTCTAATAAAGGAAATTGGTGGCGAATATAAAAAGAATTATGATCTTGAAAAGCTGAATAGTCATTTCAGTGCCAATCCTAAAATATCAAAAGAGGAGCATGAACTGATGATCGCAGAATTGAAGGGGCATGACTATTATAAGATATTTAGAGGGAAATATGAATTACATTTCCTTTATGAGGTAATCCAGTATTTTCGCTATAAAGCTAATCATAAGAAAAAGGGCGAAAGGGCTCTTTTGGATAATAGTATAGTATCTTGGGATATCAATTTAAGCAAATGGATGATATATTTTAGCGATTATGCTTTTTATCCTCAGAACTTAAAAGATTTTTTGTTATCTTATGCAGCATAGCTTGAATTGTAGCAGGAAGATAACCATCTTTGGGGCCTATATAAATATAGTAGATTTGCATGCCATTCATAACTCCTCCAATAAAGAGTATCTCAGAGGTGACTGAGCCACTTAAGGAGCAGAATCCGAAGGCTGATGTCCATACATTCGAATAGACGATGATCCGACTTAATCCACGATACGAAGCGATATTTAATCCAGATAACATTGACCAAGACTGCGATAGAATAGCAAGCCTGATGAGTGTCGAGGCGGATTTCATCAAGGAGGCACTGGATGCTGGACTGTATAAGCAAGCGGTGACGATGTATCTCCAGTTGCTCAAGTCGATGTGCGATCACTTTGTGGAGGATGAGCACTATTGCTACTTTGATGACATGTATAGTCCTGAGTACACGATGCAATGGATATACGAGGCGATAAAGAAACATGATATAGATGCAGAATCGCAGGCTTTGCTGGACGAGGGACATAAGGAAATCTTGCAGAGCGAATGCTATGAGGACTATGGCGTTCCTTCATATATCGAATAAGTTTTCCAACCTAGAACCACCAGTTTCCTAGATGGGCAAAGAATAAGAGAAAGGATATAAACAAAATACAATCAGCCCTGCAATCGCTTAAGGAAGAGCGTGCGCATATAGAGAAATATCTTCAAAATGCGGCAGCAAAGAAGAAAGAATTGAATAAGGAGCGGAATGCTTCCTTCAATAGAATATAAAAGTAATAATTTAAAATATCAACAACATAAATCCTGAATCCTGAATCTTGAATCAGGCCCTCAGACCATCGTTTTCGTATAATACGCTCATGTTTGAGCGAGTTTTAAAGATAAAACTAGAACATTTTGAACTAAATTCAAAATATTATTCTTACCTTTGCGCCCGGCGATGAAGTCATTGAGACCTATGAGTTGATGATTCTGATCATAAAGCAACTGGAAATCAGAGCGGCATGATAGAAATGGAACAAAATAATGACTGTTTAGGGCGCGACACAGATGTGTGTGGTGACCCCCTCTATTGGTTCCCAATGAGAGTCACATACTCACGCGAACTCAAGGTGAAGGCCGAGCTGGACCGCTTAGAGGTTGAAAACTTCTTACCGATGAAGTATAGGTTGCTGGATGCAGAATCCGAGAACCCTCGCCGTGAACTCGTGCCAGCCCTCAACAACCTCATCTTTGTCCACTCCTCTCAGTCTCGGATTACGAGTCTTAAAACGACCAATGCCGTGTTGCAGCCCTTGCGCTATATGATGGACCGTACCGCTCAGCATGCACATACCATTATGACGGTGCCCGATGTCCAGATGCAGAACTTCATGCGCGTAGCCTCCAAGACCGATGACAGCGTGCTGTTCTTCAACGATGAGACCATCGTTGGCAAGGTCGGCAAGCGTGTCCTGATCACAGGCGGTGCTTTTGAAGGTGTCACAGGCGTCATCCGCCGTGTCAAACGCTGTAAGCGTGTGGTCGTAGAACTCGAAGGCATAGCCACTGTCGCCATTGCTTTCGTTCCAGCAGTTCTGCTCAAGGAGATAGACAATTAAAAAGAGGGCCTCGCAAGCGAGGGCTCAAGGGTCATGAGAAAAGTGTTATGGGCCCTAAGTCTTTAGCCCTTCGTCCCGATTCAAGATCCAGATGTCAAGTTTAACTTGTATTCTTTATTCTTGCCCCATTTTTTTTAAAATATTATTACCTGTTCCCACTCTAAAATCATATTAGGATGAAAAAGTCGTATCCAGACATATCTGTAGATATTCCAGCGAAGGTCTCCGAACCTGCTGCACTGTATGGAGGTTGTAGTATGGACTCTTCAGAACGCGTTGCCAGTGTCTCTGCGAGAGAGCAGGTGCTGGCAAAAACAGTCTCTGTAGATAAATATTTCGATGAACTGATAAGTCAGGTGCATTACGACTATGCATCCGTCAGATACACCCCAAAGCCAGAAGGATGCAGTCGCACAATCGCAAGTGGTTGTATGTCCATCATCCATTTTACATCTCGAATATAATTCTATGAAATATTCTCGTAAAGAAATTGATAGAGCAGGCAAAGTCATCATATCTGCATCTCCTGATTTGTTTGAACAGGCAGATGCCGTTGTAAAAGTTGATGACTGGCGTAAGTTACACTTGCCTGTCATAGAACTTTTATCAAGGCATGTTGCAACATTGCTTGACAAGAAAGGGATTGCTGTAGCCTTCTCTTCTCAGCGCTTAAAGCGTATGACCTCTATCAAGGAGAAACTCATGCGTTCAGCTACCATGGGACTTGGAGGTGTGCAAGATATAGGAGGCGGTCGTTTTGTGTTTGATGATATGGATTCTTTGCTCCGTGCAAAAGAATGTATTGCAACGACAACATTCCCTGATTTCTCACTAGATCATGAGTTATATGACTATATAACAAGGCCTAAAGATAGTGGTTACCGTAGCATCCATTTTGTGTATAAATACACCAAACCCGGTAGCGATTTGGATGGAATGCGTGTCGAGTTGCAGATAAGAACCAAGTTGCAGCACGATTGGGCAACAGCTGTTGAAACAGCAGAGCTCATCTCACGTTCGTCCCTAAAAGCTAGTCAAGGCGATCAAGCCTGGTTAGACTTCTTCAAGTTGGTGAGTGCTATCTTTGCGCTTAGTGAACATCAGCCAGTAAATGCTTCTTTTAAGGATATGACTGAGGAGCAGTATTGTGTCCGTTTTTATGAGATGAACAACAAAGATAAGTTTGTTGAAAAACTTCGGGCATTGGTTGGTGCTGTCAGTATGACAGAACAACAATCATTTTCTGGAGGATATGTATTGTTAGTTATCAACTATGATGAAAAGAAAGTTGGTATCCGTCATTTCAAACAGGATGAGAACGAGAATGCCAACGAGCAATATGCACAAATAGAAAAAAACATAGATAGGACAAAAGCTGCAGTAGTTCTTGTTGCGGTATCCGATGTTAAAGAGTTGCGTGAAGCTTATCCCAGCTACTTCCTTAATTCCGAGGAATTTATAACTGCATTGGCAGATTT
>Ga0255061_10000755_pt1 | contig 9786 bp, 7 predicted proteins | sample 174RNAGHGhighgp2_FD_183093 | JGI IMG/M metagenome (GOLD analysis project Ga0255061, IMG submission 183093) | Metatranscriptome of sheep rumen microbial communities from Palmerston North, Manawatu-Wanganui, New Zealand - 1742 RNA GHGhigh gp2... | ecosystem: Host-associated > Mammals > Digestive... | reverse complement strand
GTAGAATGAATGTGAAATCCGGAAAGCGGATGTTGTTCGTTCACACAAAAGGGCTTCATAACAGGCAAGGAGGGGAAAAATGCAAAGCGTAAAGCAGCTGCCTGCCGTGCGCAAACGGCAGAAAAACACACCCCCGGGATACCGGCTGCGGAATTTCAGGGAGAATTTTCCGTATCTGGTCATGATCCTTCCGGCGGTGCTGGTGGTATTCCTGTTCAACTATCTCCCGATTTACGGTGTCCTGATCGCGTTCCAGGATTTTATGCCCGGCGACAAGATCCTTTCGGATACCACGATCTGGGTAGGGTTTGAAAACTTTGCCCGCTTCTTCAACGACGTGCAGTTCTGGCCGCTGATGAAGAACACGTTCATCCTGTGCATTGTCGGCTTTATCATCGGATTCCCGCTGCCCATCATCGTTTCCCTGGCGCTCAACGCGCTGAAGCGGAAAAAGGCAGGGAAGGTTTTCCAGACGATTTACACGGCGCCGCACTTCATCTCCCTGGTCGTGCTGGTCGGTATGCTCCAGCTGTTCTTCGGGCGCTACGGCCTGGTGAACAACATTGCAGCCAGCCTGGGCGGCGAACGGGTTTCCTACTTTCTGGAGAGCTCAGCCTTCCGGCCGCTGTACATCCTGTCCAGCAACTGGCAGGATTTCGGCTGGAGCGCGGTGATCTACATCGCAGCCCTGAGCAACGTGGACCCGGGCCAGCATGAAGCGGCCATGATTGACGGCGCGAGCCGGTTCCAGCGCGTGCTCCATGTGGACATCCCGGCGATCATGCCGATGATCAGCGTGATGCTGATCATGTCGATCGGCGGCCTCATGGGCGTCGGCTACGAGAAGGCGCTGCTGATGCAGACGGACGGCAACCTGTCTGTCAGCGAACTGATCGCGACATACGTTTACAAACGAGGCCTGACAGGCGTGCCGGACCAGGCGTACGCGACCGCCATCGGCCTGTTCAATTCCGTGATCAACGTCGTCCTGCTGATTATTGCGAACACGACATCCAAACGGTTCTCCGAGAACTCGCTGTGGTAAGGGGGGAACGAAGATGACAACCAAGGCACCTGCGATCAAACCCAAGAACAACGCGCTCAAGGATACGAAGGGCGACAAAATCTTTTTCGCGATCAACGCCTGTGTCCTCGGCCTGCTCGCGCTGATCATCCTGTATCCCCTGTACTTTATCGTCATCGCCTCCATTTCCGACCCGGACGCCGTGCTGGGCGGCCAGGTGGTGCTCGCCCCGGTGAACGTCACCTTTGAAGGCTTTGAAAAGGTATTCCAGCGGAAGGATATCTGGACCGGATACCTGAACACCATCATCTATACCGTGCTGACGGTGATCCTGGCGCTGGCGGTAACCATTCCGGCCGGCTGGGGGCTGAGCCGGAAGACGACGCCGGGCAAGAAATTCTGGATGATTTACTTCATTATCCCGATGTTCTTCGGCGGCGGCCTGATCCCGTTCTACAACGTCATGAGCAGCCTGAAGCTGATCAACTCCTCCTGGGCAATCATCCTGCCGGCGATCCTGAGCGTCTGGAACCTGTTCATGAGCAAGACGTTCTTCGAATCCTCCATCCCGGAAGGCATGCTGGAAGCGGCCAGGATTGACGGCGCCGGGAAGTTCAGGACCTTCTTCTCGATCGTACTTCCGCTTTCCAAGGCCATCATCGCTGTTATGGCGCTGTATTACGCCGTCGGCCAGTGGAACAGCTACTTCAACGCGATGATCTTCCTGCAGGACGAAAGCAAGTACCCGCTGCAGCTGGTCCTGAAGGAGATCCTGATCGCAAGCGAGAGCACCGTGGGCGGCAGCGGCGAAACGATCCTGCAGCAGTACCGGCTGGCAAACCAGCTCAAGTACGTATCCGTGATCGTCAGCAGCCTGCCTGTGCTGTGCCTGTATCCGTTCGTGCAAAAATACTTTGCCCAGGGCGTCATGATCGGCTCCCTGAAGGGATAATGATAAGGAGGCTAACAAAAATGAAAAAGATGAAGAAATGGCTGGTCGTCCTGATGCTGGCAGTGCTCGTGGTGACGCTGACAGCATGCAGCGGCGGAAACGACAAGAAGGAAGCCCCGGCGCCCGAAAAGAAGGAAGAAACCGCCGCGGCAACGGAAAAGAAGGAAGAAACCGCCCCGGCGGCGGAAAAGAAGGATGAGCCCGCTGCCGCGGAAAAGAAAGAGGAAAAAGCGGCGCCGGCTGTCCCCAGCGGCCTGGAAGCCTACGGATTCCAGTGGCAGGATCCTACTGCGCCGATCCTGAACGAGGAAGGCGCGAAGGCGATCGCGTTCACGATCTATTCCTCCAAGAACGCCAGCGCGCTGGATTACAACGACATGAAGATCATGCAGGACCTGTACGCCCAGACGAACGTCCGGGTGAACTGGGAAAACGTCTCCGAATCCGTATATTCCCAGCAGAAAAACCTGATCTTCGGCAACAAGGACAACCGTCCGGACGCGATTTACCATGCCGGCATGGGCGCGGGCGAAATCATCAAATACGCCAAGCGCAAGGTGCTGGTGCCGATCAGCGATTATCTGGAATACATGCCGAACTTCGCCAAGCTGCTGGAAGAACGGCCTGACATCAAGAACCAGCTGCTGAACGTCGAAGACGGCAAGATCTACTCCCTGCCCCGCATTGAGGAAATGGGACTGCTGCAGAGCCCGAACCTGCTGTTCCTGAACATCAACTGGACGAAGGAAGCGATCGAAGCCGGCGCGGTGACCGACCTGACAGCCGACCAGCTGAAGGACGGCCTGGCCCTGAAGAGCAGCCAGATGGAAGAGATCCTGACCTATTTCCGGGACCACGACATGAACGGGAACGGAAAGACGGATGACGAGCGGCCCATGAGCTTCGTTTACAACAACTGGCAGGGCAACCAGTGCGACCTGTACGGCATGTTCGGCCTGAACGACAACCTGGAGCACCGGATCATCGTGGACGGCAAAGTGACTTATACCATCCAGGACGAGCGGTTCAGGGAAGCCACGAACTTCATCTCCAAGTGGGTGGATGCCGGACTGATCGACAAGGTCAGCTTCGAGCAGAGCCAGGATAACTTCCTCGCCAACGGCAAGGGCATGGAAACCTACGGCGCCTTCTACTGGTGGGAGAGCGAGACCGTCGTTTCCAATCCTGAAAACTATATCGTGTGCAGCCCGCTGATCGGGCCGAACGGCGACCAGACCATCTGCGTCTCCAACAACCCGGAAGTCAGCACGGGTGAAGTGATCCTGTTCTCCAACTGCAAGTACCCCGAGGTGCTGCTGGCCTATTTCGACCGTTACTACGATCCCGTCATTTCCGCCCAGATCAATTACGGCCCCATCGGCATCGTTTACGAAGAGACACGGGACGAGAAGGGAATGCTGGTCCAGAAAGCGCTGCCGGAAGGCGTGACGAGCGACGAACTGCGCCTGCAGAACGCGCCCCTGGGCATCATCAACCTGGGCGAATACGCCTGGAACAACGTGGTGCATATGGAACCCCGGGCCCAGCTGCGCCTGGAGCGGCTCCAGCTGTGCGCCAAGCCCTTCGTGAAGGAAGGCGTGATTCCGTTCCCGAACCTGCAGTTCACCCTGGAAGAGCTGAACACCCTGAGCAACTATGAGACAAACCTGAACGATTACATCCGCACCAACCTGATTGCCTGGCTGATGAAGGGCGGCATTTCCGACGCGGCCTGGCAGACGTTCCAGAACGACCTGAACGGCAAAGTCAACCTGGAAGGCATCCGGAAGGTATACCAGGACGCTTATGACCGTTACGCCGCGAAATAAAAAAGGAGGATGTTTTCATGAGTTCAATACTGAGGAAGATCCTTGCCCTGCTGCTGGTTTTATGCATGGCAGCAGCGATCCCGGCGGCTTTCGCGGAAGGCGCCGAACCCGTCCTGGACGGCGTCCATGACCAGAGCGTGATGGCCGGAACAGAATTTGACGCGCTGGCCGGCGTGACGGCAGCCGACGCCGAAGGCGCCGACCTGACGGATATGATCATGATCGAAGCCATGCCGACGCTGGCTTTCAAAAACGGCAAAACCACCCCTGAAAACCCCGGCAGCTATGAACTGGTTTACTCCGTGACCGACAAGAACGGCGTGACGGTCGAAGACTACGCCACCCTGACGGTCACCAAGAAGACCAGCGAGGAAACCGTATACAAGACCTTTGATTTCAGCACGGTGGAAGTGACCGACAACAAAGGCTGGGAAGCTAAGATCGGTGAAAGCGCCGACGCAACCGCAGCCCTGAAGGAAGGGTCCTACGTCATCGAGATCAAAAACCCCGGAGACGGCGACAGTGCGGTGCAGCTGGCCAAGGCGGGCTTTGCGCTGAAGGCCGCTGACTACAGGATCAAGATCTGGGCAAAGGCCACCAAGCCCACCTACGCCCATATCCTGGCCCGCAACGAAAACGCGGAAGGCTGGGAGACCTTCGGCGGCGCGTTCAACGTGCGCATCACCGAGGAAGTCGCTCCGCTGGAGCTGAGCTTTTCCTCTCCCGGCGAAGGCAGCGCCGAGCTGCTTTTCAACCTGGGCAAAATCACCCCGAATCCGGACAACGCAGAGGACACCACACCCACCGATTTCACCGTGACCATCGACAAGATTGAGCTTTATGAGATTTCCGGCGAAGAGCATGAAGTGCCCGCCTATACCGCAGATTTCACCGCGAACGAAGGCGCGTACGCGGAATTCGGCGACGGTGCTGAAGCGTCCGTTGCCTTCGAGGACGGCAAGGCCGTTTTCACCATCGGCAAATATCCCACCGACGGCGGCGTATGGAGCGTCAAAGCCAACCTGAACCTGGGCGACGTGAAGATCGAAAAGGGCCAGAAGTACTATTACCGCTTTACCATGAACGCGGCCAACGGCCAGAGCGGCGAAGCGCTGGTTGAAAGCGCGGCGCGCAGCTGGGAATGCCGGGCCAACTTCAACGGCCTCAGCGCCCCCGCAGGGGAAGACACCGTGGTGCAGTCCGTGTTCGTGGCCGAAGCGGACGTGGATGATCCCGTGATCCGCATGCAGATCGGCAATGCACCGGAAGGCGCTGCCGGCAACGTGGTCACCATCAGCAACGTGGAGTTCGGCAAAATGGAAGGCGACAAGGAAACAAAGAAGACCATCGACGCCTTCATGGCCTTCGGGCCCGCAACGGCCAACAAGGAAAACCCCGCTTATCCCTGGCAGACATTCAACGGCACCGACGAGGACAACGAGCGCGGCGTCGGCACCATCTGGACTGAAAACGGCAGCTTCTTCTACCGGATCGACAACGGCGGCACCGTGGACTGGCATGACAAGCTGATCTGCGGCTTCGGCGGAAACCCGCTGACCCTGGCCTCCGACAGCTATTACACGGTGGAGATCACCGCCCGGGCGAGCAAGCCTGTGTCCTGCGGCGTGTTCCTGAACCCGATGGGCGGATGGGATCCCCGCTTCTCCGAAGGCATGGACCTGACCACGGAATTCCAGACCTTCCGGTTCTCCACAAAGGATACGTTCATCATGGACATGGACTTTGAACTGCTGTTCCAGTTCGGCAGCGAAGCCCTGTCCAAGCAGGGTGAGACGACGGTTGAATTCCAGAACGTGACCATCTACCAGATGACCGTTCAGTAATCATCATTGAACCCGGAGGGGAGGATGGTTCCGATCATCCTCCCTCTCTGTCTATCAGGAGGCTTTCATGAAGAAGAAACTGTTTTCAGCCATTGCGCTGCTGCTCCTGGCCTGCCTGCTGCTGACCGGATGCGGCAACAACGCGAAGCCTGCCGCAACCCAGGCGCCGGATACGCCTGCGGCGACGCAGGCCCCCGCGGAACCCCAGGGCGAGCCCTTTGCCGAGGGAACAGGGGACAAGGATTTTTCCGCCCTGCTTACCCCCGGAAGCCAGGAGACCGCCTACGAATACAAAACCTTCTTCCTGCCCGCGGTGGACGGCATCAAGCAGCCTTATGTCGGCGACACGATGCCCTACTATGAAGACGGGACCTACTATATCTACTACCTGAAAGAGGGCGGGGATTCCTACAACCATTCCATTTACCTGGCAACGACGAAGGATTTCGTAACCTATACCGAATACGACGATCCCATCCTGGAAAGCAGCCGCGCGGGCGGACAGGACGGATGGGCCGGCACCGGATCCGTCGTGAAGGTCGGGGATACCTACTATTTCTTCTATACAGGCCATGCGTCCGCAGATACCTACGAGTATATCGAGAAGATCATGGTCGCGAAGGGAACCAGCCCGGAACACTTCGAGAAAATGGAAGACTGGGCAATCACGCCCCCGGACGAGCTGGGGCAGAGAAGGGATTTCCGCGACCCGCAGGCGTACTATGACGCGGAGAAAAACGAGATCGTGATGACGGTTACCGCTCCCCAGTCCGGGACGGCAAGGATCCTGAAATACACCCTGAGCGCGGACCTGCAGCAGGTCACGTATGACGGCATCATCTACACGAATACCAAAGGGAACTTCTGGAACCTGGAATGCAGCGACTCCTTCATGCTCGGCGGCAAGTATTACCTGACCTGGTCCGCCCAGGACGATACGCTGTGGTACGCGGTTTCCGATACGCCCTACGGGCCTTACGGCGAAGCGAAACAGCTGGACGGGAAACTCTTCTATGCGGCGAAGCATGTCGAAAGTCCGGACGGTTCCTATATGGTCGGCTGGGCGCGCCGGAGCGAATCACCTTCCTCCACGTCGGAAGTGTCCGGATGGGCCGGCAACCTGGCTGTGCAGCAGCTGGAGCTGAAGGAGAACGGGGACCTGCTGCTTGTTCCGGTCAAGGCCGTCGAAGCGCAGTATACAAAACGGCGGCATCTTGCGATCGAAGAGGACAGGATCGAGATCCGGGCCGGAGCCAGGTACAGCTATACAGACGTTTTCCACGCGTATGAAAGCTTCCTGCTGAAAGGCAAGCTGACCTATACGGGCAAGGGAAGCTTCGGGCTTGCCTTCGACTATAACGGACAGAACGAAAAGACAAAGATCATCTGCCTGAATCCGTCGGAACAGAAGCTGCAGCTGCTGTTCAACGAAGGCGATACGGTCATTGCGGAAACGGCAGCGCAGTTGGAAGCCGGGAAGGAATACAGCTTTACGTATCTCCAGGAGGGCTCCGTTGGGATCTTCTGGCTGGACGGGGACGCGTCCCTGACGGTCCGGCTGTACGGCACCAGCGGGAAGGCGATACGGTTCTTTGCGGAGAATAATACCATTACGTTCACAGATTTGAGAGAATACACGAGGTGAACCATGAAAAAGACGGTCAACCGCAGCCTGCTGTTTGCCAGGGCGTATGAGCAGGCTGCCGGTGCAAAGATCACCCGGGAAACCCGGCCCGTATTCCACCTGACACCGCTGGCCGGCTGGATGAACGATCCGAACGGCTTTTCCCATTACCGCGGCCAGTACCACCTGTTCTACCAGTACAATCCGTATGATACGGAATGGGACGCCATGCACTGGGGGCATGCGGTCAGCCACGACCTGCTGCGCTGGACCTACCTGCCCGCTGCCCTGGCGCCGGACGCCTCCTATGATTCCTTCGGCTGCTTTTCCGGCAGTGCCGTCGAACTGGAGGACGGCAGGCAGATGCTGATGTACACCGGCGTGCGCCAGGAAGGCGGGGACAAGAAAAAGGAATACCAGACCCAGTGCATCGCCTTCGGCGACGGCATGGAATACCGGAAGTTCGAAGGCAATCCCGTCCTGGACAGCCGCGACCTTCCGGAAGGACTCAGCCCCTTTGATTTCCGGGATCCGAAGATGTGGAGAACGGAAGAAGGAACGCTGAAGTGCGTCGTGGGGGCGCGCCGGGAGGACAAGCGCGGCGTGCTGCTCCAGTTTGAAAGCCGGAACGGAACGGACTGGCAGTACGCCGGAATCCTGGCGGAAAATGACGGGCGCTTCGGCCTGATGTGGGAATGCCCGGACTTCTTCCCGCTGGACGGGAAGCACGTGCTGTTCATCAGTCCGCAGGATATGCTGCCGGAAGGCTTCGAATACCATAACGGCAACGGGACGGTCTGCCTGACAGGCCGCTATGACGGGAAAAAATTCATTGAGGAAACCAACCAGGCCATCGATTACGGAATCGACTTTTATGCGCCCCAGACGATCCTGGCCCCGGACGGAAGGCGGATCATGATCGGATGGATGCAAAACTGGGATACCTGCAAAACCACCGGATACGAGGAACGTCCCTGGTTCGGCCAGATGAGCCTGCCAAGGGAGCTGAGCCTGAAAAACGGCAGGCTGTACCAGCAGCCGATCCGGGAACTGTACCAGCACAGGAGCCGGGAAGCGGCTTACCGCGATGTGCTCCTGGACGGCGAAAAGACGCTGGAAGGCATTGAGGGCCGGGTCGTTGAACTGGATATCAGGCTCCGCCCCGCGGATGCGGGCAAGCCCTACACCAAGTTCACCATGAACTTCGCGCAGAACGCGAAGTACCATTCCATGCTCAGCTACCGGCCGTATGAATCCCTGCTGAAGATCGACCGGAAGTTTTCCGGATCCCGGCGGGCTTTTATCCACCAGCGCCGGTGCCAGGTGGCAGACCAGGGCGGGGAGATCCGCCTGCATGTGATCCTGGACCGCTTCAGCGCGGAAGTGTTCATCAACGACGGGGAACAGGTGATGACCGCCACGATCCTGACGGATTCCGACGCCCGGGGGATTTCATTCGAATCGGACGGCAGGGTGCTTATGGATATCGTGAAATACAGCCTGTTTGAAGGGGAAGAGTAATGATGAAGGAATATGATGTTGTTGCGCTCGGCGAGCTCCTGATCGATTTTGCGCCCCATTCCGTGAACGCAGCCGGCTATCCGGTCCTGTCCGCCAATCCCGGCGGGGCGCCCGGAAACTTCCTGGCAGCGCTGGCAAAGTACGGCTGCAAAACTGCTATGATCGGCAAGGTCGGGGAAGACATGTTCGGCAGGCTGCTGCTCCATACCCTGGAGGAGGCGGGGATCGACACCCGCGGGATCCGGACAGACCCGGATGTTTTCACAACGCTTGCGTTCGTTTCCCTGGACGATTCCGGAAACCGTGACTTCAGCTTTGCGCGGAAACCGGGCGCGGATACGTGCCTGGCTGCGGAGGAAGTGGATGAATCGCTGATCGCCGCGGCAAAGGTTTTCCATTTCGGAACCCTTTCCCTGACGGACGAACCGGCAGCCGGGGCGACACGCCGCGCCGTCAGCCTGGCGAAGGACCACGGGCTGCTGGTCAGCCTGGATCCGAATCTCCGCAAGCCGCTCTGGAAACGGGACGAAGAGGCAAGGGAAGCCATTGAGTGGAGCCTGCGGCAGGCGGATATCGTGAAGATCAGCGACGAGGAGATCGACTGGCTATGGGGGATTTCGCCCGAAGCAGGGGCTGAAAAGCTGCTGCGGGAATACAATGTATCCCTGGCCTTCGCCACCCTCGGCCCCAAGGGGTGCCATGCATCCAACGGAAAACACAGCATTACCGTGCAGAGCCCGACGGGGATCCATGTTGTTGATACAACCGGGGCTGGGGATATCTTCGGCGGCAGCGCCATGAGCCAGTTTATCCGGCTCGGCAAAAAGCCGTCCGACCTGACGGAAGCGGACCTGCGCAGGATCGTGGGCTTTGCCTGCACGGCGGCAAGCCTGTCGACGCAGGTGCACGGCGGGATTACCAGCGTTCCGGACCTGGGGGCCGTCGAACGGAAGATGGCGGAATAACCGGGTAAAACAGGACCTGTACCGGGG
>Ga0255061_10000754_pt1 | contig 9786 bp, 8 predicted proteins | sample 174RNAGHGhighgp2_FD_183093 | JGI IMG/M metagenome (GOLD analysis project Ga0255061, IMG submission 183093) | Metatranscriptome of sheep rumen microbial communities from Palmerston North, Manawatu-Wanganui, New Zealand - 1742 RNA GHGhigh gp2... | ecosystem: Host-associated > Mammals > Digestive... | reverse complement strand
GGAGATGAAACGATGGTCAGCGTGATCGTTCCCGTGTCCGTGTACAAAGTAGAGCCTTATTGAAAACAAATATAAAACCCCCGCATGATGTGGGGGAATGGGAAGAGCGGAAGCGTTGCCCATAGTAGTAATTTAGTACCTCCTGTGCTACAATTACTTGGGGGTTCAATCCAAGTAAAGAGACAGGAGGTTGACCAATGGTCGTACAGAGTATATCACATACGAGATGGAATTGCACGTATCATATTGTGTTTATTCCAAAATATCGCCGTAAGGCAATGTATGGGCAATATCGCAAAGATATGGGACAGATACTGCGCAAAATTTGCGATATGAACGAAGTGACTTTAATCGAAGGTAAAGTGTGTTTAGATCACGTGCACATGTATGTGTCAATTCCGCCCAAGATGTCGGTTTCCAAGTTTGTTGGAACGCTGAAAGGCAAGAGCGCACTTATGTTTTTTGATAAGCATCCTGAATTGAAGGATAAGTATAACCGACATTTTTGGGCGGTCGGATACTTTGTATCTACGGTTGGCGATGTGAACGAAGCGACGATCACGGAATATATGATTCACCCGAACAAAGTACCTTTTTGGGAAAACGACTACTAAATACAGTGGTCGAATGCATTCAAAATCACAATATATAGTGGTTTTTGATTTTTATGACACCTTATGTCGGGCGAATCATATATTAAGAATCAGGAAGAAGCAGATAAAAACTCATAAATGAGTGTTCCCCCTTTAGGGGGCGCCGGAAGTAAATGGATTGAACAAAACCGCTTGAGCGGTCCCCGAGCAAAGCCCTGGAGGGGCGTCTTTGAGACCCCCACATGATGTGGGGGTCCTCATTTGGATCGATGCGTTCAATCCATTCTGAACCAGACATACAAAGATTTTGAGCTTCTTTTGGTGGACGACGGCTCCCCTGACCGCTGCGGCAGGATGTGCGACGAATGGGCGCAAAGGGATGCGCGCGTTCAAGTGATCCACAAGCCCAACGGTGGGCTTTCTGACGCCAGAAACGCGGGAATTGAACGTGCCAAAGGGGAGTATCTTTGTTTCGTGGACAGCGACGATTGGATCGCGGAGGACATGCTGGCGCGTTTATATCAGCTTTTAAAGGATACAAACGCCGACCTGGCATGCGGCAATTTTGTCCGGATTGCTGAAACAGGAGAGCAGGAAAAAGAAATCGAGCACATTCGGGAGGGCGTTTACAGCCGGGACGAATTCTGGAAGCAATATTTTTTTGACAGTGAAAGAACCTATTATCAAACAAGCTGGAATAAAATGTATAAGCGCGGCCTTTTTGAACGCCTGCGTTTTCCAATGGGTAAAATTCATGAAGATGTTTATATTCTGTATGATTTGATTAACGCGTGCCGTACCGTCGCTTTTTCGGATAAAGTCGTATACTATTATCTGCAAAGATCAAATGGCATTGTGAGAGGCAGACGAAGCGTGAAAAACCTTACCTTGCCGGAGGCTTTCCTGAATATGGCGGAGCAATTCAGGAACAGGGAACAATGGCGGTACGCGGCGTTATCCCTGGATTTTGCCATCCGGGAATTGTTGGTGAGGGAATATGGAGAAAACGGAAAAAAGAGCGCGGAATACAAGGCCGTGAAGCGGCGGGCCGGAAGGATATGCCGTTCATCGTGGAATCATCTGCTCACCCCCAAAAAGATTCGCTTCCTCCTGTTCTTCACCTGCCCGCCGCTGGCGAATCTGTCAGAAAAGTGGCTGACACGGAAAGCACGCTGGTAAGAAAGGAATTAGGCAGTAGGCAATAGGGATTAGGGATTAGGGATTAGGTGTATATGGTTGCCATGATAGCCTTCCCTTTTGCCAATTGATTCATCAAAACATGACAAATTCTTTCTAATCCCTAATCCCTACTGCCAATACGGCTGACCATTTCCTTATTTCTTTTTCTGGCGCAGAATCAATACCACCACGGTTCCCACAAGCAGGAGCGTAGCGAGCCCCGCGCCCGCTATGATCAATAGTTTTTTCATTTTTTCGCGTTTCTGATTTTCAAGTTCATAAATCCTTCGATTCTCGGCAATCTCTTTCTGCATCCAATCCCCTTTTTCGGAGTAGGTTTCAAGGGAATCGTCCAGCAATAAATATCTGCCTTCCGTCGGTACAAGGCGCAGCGCGCCATTGGCCGACGGTTTTTCTTCGATAAAGAGCAGCGTATCGTCCTGCACGCGGTACACAAACGTGTTTTTATTAAACCACTTAGCCGGTAAACTAATGGCTGATTCTTCCTGATATTCAGTAAAAGTCTCAATATTCATCCAAATATAATTCTTCGGCGCAATATCGAAAAACACGTTGGAAAGCATGGCGTCTGAAATCGGCTCCGTATCGAACGCGGCGTGAAATCGAATATCTTCCACCGCTTTGTCCAGGAAAATGAAGACGCCCTCATGCTTACCCAACTGGAAAAAGCCGCTGGCATTTAACATGGTGCTTTGCAGGCGCGGCGTTTCGTCTATGATTTCATACATGTATACGGTGGAGCCGGTCGGGACAGATAAATCAATTGTGCCTTCGTTATAGAAGGCCTGGATCAATTGTTCATCAACCGTAACCGTGGGATACGTTTCCAATCCTTCCAGCGCGGGATAAGGAAGGCTGAGAGCGCTCACCGTTGAGACTGCTTTCTCCGCCATCACAGCTTGCAATTGGGTCCGCAGGGAAATGGTTTCAGCATCGATCTCCTCGTCGCTCCAATCCCGCATCCGTTCAAAATCCGGGATATATTGCGCTTCGGCTCCTGCCGCGGCCGCCCTACGGGAATATTCATGCGCCTGCGCGAGAGACGCGCTAATTGGTATGCCATACAGGCGCAGAGTGTGCAATGAGAATGAAACGGGGCTTTTTTCCGCTTGAACTTCCAAACGGATGTCGATGGGCGACGCGTACAGCAGTTCTGCAGGAATGGTGAAGCTGAGCCGCAAACGCCCGCCGGCGGCGCCGGTGATTTTCATTGGCAGTTCCTGATAAGCATTGTCATTTCTGCCGAGCACATGCCATTCGAGATCAGACGCATCCTGGGACGATAGAATCATAATGCCGCCCGCCGTTTCATATCCCTTCCAGGGAACAGACAGGGTAAACCCGATCGGCCCCTTTATCGAAGCGTCCAAACGGAACATAATGGAACGATCCGCGTACCTAAGGTCCGCCTCAATGTCGGCATCCGGCATGAGCATGCATTCTTCAGAAGACTTCTCCAATCGTTTTGTAAATCCATACATGCCAGTACCGTTGACAGTCGCTTTTTCGTTTATGATCATGATCGTAGGAAGCTCCTCATACACAGGGGTCAGCGTACGGTCCTGATCGGTGGAAATTTCTATCTTCCTTTCGGATGTAATAAAGGTATCTCCTTCATTCCAGCCCATAAACTGGTATCCGGGAATATCCCCCGCTGTAAAGGTGACGGTGCAGCCTGTAAAATACACGCCCGTCCAGGAATTGCCGTAAATATGCGCCTGATGCCCGTTCACATCCAGGGCGATTCCTTCGGGCAGATTGTTCAGCAAAAGCGTGCTCGTTCCGCGCTTCAATTGAAATAAATCTGTAAACTGCTGAATCACCGCATCGCGCCGGATCTGGAAGAAGTATACGAAACTGGAAATTTCTTTTAAGCCCGGGTCAGGGTTTGAAGGGTCATTACTTGAATACCTGCTGTTTGTCTCCTGAAGATATGGATTATAAAAAGTCTGCACAGGCGTAACAAATTCTTTTACATATTCAGGTGTTAATTCTACATTGGCATAATCCATGATGCGGGTTAAAAAATTTGTTTGAAACGTTTTGTTTTTCCAAAGCGAGGTAAAGATAACGTCTGTGGACAAATAGGAAATCATCTCGGTAGCGCCGCTGTAGTACGCGCAGCAGTTATCCAGATCCTGGAATATCCACCGCCAGCGGGCATCCTGATATTTGCCGCCGCCTTTTTCCGCGGTTCTCCACATCGTAAAATTGTCCCTGAAATCACTGTTATTCAAATAAGCGATCCCGGCGGTGTATGTAATATAATTATCCAAATCAATGATTGCGTCCGCGTCTTCATATCCATTTGAAGCGGATAAAACCATCTTGGAGATTTTATCGCGTAAATCTCGATAGACGGCTTTTGTGCTGCTTGAAGCTTTAATATCTTCAGGAGCCTCTCCCGCGACCAAATCAGAATTCTTGATCACAAGCAAATCCTTGGAAGACATGTCAAAATAGCTTGCGATATCCTCTTCGTCCTGCTTTTCGCGAATTTCATATACACCCCAAAACTCGCCGTTGACAAAAGTCAGGCAAGGCGTATAGGCGGAAACAGGGATCCCCGTTTCCCGCAGCATGGCATGAATCAGAGAATCCTTGCCCATATTGGCACGGACAACCAGCTTCTCCTTTGCTGGTAAACCCGCAAGAATATCATACTGAAAGGTACTCGCCTCGTATTCTTTTCGCGCATACAGGTTAAATGATTTTTTTGCCTTTTCTCTGGACCAGTTCCCATGAATGCGCAGGCCCGCGCGCTGCGACAATTTCAGTGAATTGTCCTCGTCAAACCATTGGATGCCGACGGGGATTTCCCATTCTCTCCCCCGCATGCGATAATTCGTTGGTATCGTTGGCGTGGCTAATTCCTGATTGCGGTTTTGATCGCTGAGCCATTCCTGATACACTTTTCCGCGGACGTAAATACCGTCGTTCTCATCGAACAGATCATAGGGGTCCGCCACAATGGACAGAACAGCAATATTCTGGTAGGCCTTATAATTCTGAAAACTCACGAAATAGGTCTTCACCACATCATTGCTGCGGTTCCCCTCCGGGTCGATAGCGACGGCGCGAATGATCGTGGCCTTCTTCACAAGATCAGACGGCGGCGTAACGCCTTTCACCGTGATATCCGTTTTCATGCTGTTCGTATTGGGCTGGGAAGTGGCGTCCTCGATGTGAATGGGGCCGGTATACAGCGTGGAATGCTCGTCCGGAACGCTGCCGTCCGTCGTGTAATACAGTTTATAGGTTTTATATCCTTCCAGCGTCAGGTCAAAGGGATCGTCGTAAAAGCCCGCTTCATGGGAAAAACGGGGGGAGGCAACATATACCTTTGCTACATAGGGCACGCCTTCCATGTTTTCGCCCAGGGGAGAAGGGTCCGTCAGCTGCCATTCGCCATTCTCCTGCAAAGAATACGTTTCGTCTTTTTCAAGCGGAGGAAGGGATACGCGCTGCAAAATATTCCCGTCCGCATCGGACAGAAACAGCTCGTCGCCTCCTGAAACGGACAGCTTGAATGGCATCTCTTTTTTATCGGCCGCCAGAACGATATAGCCGTTTTCAGGAATGCGGTATCCGTCCAGCGAAAATTTTAGCAGATGGTCCTCGTCGTCGCTGATGAAAAAACCGTCGAGGGAAAGCGCCTGATCGGTGAGGTTGTGAAGCTCCACATAATCAGGCGCGGATCCCCCGATGGTGTAATGGCCGGCGTTGCTGGCGCATATTTCATTGATGCAGACGGAAAGAAGGGCTTCTGCCCGCACTGAAGCAAAGGGCAGCGCAAAAGAGGCGAATAAACAGAAAAGACACAGGATATGCTTCACGGGCAGAAACCTACTTTCAATCGGCCAGTTTCTTTCTATCAATCATCGGATGGCTTCAACGAAGAATCAATAACAGCCTTGACGGTGCCTCCCATAAGGGAAATCCCATGAACAAATACATGCGGATCATCCCCGCAGGTGATGGATACCGTTCCGCCCTCCATGAGGATATATCCCCATTCAGCATCTTCGTTTGTGGTCTTAATCCCGTCGTTGCCGGCGCGCACGGTAATCACGCCATCGAAGATTTCCACGCAGTCCTTTCCGACAATACCATTCTTTACGGCGCTCACATTGATCGTTCCGCCCTTGATGCGCAAGTCGTCCTTGGAAACGATGCCGTGCTTATAGGCGCCTGTTACATCCAATGTGCCCATACCAGTAATGGTCAAATCGCTTTTGCTGTAAATGGCGCCGTTTTCTTTGCCTTGCTGATCCGCGTAGTTTGCACCGTCACTCAACATATTGACCGTGCCCTCGACAAGATCAATGGTTAGCCTCGGAGCGCATTTTTTGATATATAGGGCAGGCCCGTTTTCGCAGTGAACAGAGATGCCGCCTAAATACAGCCTCACCTTGCCTTCCTGTTCACAGTCCACAATGATCTGTCCGTTGCTGAGCGTTCCCCGCAGCAGGTATTCGCCCGGCAGCGTAATGGTCAATTTGCTGCCATCAGCATAGATGCCCGGAGAATCCACGGCGATTCCATCGTCGCTCAAGTCGATCACAACGGGAACACTGTCAGCCTGGGCCGATGCTGAAAACCAAAGAGGAGCAAGGAAGCAGAGCATCAAAGCCAGGGCAAAGCATTGCGCTTTCCGGGAAATGATGAAACGAACGTTATTGCTGGTCATTCATTTCTTCCCCCTATCAGAATTTTTTTTTTACGATTGAAAATTACATGAATACTATACCAAAAAAACGTATCTGTGTCAACAATTTCACCACTGTTTGACCGTTATTGACCGATAGCTGAATTGAAAACTTAACGGATACAGGGCAGGGCGCGGAGTATCCGCTAGTCTTTCACATCCTATACGTTTCCATAACTCTTACAAACTCTTCGCTAAAGTATCCACATTCAGTCACCATATGACCACGCATAACCCAATACAAATCGACGAATCTCTTCTTGCTTTCCGCAATTCTGATCATAGAAAAATCAATTAATCTACATGACTTATCTATAGCTCAATATTACGAATATATCGATACACTGTCGAGACATTTACTCCAAGAAGCTGTGCACAAAAGTTCACAAGGATTCGACGCTGTTGTCCCTTAATCAGAGTTTTGTTCTCTTCAAGAAACTGCATTAACACTCTTTTTTTTCGTTCTGATCCAACTGTGAATACTTCGTGTCCTCGGTATCGAAATACTCTCCATATTGACTGAAATAACAATCTTTCTTGTACAGATCTCCAAACAGATCTGCCATAGCAAACATAACTGCCTCCGGCATATTTTCCAAAACATACAGAAATCTATTTGTATTAGCTTCCGGATTGTTCAAGAACTCGGCTTTTATCCGTTTTGTCATCATGTAGATATAAAGCGCTCTTGACTCTTCCAAACAGTTCCCCAGATCGCGTATGCTACGAAATACAATCTTATTCTCGGCTGAATCTGCTGCTATTTCATCTATGAGTCTTTTGAACAATTGACTGTGTTTACTTTCAAAACTGTCTTTTATACAGTAAATCACCTTCTCATTTCCCGGCCAACAGACCGTAATTTTCTTCTCAGAGCAGTTTTCTATCACTCTTATATAATTGGGATAGCTTATTGACATCAACGTATCTATCGGTAGTTTAATCCCTTTTGGAATTTCGACTTGAGTATTAATGTATCCAAATACACTCATATTGGGCACCTCCTATGGCTATTATAAGGATGCCCATATTTATTAACAAGCAGTTCTTTCTTTAACGTTATCTGTGAACATCTGGAATATAACGAACTGATACGCCCGGACCGGGGAACGATTCAGCAACGATTGCCACAAATCTTGTCGCAATTTTCACATAGCTTCTTCCAGCATATTCAAAAATAGAGCTCATGCACAGTTACCGAATTTATAAGAAAGTAGGCTCCGTTTCTTTGAACCGGATGTAATATTGTTCCGTAACTTAATGCCATTCTCTCAAACCGGTCATACGGTTTCTGCAACAAATCCTGTTGCAATTTTCCTTTTCCCCAATCCACCTCAGCACCTTAATAGTGCCTTGTTTTAGGGGATGTAGGTGACAGGAACATCAATATACTCAGGGAATACGCTGCCACAGATTTTGTTGCAATTTCCCTTTCCATCTTGCACAAATTACTGAATAAGCTATTCTGTATCGTGTCATATACTTTCATAGCTTGTTCGTACATTTTCAAAGGAAAGGGGGTAATGGCAATGGCAACAAGAAAGGAAAGCTCTCATCTTACACTGGCTGACCGTAATGTAATAGAAGCGTCCATAAGAAAAGGTGCGACCCAGACAGCCATCGCCAAATGTGTTGGCAAGAACAAGGCTTGCATTGGCAAGGAAATAGCAAAACACCGTGAAAAACGTCCAGGTAGATATCCAATCGAATGCGCCCGATTTCCGAAGTGTGTTGACAGAACTGCATGTTTAGGCAGAAATTGCCCCAATATCGTGTTGTTTGTTTGCAGACGTCGTGATCATTCTCCCGGTGCTTGCAATGGATGCGAAAAATACAGATCATGTCATTATTTTAAATATTACTACGATGCGAACAAAGCCGACAATGAGTATCGTGAGGACCTGGTAGGTACTCGTGAGGGGATCAATATGACAGTCAGTGAGTTGGCGGACATTGGCAATAAGATTAAGCCACTCATTGACAACGGTCTTTCTCCCTACGCAGCACTGAAGGCATGTCCTGATATCGCTATCAGTACAAAAACCTTGTACAACTACATCGAGGACGGAGTGTTTAAGGACATTGGAATCAATATCTCAAACATTGATCTGCGCAGGAAAGTTTCTCGGAAACCTCGGAAGCCTAAGGAGATCACATATAAGAAACGTAATGAAAGAGCGTTTTTGATTGGACGTGAATATAAGGACTACGAAGCCTATTTGGAAGAGCATCCTGATGCACACGTCGTCCAGATGGATACCGTTTACAACGATGTTACAAATGGCCCTTTCATCCAGACTTTCAAATTCATAGACGATTGCTTCCTGTTTGCAATCTTTCATCGTTCTAAAGATTCTGAAGAAATGGCAAATGGAGTAGATATGCTGGAACAGATCCTCGGAGAAGAACTGTTCGAACAGGAAGTGCAGGTCATTTTAACGGACCGTGGTTCTGAATTCTATGATGTCCAGACAATAGAAAACCGGAAAAATGGCTACCGTCGTACCAGATTATTCTTCTGTGACCCAATGCGTTCAAATCAAAAGGGCTCACTCGAAAACAATCACGAGGAACTTCGATACATTCTGCCCAAAGAAAAGGATTTGTATGCTTTGGGGCTTAATTCCCAGGATGATATGAATCTCGTAATTTCCCATGTCAATTCATTTCGCAAGAGTAAGCTCAAAGGTAAATCTCCTATTGAGCTTATGAGGTTTTTCAAACCGGATCTATGGTCTGCGTTTATGCATACAGGGATCTCCGAGATTGATCAAAATCAAATAGTCCTGAAGCCTTCGCTTCTTAAACTGAGCGTCAAGGATTCATAATGTCAGCTCTGTTCTCCTGATCATATTCTCATTGAACTCTGATAACGGTTACCCTATGAGTTCTATGGCTATTGTTCGTGTACCGTATCAGCAACTGCTTTATGGCCTAGTATGTAACCTTTCTGTAGTTAATCTCAAGTCTTGTTACAGCCAAGAGGAGGTTTTGATTATGCAATCATATGGTTCATTTTGCGAAGTGGCGCATGAATTTCTGAGTTCCATTGAAGAGTTTTCCAAACTCAAAGATATCATCTCAGATCAGGTTGAAAAAGCCAGAGATGCAGCAGAAGCGCTGTGTGAATCATTGGAGGAGTTGAGCCTTACATTGGAAGAGCTTCCCGATTAGTTCAGTTCTCCCTCATGAGTTTTCCACAGTCTGTCTACCACAAGGCCTGGCAAAGACCTAATGGATTTCCTAAAAACTGTATACGTTAGGTAGTAAAACTGGAGTGTACTT
>Ga0255061_10000749_pt1 | contig 9825 bp, 17 predicted proteins | sample 174RNAGHGhighgp2_FD_183093 | JGI IMG/M metagenome (GOLD analysis project Ga0255061, IMG submission 183093) | Metatranscriptome of sheep rumen microbial communities from Palmerston North, Manawatu-Wanganui, New Zealand - 1742 RNA GHGhigh gp2... | ecosystem: Host-associated > Mammals > Digestive... | reverse complement strand
CTCTTTAAGAGTACTTAAAAATAATAGAGTATCAGTATTATTTAGGGTTGCGTACTTGTGAGGATTTATCATTAAAGAATTGTTGGCTGCTTTTCTTTGGTGACGCTAAAAGAGGATTTTCTGCTGTCCTTATGTAGCGAAAAAAAGCGAAAAAGGAAGATAAAAAAGAAAATAATAAAGTTTAATTAAAAAAAAGAACATATTATTAGATATGCCAACAATTCAACAATTAGTTCGTAAAGGACGTCAAACTGCAGAGTACAAGAGTAAATCTCCTGCATTGGATTCTTGTCCTCAACGTAGAGGTGTTTGTACGAGAGTATATACAACAACACCAAAGAAACCTAATTCTGCTATGAGAAAGGTTGCCAGAGTGAAACTTACAAATGGAAAAGAAGTTAATGCTTACATTCCAGGAGAAGGACACAACTTGCAAGAACACTCTATAGTTATGATTAGAGGTGGTAGAGTAAAAGACCTTCCAGGTGTTAGATACCATATAATAAGAGGTGCTTTGGATACTGCAGGCGTTGATGGAAGAAAACAAAGACGTTCAAAATACGGTGCAAAGAGACCTAAAGACGCAAAGAAATAATTAGATTAGGTTTAACAAATAAGGCAGAAAAATAAGATGAGAAAAGCGAGACCAAGGAAAAGAATAATTCTTCCAGACCCTAAGTTCAACGATACTTTGGTAACAAAGTTTGTAAACAATATTATGCTTAAGGGTAAGAAGAGTGTAGCATATAAGATATTTTACGATGCAATAGACATAGTTAGTGAAAAAACTAAAGAGAACGGTTTGGATGTTTGGAAGAAAGGTCTTTCAAATGTAACTCCTAATGTAGAGGTAAGAAGCAGACGTATTGGTGGTGCTACTTTCCAAATACCTACAGAGATTCGTCCAGACAGAAAAATGTCTATGGGTATGAAGAACTTGATAGGATTTGCCCGCAAACGTTCAGAAAAAACTATGGCTATGCGTTTGGCTTCAGAGATTATCGCTGCTTCAAAAGAAGAAGGTGCAGCATTCAAACGTAAAGAAGATATCCACAGAATGGCTGAGGCGAACAAGGCATTTTCACACTTTAGAATGTAAAGAAATCTTTTAGAGAAGAATAGGAGAGTAGATGGCAGATTTACGCAACATACGTAACATAGGCATAATGGCCCACATAGACGCAGGTAAGACTACGACTACTGAGCGTATATTGTTTTATACAGGGAAAAATCACAAGATAGGTGAAACTCATGATGGTACTGCAACAATGGACTGGATGGCTCAAGAACAGGAAAGAGGTATCACCATTACTTCTGCAGCGACCACAGTATTTTGGAAGTATCAAAATAAAGACTACAAGATAAATATCATAGACACACCTGGACACGTTGATTTTACAGTAGAAGTAGAGCGTTCTCTAAGAGTTTTGGATGGGGCTATTGCTTTGTTCTGTGCTGTAGGTGGAGTAGAGCCTCAAAGTGAAACAGTTTGGAGACAGGCTGACAAATATAATGTACCTCGTATTGCTTTTGTCAATAAAATGGACAGAGCGGGTGCAGATTTCTTTAAGGTTTTAGGAGAGATAAGAGAGAAACTTGGTTCACATCCTGTTCCATTGGAGATACCAATAGGACAGGAAGATATGTTTAAGGGTGTTATTGACTTGATTAAGAATAAAGCCCTTATGTATGATGAAGAATCTAAGGGTACTAAGCTTTATGAAGTTCCAATGCCTGAGGATTTGAAAGAAATAGCAGCTAAATACAGAAAAGAACTTATAGAGGGAGTTGCTGAAGAAGATGATGAACTTCTTGAAAGATACATGGAAGATGAAGAATCCATAACAGAGGAGGAAATTATCAAGCATGTTAGAAAAGCAACTTGCGAACAGAGAATAGTTCCTGTGTTGTGTGGCTCTGCTTTCAAAAACAAAGGTATCCAAAACCTTATTGATGCTGTTTGTGAGTTTTTGCCTTCTCCTGTAGATGTGCCAGAAGTTACTGGTATTAATCCAAAGAACAATGAGGAAGTAACTCGTCCTGTCAGTGTAAAATCTCCTTTCAGTGCATTAGCTTTCAAAATAGCTACAGACCCTTACGTTGGAAGGATATGTTTCTTCAGAGTTTATTCTGGTAGTTTGGAATCTGGTTCATACGTATATAATGCAAATACAGGTAAGAAAGAAAGAATTTCCCGTATAATGCAGATGCACGCAAATCACCAAAACCCTCTTGAAAAGATAGAGGCAGGAGATATAGGTGCTGCTGTGGGCTTTAAGGAAATAAAGACAGGAAATACTCTTTGTGATGAGGCTCATCCTATTATCTTAGAGTCTATGTCTTTCCCTGAACCTGTTATTTCTATTGCTATAGAACCTAAGCAGCAAGCTGATGTTGATAAATTCAACAATGCTTTGACTAAACTTACAGAAGAAGACCCTACTTTGCAAGTTCAGACAGATGAGGCTTCTGGTCAAACCATATTAAAAGGTATGGGAGAATTGCACTTAGACATTATACTTGACAGAATAAAAAGAGAGTTTAATGTTGAATGCAATGAAGGAAAACCTCAGGTAGCATATAAAGAAACTATCACAGCAGAAGTTGAACACAGAGAAGTATATAAGAAACAAACAGGTGGTAGAGGAAAATTTGCCGATATTATATTCTCTCTTGCTCCTGCAGACGAAGGCGTGAAAGGATTGCAGTTTGTTAATGAAGTTAAAGGTGGTAATATTCCAAAAGAATACATACCTGCTATAGAGAAAGGCTTTAAGGATGCTATGAATAATGGTGTTTTGGCAGGCTTCCCTATGGAGAGTATGAAAGTCGTTGTTAAAGACGGTTCTTATCACCCTGTAGATTCGGATGCATTATCTTTTGAAATATGTGCTCGTTTAGCTTTTAAAGCTGCTGCAAGAAAGGCAATGCCAATACTTATGGAGCCAATAATGTCTGTTGAGGTAAATACTCCAGATACTTATCTTGGTGATGTAACAGGCGACCTTAACAGAAGAAGAGCTATTTTGGAAAGCATAACAGCTAAGGTAGGTGTTCAATCTGTTAAAGCACAAGTTCCATTGAGCCAGATGTTCGGTTATGTTACTGCTTTGCGTACCATAACTTCAGGAAGAGCAAATTCAACTATGGAGTTTTCTCACTATGCACAGGCTCCTAAAGATGTAACAGAAGAAGTATTGAAAGAAAATAATTAACATATAAATAACTTATAATTGTGAGTCAAGAAAAACAAAAAATTAGAATTAAATTGAAGTCTTACGACCATAACTTGGTTGATAAGTCTGCTGAGAAAATCGTTAAGACTGTAAAGATGACAGGTGCTCACGTTCAAGGACCTATTCCTTTGCCAACAGCGAAGAAGATCTTTACTGTCAATCGTTCTACCTTTGTTAATAAAAAATCTCGTGAGCAATTTGAGTTAAATTCATATAAACGTCTTATGGACATAAGCAGTACTTCTGCTCAAACTATAGACGCTTTGATGAAACTTGAATTACCTTCAGGAGTTGAAGTAGAGATAAAGGTTTGATAGAAATTTATTAACGGTTTAAGAAGATTAGTAAATAGTCCAGCCGCTGAACAAAGAATCAAGCTGGAGATAAAAAGTAAAAAACAAAAAACAAAAAATGTCAGGATTAATTGGAAAAAAAATTGGAATGACTAGCATTTTTGATGCCTCTGGCAAGCAACAGCCATGCACGGTTATAGAAGCTGGTCCTTGTGTAGTAACACAAGTAAAAACACCTGAGAAGGATGGTTATAGTGCTATCCAATTGGCATTTGAGGAGATGAAAGAAAGCAAAACAACAAAGCCTATGAAAGGACACTTTGCTAAAGCAGAAACAACTCCAAAAAGATATCTTGCTGAATTTTCTCGTTTTGAGGAAGGTGAGAGAAAACACTTTGGAGAAGTTTTGACTTGCAATGTATTCACAGAAGGTGAATTTGTTGATGTTGTAGGTATCTCTAAAGGTAAAGGTTTCCAAGGTGTTGTTAAACGTCATGGTTTTGGCGGTGTTGGTGATAGAACACACGGTCAAGATGATAGAGATAGAGCACCTGGTTCTGTAGGAGCATCTTCTTACCCTTCAAGAGTATTCAAGGGAATGAGAATGGCTGGCCAAATGGGTAACCACAGAGTAAAGATTCAAAATCTTAGAATACTTAAGATTTTTGAAGAAAAGAATTTGATATTAGTTAAAGGATCTGTTCCTGGTCCTAAGGGTTCAATTTTAAAACTTGAGAGATGGAGCTAAAAGTATATAACATAAAAGGAGAAGATACCGGAAGAACCGTAGAAGTTATGGATTCTTTGTTTCAAACCGAACCTAACGATCACGTTATTTGGTTGAGTGTAAAACAATTTTTAGCAGACCAAAGACAAGGAACTCATAAGGCAAAAGAACGTTCCGAAGTTTCAGGTTCTACTAGGAAGTTAAAGAGACAAAAAGGTACCGGTGGTGCCAGAGCTGGTGATATAAATAGCCCTTTGATGGTTGGTGGAGGTAGAGTTTTCGGACCAAGACCACGTGATTATAGATTTAAACTTAACAAGAAAGTTAAATCTTTGGCAAAACTTTCAGCTCTGTATTATAAGGCTAAAGATGAGGAGATTAAAGTTGTAGAAGACTTTTCTTTTGATGCACCAAAAACCAAAAAAATGGTTGAGGTTTTGGACTCACTACAATTAAAAGATAAAAAATCTTTGTTTGTTTTATTGCCAAATAAAGAAAGTTTTGTAACTTTGTCGGCCAGAAATCTTAAGCAGGTTAAGGTGATAAGTGCGCATACATTGAACACATATGAGATATTACATGCTAATACTTTGGTGTTTAGTGAATCTGCACTTAAGGAATTGAATGAAATGCATAAAAATTCCTAATTAGTGTTAAGGTAAAAAAGAAAAGATAGAAATGAGTATCATTATAAAACCGCTTATTACAGAGAAGATGACAAAGATAAACGAGAAAGATAATTCTCGTTGCGCTTTCATCGTTGATAAAAAGGCGAATAAGATAGAGATAAAGAAAGCAGTAGAAGACTTGTATAGTGTAAAGGTAGCAAGTGTAAATACTATTAATTATAGTGGTAAAAGAAAAGCAAGATACACAAAAGCTGGTTACATTCAAGGTCGTACAAATGCTTATAAGAAGGCCATGATAACTTTGGCCAAGGGTGAAACAATTGACTTTTTTAGCAATATTTAATTAAAGAGATGGCTTTAAAGAAATTAAAACCGACAACACCGGGACAAAGACACAAAATAGCTAGTTCTTTTGAGGAAATAACAAAGAGCAAACCTGAGAAGAGTTTGGTTTTTGGAATCCGTAAGACAGGTGGAAGAAATAATCAAGGAAAAATGACCATGAGATACATAGGTGGTGGTCATAAGAGATTATATCGTGTAATAGATTTCCGCAGAGATAAGGACAATATACCTGCTGTAGTAAAATCAATAGAATACGATCCAAATCGTACTGCTCGTATTGCTTTGGTTTGTTATGCAGATGGTGAAAAACGCTATATTGTTTCTCCAAACGGATTGAAAGTCGGTCAGACAATCATGTCAGGTAAAGGAGTTGCCCCTGAAATAGGCAATACATTGTTGCTTGGTGAGATACCTTTCGGAACAATGATTCACAATATAGAATTAAGACCAGGAGAAGGTGCAAAATTAGTGAGAAGTGCAGGTTCATACGCACAACTTATGTCTCGTGATGGCAAGTATGCAATCATAAAAATGCCTTCAGGTGAAACTCGTATGATACTTCAAGCATGTAAGGCAACTATAGGTGTTGTTTCTAACACAGAGCATAGTTTGGAAGTATCTGGTAAAGCAGGTCGTTCTCGTTGGTTGGGAAGAAGACCTCGAGTTAGAGGCGTTGTTATGAACCCTGTTGATCACCCAATGGGTGGTGGTGAAGGTCGTGCTTCAGGAGGACATCCTCGTACACGTAAGGGCATACCTGCAAAGGGCTACAAGACAAGAGCTCCTAAAAAGACTTCAAACAAGTATATAATAGAAAGACGTAAGAAATAATTAAAATCAGAGAAGTATGAGCCGTTCATTAAAAAAAGGACCTTATATTTATTATAAGTTAGAGAAGAAAGTTTTGGATGCACAAGCCAAAAACAATAAGAATACTATCAAAACATGGTCAAGAGCTTCAATGATTTCTCCTGATTTTGTTGGTTTGACAATAGCTGTTCATAACGGAAACAAGTTTATTCCTGTTTATGTTACTGAAAATATGGTTGGTCATAAATTAGGTGAATTTGCTCCTACAAGAATATTCAGAGGACATGCTGGTCAAAAAGATAAAGGTAAGAAATAAAAAGACGTATAGAAGATGGGATCAAGAAAACATAAACGTGCCGAAGAATATAAAGAGGCAAGAAAGAGCAGATATGTTGCAAGATTGAACAACAATCCTACATCTCCAAGAAAAACACGTCTTATGGCAGATGCTATAAGAGGTCTTGATGTTAATAAGGCTTTGGGTATATTGCAATATTCACATAGAGAATCTGCACCTAAATTAAGAAAATTATTACTTTCAGCTATTGCAAATTGGCAAGCAAAAAATGTTGGCAAATCAGTAGAAGATAGTAATCTTTTTGTAAAGCAAATATGTGTTAATGGAGGAAGACAATTAAAGCGTCTTCGTACTGCACCTCAAGGTCGTGGTTATAGAATTAGAAAGCGTTCTAACCATATTATATTAGAGATAGGTAGTAGAAATGATAATGTTGCTACTCCACAATCTAATGATGCAGAAAATAAATAGTTTGGAATTTAAGAAAAATTTAAAAGGATGGGACAAAAAACAAATCCGATAGGAAACAGACTAGGTATCATCAGAGGTTGGGATTCAAATTGGTATGGTGGTAGAACATTCGAATCCAAATTAGTAGAAGATGATAAGATAAGAAAGTATCTTGGTGTACGTTTAAGTAATGCTGAAATATCTAAGATATATATTGAGCGTACATTAAAGCGTATAACTGTTACTATTAATACAGCAAAGCCTGGCCTTATCATTGGTAAAGGCGGACAAGAGGTTGATAAGATAAAAGAAGAGTTGAAAAAACTTACAGAAAAAGAAGTTCAAATCAACATCTTAGAAGTAAAACGTCCAGAATTAGAAGCAAGACTTGTTGCTGAAAACATAGCTCGTCAAATAGAAGGTAGAGTTTCTTACAGAAAAGCTGTTAAGATGGCTATAACTTCTACAATGCGTGTTGGTGCTGAAGGTATCAAGGTTTCTGTTTCAGGTCGTATAGGTGGAGCTGAAATGGCAAGAACTGAACACTATAAAGAAGGAAGAACTCCTTTGCACACTCTACGTGCGGATATAGACTATGCTTTAGCAGAAGCACATACAACATACGGTCGTATAGGTATCAAAGTATGGATATGTAGAGGTATAGTTTATAACAAGGTTGAATTAGTTCCTTCTACTATAGGTGGAATGAAAGATGGTGGTAGATCAGGACAGAGATTTAACATGGGTTCACGTCCTCGTCGTAAAAATAATAGTAAGGATTTTAAATAATAGAGTGATATGTTACAGCCAAATAAGACAAAATACAGAAAACAGCAGAAGGGCAAGATGAAAGGAATGGCTTTCAGAGGTCATGAGTTGGCATTTGGAAGTTTTGGAATTAAGTCTTTGAACACTTCATTTATTACAGGTCGTCAAATAGAGGCTGCTCGTCAGGCCATTACTCGTTATATGAAGCGTGAAGGACAATTGTGGATTAGAATCTTCCCTGATAAGCCTATAACTAAGAAACCTAACGAGGTTCGTATGGGTAAAGGTAAAGGAGCTCCTGAATATTTCGTAGCGAGAGTGAAACCAGGAACGCTTTTGTTTGAGGCAGAGGGTGTGCCTATTGCTATTGCAAAAGAGGCTATGAGACTTGGCGCTCAAAAATTGCCTGTAATAACAAAGTTTGTAGTACGTAGAGATTATGTAGAACAATAAATTATAAGGAGATAAACGATGAAAAATAATTTAGGTTTAAAAGAGCTTTCTGATAAAGAATTACAAGAAAGACTTGAAGCAGAACAAATGCAGTTGGTAAAAATGAAGATTAATCATGCAGTATCTCCATTGGAGAATCCTAATTTATTGGCAACTACTCGTAAAAACATAGCAAGAATAAATACTGAGATTTCTCTTAGAAGAAAACTTGCTAATGAAAATAAGTAAGTAACTTAAAGAAATTTGATAGACAATGGAAAGAAATCTTAGAAAAGAAAAAGTTGGTGTAGTTGTGAGCGATAAGATGGATAAGACTATCAATGTTTTGGTTGAAAGAAAAATCAAACACCCAAAATATGGTAAGTTTTTGAAAAGAAGTAAAAAGTTCATGGCACATGACGAAAAACAAGAAGCTAAAATAGGAGATACTGTTCGCATAATGGAAACAAGACCATTGAGTAAGAACAAGTGTTGGAGATTAGTTGAAATAATAGAAAAAGCTAAATAAGATATGATACAACAGGAAACGAGATTAGTTGTCGCTGATAATAGTGGAGCGAAAAGTGCTTTATGTATTAGAGTTCTGGGAGGAACAAAGGCACGCTATGCTTCAGTAGGAGACAAAATAGTTATTGCCGTAAAAGATGCATTGCCTTCAGGTAATGTAAAGAAAGGTTCTGTATCCAAAGCAGTTGTTGTTAGAACAAAAAAAGAAATAAGACGTCAAGATGGTTCTTATATTCGTTTCGATGACAATGCTTGTGTATTACTTACGGCTACCGATGAATTAAGAGGAACTCGTATTTTTGGACCAGTAGCAAGAGAGTTACGTGAGAAACAATTTATGAAAATAGTTTCTTTGGCACCAGAAGTACTATAACGCAAAAAAATATTATAGATATGAAATTGCACATTAAAAAAGGGGATACAGTAAAAGTTATTGCAGGAAACTCAAAAGGTATTACAGGTAAGGTTTTGGTTGTATATCCAAAGGAGAATAGAGCAATTGTGGAAGGTGTTAATAAGATAAAGAAACACACAAAACCTAATCCTAAAAATACACAAGGCGGTATAATAGAGAAAGAAGCCCCTATACATATTTCCAATTTAATGGTTGTTGATGCAAAAGGCAATGCAACAAGAATTGGAAGACGTCTTGATGAGAAAACAAATAAATTAGTTCGTTATTCTAAAAAAACAGGGGAGGTAATAAAATAATGTATAGTCCAAGATTAAAGAATAAATACAAGGAAGAAATAATGCAATCCTTGATGAAGGAGTATAATTATACTACAGTTATGCAAGTACCTCGCTTGTTGAAGATCTCTTTAAATCAAGGTTTGGGTAAATTGGCTTTAAATGATAAAAAAGTCATAGATAAAGGTGTAGAAGAGATGACTGCAGTTGCTGGACAGAAAGCAGTTGCTACAAAATCCAAAAAGGATATATCAAACTTCAAACTTAGAAAAGGTATGCCTGTTGGTGTAAGAGTTACACTTAGAGGAGATAGAATGTATGAATTTTTGGATAGATTAATTTCTACAGCAATACCTCGTATTAGAGATTTTAGAGGAATCGATGCTAAGGGATTTGACGGAAAAGGAAATTATACTTTCGGTGTTCAAGAGCAAATAATATTTCCAGAAATTGATATAGACAAAATAGATCATATCAACGGAATGGATATAACATTTGTTACTTCTGCAAATACTGATAAAGAAGCATTTTCTTTGCTAAAGGCATTTGGTTTTCCATTTAAGAACGAATCAGAAAAATAAGATTAAAGATGGCAAAAGAATCAATAAAAGTTCGCGAG
>Ga0255061_10000739_pt1 | contig 9879 bp, 8 predicted proteins | sample 174RNAGHGhighgp2_FD_183093 | JGI IMG/M metagenome (GOLD analysis project Ga0255061, IMG submission 183093) | Metatranscriptome of sheep rumen microbial communities from Palmerston North, Manawatu-Wanganui, New Zealand - 1742 RNA GHGhigh gp2... | ecosystem: Host-associated > Mammals > Digestive... | reverse complement strand
TATCAGTTACCGGAATATGACGGTTTCTACCTGCGGTATCATTCCGGGCATTCAGCGTATGCAGGAGCTGGGGCTTCCGATCAGTTTGGCTGTTTCGCTGCATGCAGTCCGAATGGAACTGAGAAACGAACTGATGCCTGTCAATAAGGGATATCCGTTTCCGGATGTGATTGCGGCTGCGGAGCAATATGCCCGGAGCAGCGGTCGGCAGGTTACCTACGAATATATTTTGCTGAAAGATAAAAATGACAGCGACAGGGATGCAGAACTGCTGGCGGAATATTTGCGGTATAAACAGGCCGGCGTAAATCTGATACCGGTCAACCCGGTCCCGGAGAAGGGTTTTTTTCCGCCCGGACAAAAAGAGGATAGAAAAATTTTTAAGTGTGTTGCAAAAACATCATGTCCACGCAACTATACGCAAAGAAATGGGAAAAGATATTAATGCGGCCTGCGGACAATTGCGGGCAGCGTTTGCCAAAGAGAAAAATTACGCAGAGTAAAATGTATTTGTGAAAACGTACTGGCAGGAGGGTTTTATTATGTCAGTAGCTATGCGGACCCATAAAGGGCGGGTCCGGAAAAATAACGAAGACAGTTTGCTGCAGTTAAATCCGTACTTGTTTGCGATTGCAGACGGAATGGGCGGATATAATGCCGGAGAAATTGCCAGCCGTCTTGCGCTTGATAAATTAAAATCAGAAAAAGATGATTTATACGGCAAAACAGGATTCGCGCTGGTTTCCAAGTTGTATCAGGTGATGCGGGATATCAACAACGAAGTGTATGAAAAGGCAAAATCTGATGCAACCTGCGAAGGAATGGGGACCACCCTGGCCGGAATCTTTTTTACAGGAAACGGGAAAGGATATGTTTTTAACGTCGGCGACAGCCGCGTGTACCTTCTCCGGCAGAATAAACTGCGCCAGATCACACGGGATCATTCCCTGGTGGCGGAAATGGTGGAACACGGGGAGTTATCGCAGGAAGAAGCCTTTGACCATCCGCAGAAAAATATGCTGACCCGGGGCATTGGCGTTGATGAAAATGTGAACGGGGATGTTTTTGTAATAGATGTTTATTCCGACGATATTATTCTGCTTTGCAGCGACGGACTGACGGATATGCTGCACGATAAAGAAATTGAGGAACGTCTTATGATCAATGATTTGGAATCAGCGGCCGACTCTCTTCTCAGCGCTTCGCTGGAAAAAGGCGGCAAAGACAACATATCGTTTATTATTCTGAAACTGGACAGGAAGGAAGTGGAACACGATGGTCGGTGAGATCTTAAACGGACGCTATGAAATTTTAAAATCCGTCGGATTCGGCGGAATGGCCGAAGTTTATCTGGCTAAGGATGTTCTGTTAGACCGGAAGATCGCGATAAAGGTATTGCGCAAAAAGTTCCTGGACAGCAAGGCGCAACTGGATCAGTTTAAACGGGAGGCCCGTTCGGCGGCCCGCCTGATCCATCCTTCCATTGTGACGATTTATGATGTCTGTGATGAAGGGGACATCAGTTATATCCTGATGGAATACGTGGAAGGCGTCAGCCTGAAAGCGTTTGAGGAACAGAACGGCCGGATGGATCCGGCCCTTGCGGTTGCTTTAACGGCGCAGCTGGCTTCCGCGCTGGATCACGCCCATAAACACAACATTATCCACTGCGATATCAAACCGCAGAACATTGTGCTCACAGAAGCCATGGTCCCGAAGATTGTTGATTTCGGTATTTCCCGGATCGTATCCAATGAAACGATGGCCTTTACTGCTTCCGTTGTGGGTTCCGTGCATTATTTTTCACCGGAACAGGCACAGGGACTTCCGGTCACGGCGCAGTCGGATATCTATTCGCTGGGCATCGTATTCTATGAAATGCTGACGGGTAAAGTTCCTTTTGATGGAAGCAATGCAGTTTCCGTAGCGCGTATGCAGGTAGAAGAGGAAGCGCCTCCGTTGCGTACATACTGGCCGGAGGCTCCGGATGCGTTGCAGCGGATCGTGGATAAGGCGTTGGCAAAACGACTGGAAGACCGGTATGCAACTGCGGAAGATATGAAAAACGATCTGATGGACTTAAAAAATCAGATCTATCCCAGTAAAAACAATGAAATGTTCATAGAAAACACGATTCCGTTACAGGCCATTACCAAGTCGTCTCCGGTGAAAGCTGCGGCTGCTGCAATGCAACAGCCTGAAAGCGAAAAACCCGGATACCAGACGCTGATCATACGCAATCTTCCTGACTTCCTGACAAGGGAAGTGGATGATCGCACGAATGAGTATGGGCAGTTTGAAGAACCGGCGAGCACGAAAAAAATGGGAGCCGTGGCGCCGTCCCGGACTGTTTCCGATGCGCAGCCTGCAGTCACAGCCGCTGCAACAGCTGCAGTTGCCGGCGCAGCAGTGACCGGTGCAATCTCTGCGCCGGAACAGCAGGAGCTGTTTACGGACGAACCGGAAATTACGGATGCCCCGGAGGTTGTAACCGGGCAAACGGAGAATGGCTTCCAAACAATGGAACGGTCACACGGCACCGGATATGCGGGTGTGGAAAGGGAACCGGTTCCGGCTGTTCCGGCCAATGAAAAAACGCCGACGTATCCGGAAGCGAAAGAAGTAAAAACGGGGACTCCCGGTTTTGTAGCCGCGGCTGTAAATACAGAACCGGGAAGACCGGTTGCCACTGAAGCAAACAAAGAAAAATTGCAGATGGAAGATCCGACAATGCAAAGAAAATATAACAGGGAAGAAAAGCAAAAGAAAAAATCCGGGATTTTTGGAATCCTGTTGAAAGTTTTACTGATATTTATCCTGTTAGCGGGCGCGGCGGCGGCATATTTCTTCAGCGCTTCCAAACCGGATATTGCGGTGCCTGACGTAAACGGGAAAACGGTTGCAGAAGCGCAGAAGATTTTAAAAGATCAGGGATTCAGGGTAGAACTGGAAGAGAAAGTAGATGCCAGCGTTAAGCCGGGCATGGTGCTGCGAATGGATCCTGTTGCAGGAGCAAAACGCAAAAGCGGGGCTGCCATTACGCTGATCGTTTCTTCCGCAGAAAAGATGATTGCGGTTCCGAGCATTGTGGGACTGAAGCAGGAAGAAGCAGAAAAGATTCTGGCAGATAAACATCTGCGTATTGAGAAAGTTGACCAGAAATGGGATTCTACAAAGCCGGAAGGCATCGTTTTAAGCCAGTCTCCTGAGGCTGACAGCAAGCTTGAGGATAATGGCGGCATAAGCATTATTGTCAACAAAAAAGAAGAAAAGAATTTGGCAGTTCCTGATTTGAAAGGATTGACGCTGGAAGAAGCCAAACAGAAGCTGTCTGAACTGAAATTAAATGTGGAAGTGAAAGAGGTCGACAGCGACATGGACAAGGGCGTTGTTCTTGCTTCGGAGCCTGGGAACGGAGCCACCCTGATGGAAGGTTCAACAGTGACACTTCAGGTTTCCAATGCAAAGAAGCAGATCACATTCCCGGCTTCGCCCGATAAAATCAGCAGTAATGTAAAACCGAACAGCAGCGTAACGGTAAGTCCTTCTACGGGATCGCGGTATGTTGAATTTGTGGTTCCCGGAACCGGATCCCATGCCGTGCAGATCGTTTCTAACAACGGGAAGAGCCAGAAGATCGAAGTTTCCGGCGCCTATAACGGCGGCGTCCGGCTGCGCACAAAAGTGGACAGCGATGTGAAACGCGTCGGCTTCTACGTGGATCACAGATTGATCGAGGAGAAAAGTTGGTAAAATCAGGATTGGTGGTCCGTTCTTACAGCGGTTACTATTATGTAGACTGTGATGGTACGATCGTTACCTGTAAGGTAAAAGGCCATATGAAACAAAAACGGTTTACTCTGTACACCGGCGACAGGGTACAGATTGAACGGAACCCTGCGGAAGAAAAGGCGGAGGGCATGATCGTTTCCGTGCTGCCCCGGAGGAATTATCTGCTGCGTCCTACGGTCGCCAATCTGGATCTCATCGTTTTGGTCCAGGCGCTGGTTCAGCCGGATTTCAGCTATCTGATCATGGATAAGCTGTTAGTCATGGCGGAAAAAGCCGGTATTCCGGTCCTGATCGTGCTGACTAAAGCTGATCTGGCAGATCCGGCAAAGGCCGAACAGGTAGCTTCCATCTATCGGAACCTGCATTACGAAACTCATGTGATCTCTGCTAAAACAGGTAAAGGAATCGATTCGCTGCGAGAACGTCTGGCAGGAAAAGTTTCTGCATTTGGCGGGCCCAGCGGCGTGGGGAAATCGACCGCATTGAATGCGATCCAACCCGGCGTGATCCGGACCACAGGCGAAATCAGTAATAAGATCCACAGGGGGCGGCATACGACGCGTTTTACGGAACTGACGCCGTTCAATGGAGGTTACCTTGCAGATACGCCCGGTTTTGGCAATGTGCTGATGGATTACATGCTGCCGGAAGAACTGGCGTCCTGTTTTCCGGAATTCAAAACAGTTGAGGCAGATTGCAAATTTTCCCCCTGCAGCCATATCCATGAACCGGTGTGCGGTGTGAAAGATGCGGTGAAAGCCGGGAAGATTGCAGCAAGCCGTTACACTTCGTATTTGGAAATATATGAAGAATTAAAAGAAAACAAAGAGAGGAACCGAAGATGACCATAGTTGCCCCATCCATTTTATCGGCAGATTTTTCCTGCCTGGGAGAAGAAATCAAAATAATTGAAAAGGCTGGCGCCGACTGGGTGCACATTGACGTAATGGATGGAAATTTTGTGCCAAATCTGACATTCGGCGCGCCGGTGGTCAAAAAAATCAGAAAGGTTACAGATTTGTTTTTTGACTGCCATCTGATGGTCGAGCATCCCGAAACCTATATTGATGATTTTGCAGCAGCGGGCGCCGACCAGATCGTGGTCCATGCCGAGGCGACCAAACATCTCCACCGCTGCATTCAGGCAATACACGCAAAAGGAATCAAGGCCGGCGTGGCGTTGAATCCTGCCAGTTCGCTTTCGCTTGTTGAGGAGATCCTTCCGGATGTGGATATGGTGTTACTGATGACGGTAAATCCCGGATTTGGCGGACAGAATTTTATTTCCACCGTGTTGCCGAAGATCAGTCGGCTGCGACGGATGCTGGATCTGGCCGGTCTGAAGACGGATATTCAGGTGGACGGAGGCATTAATGCGGAAACGGCGAAACTGGCAGTGAATGCCGGAGCCAATGTATTGGTGGCCGGTTCCTACGTATACGGCGCTGACGATGTGACAGCGGCCATAACAAGCCTGCACATCTGAGAAATCAAATTATGGAAGAAATGGTCATGGGAAATGCCCTTTGACGTTTCCTGCGGTCATTTTGTTTTAGGAGATACACTGTGCCTGATCATGTGTTTTATATGCGCAGGGCATTGGAACTTGCCAGACGGGCGGAGGGAGAGACCAGTCCGAATCCGATGGTGGGTTGCGTGATCCTGGACAGGGAAAATAATATTGCAGGGGAAGGCTGGCACCGTAAAGCCGGAACGCCCCATGCGGAGGTTAATGCGCTGGCCGATATGAAAGCAAGAGGCGCTCAGGGGTATACCGCCTACGTGAGTCTGGAGCCCTGTTCCCATTGGGGACGGACCGGACCCTGCTGCGAAGCATTGATTAAGGCGGGTATCAAACGCGTAGTGGCGGCGATGGAGGATCCGAACCCGAAAGTAGCGGGAAACGGATTCCGACGTTTGCGGGAAGCGGGCGTGGAAGTTATTACCGGTGTCTGTGAAACCGAAGCGCGGCGCCTGAACGAGCATTTTTTGCTGTGGGTGACGAAACAGCGTCCTTTCATCAGCTTGAAATTTGCGGAAACGCTGGACGGAAAACTGGCGACGGCAGCCCGTGATTCCCATTTTGTAACCGGTCCTGAAGCGCACGTTTACAGCCATTACCTGCGCAAGATCCACGATGGCATCCTTGTGGGCATCGGGACGGCGCTGGATGATGACCCGGAACTGACTACGCGTCTGGTTGACGGAAAAGATCCGGTGCGTATTGTTCTGGACAGCAGAGCGCGTATTCCCCTGACGGCAAAAGTGCTGCAGGGAAAAACCAAAACATTGTTGCTGACGGGGCCGGATGCAGACGCGGAAAAGATTCGCCTGTTGGAAGAACGGGAAAACGTTTCGGTAATAAAGCTTCCCTGCAAGAATGGTCACATTGAAACAGACGCGCTGCTTCGCGCATTATACAAACAGGGGCTAACTTCTGTGCTGGTGGAAGGCGGAAGCGAGGTGCTTGGATCTTTTCTGGATGCAGGGATTGCTGACCGGGTCTATGCTTTTATTGCTCCGAAACTGGTGGGCGGGAAAAATGCGCTGCCTTCCATTGGCGGCAACGGTATCCCTGTTTTATCCCAATGCGCTGCCGTTACAGAACCGGAACTGCGGACGCTGGGAAACGACTGGCTGATTACGGGAAGGGTTGTCTTTCCGCAGGCCGTATTAAGAAAGCAATCGCTTAACTGATAGATTGATGTCAATACATTGTAAAAAAGAATTGCAAGATTTACAGATATGAGGTGCGCAACATGTTTACAGGTCTGATTGCCGAACTGGGGACGGCTGAACGGCTGGCGGAAGGCAGTACTTCCTGCCAGTTGACCGTCCGTGCGCAGAAGATCCTGCCCGGCGTAAAAATCGGGGACAGCATTGCAGTGAACGGCGTCTGCCTGACGGTGGTGCATTTACAGGGAAACCGGTTCACGGCCGATGTCATGCCGGAAACGGTGCGCCGGACGACGCTGCGTCAGCTGCAGCCCGGCGACAGGGTGAATCTGGAAAAGGCGCTGCGCCCGACGGACGGACTGGACGGGCACATTGTACAGGGCCATGTGGAAGGCGTCGGAACCATCCGGGAGATCGCCCCGGAAGGAAATGCGCTGGCCTATCACATTGAAACACCGAAAGAACTGCTTCGTTATATTGTTGAAAAGGGTTCCGTTGCGATTGACGGCATCAGCCTTACGGTAACGGAGACCGATGATACGGGGTTCAGCGTGTCGCTGATTCCTCATACGGCAAAGATGACCACGTTAGGATATAAAAGTGTGGGAGATTCCGTAAATCTGGAAACGGATATTCTGGCCCGGTATGTAGAAAAGATGCTGGGACTGCAAAAGACTGCCGACGGTTTGGCAGACAGCCGCAGGACTGAAATTGCCGGAGAAAATTCAGAAGACGGACTGACGGAAGCGTTTTTGCGTCAGCACGGTTTTTAATGATAATTATGTTGTAAATTACCTGTGAAATTAAACGGATATAATATAAGGAATTATATTTGCGCTCAATAAAAGGCGGAGGAAGGAAATGAAAGATTTTACATTTAACACGGTGGAGGAAGCCATTGCTGCCATTAAAGCGGGACAGATGGTCCTGGTCACTGATGATGAGGATCGGGAGAACGAAGGCGACCTGATCATGGCGGCGGAATTCTGTACCGGCGAATCCATCAATTTTATGGCGAAGGAAGCGCGGGGGCTTATCTGTATGCCGGCAGATCCGGAAATTATGGATAAGCTGCAATTTGGCGCCATGGTATCCCATAATACGGATAACCATGAAACCGCTTTTTCTGTTTCCATCGACCATGTGGATACGACGACAGGGATTTCTGCATACGAACGGGCTTACACTATGAAAAAAGTAACGGAACCCGGCGCCCAGGCGATGGATTTCCGGAGGCCCGGTCACGTGTTCCCGCTGCGCAGCCGGAACGGGGGCGTATTAGTGCGTACCGGTCATACGGAGACCACGACGGACTTATGCCGTCTGGCCGGACTGACGCCTGTAGGCATCTGCTGCGAGATCATGGACGAAGACGGCTATATGATGCGCACGCCGCAGCTGATTGAATTTGCGAAGAAACACAATCTCGTTTTTATTACGGTCGCTTCTCTGGTCGCATACCGCAAACAGCATGAAAAGATGGTGCACCGTGTGGCGGAAGCAAGTCTTCCGTCCAAGTTTGGGACATTTAAAATTATTGCGTATGAAAATGATCTGGACGACCTTTGCCATGTAGCGCTGGTGAAGGGCGAAGTGGCCGGCAAGAAAGATGTGCTGGTCCGCGTCCATTCGGAATGCCTGACCGGCGACGCGTTCGGAAGTCTTCGCTGCGACTGCGGGGACCAGCTTGCATCTGCTCTGCGCATGATTGAAAAAGAAGGCTGCGGCGTCGTAGTGTATATGCGGCAGGAAGGCAGGGGCATCGGACTGGCCAATAAGATCCGGGCCTACGCGCTGCAGGAGCAGGGGCTGGATACAGTAGAAGCCAATGTGCGTCTTGGTTTTGCCCCGGACTTGCGGGATTACGGTATGGGGGCGCAGATCCTTTCCGACCTGGGATTGTCTACCATCCGGCTGATCACAAACAATCCGGCCAAACGGGCGGGACTTTCCGGTTACGGCATTACGGTGACAGGCAGGGTTCCTATTGAAATTGCGCCCAATCAGTTCAATGAATTTTATCTGGAAACAAAGGAAAACAAAATGGGGCACGATCTGTCTGATCTGCATCTGGGATGCCATTGCGGCAAAAAAAAGCCGTAAAATGACTGAAAGAAAATTTTACATTTCAATTGTTTTAACAGGTAATGACGCAGTCAATTTGATGTGTTTATTGTAAAGTAAAATGAATGAGGAGGAATAAAGATGAAAGTTCTTGAAGGAATGTTGTCCGCAAAAGGATTGAAGATGGCTATCGTAGTTTCCCGTTTCAATGAATTGATCACCAGCAAGCTGCTGGGAGGAGCAGAGGATGCGATCCGCCGCACGGGAGGTAATACGGATGAAGTTACGCTGGTGTGGGTGCCGGGAGCTTTTGAAATTCCTCTGGCAGCACAGAAACTGGCGGAAAGCGGAAAATACGATGCCGTTATTGCGCTGGGCGCGGTGATCCGCGGGTCCACGCCGCATTTTGATTACGTCTGCGCGGAAGCGGCCAAAGGCGTGGCGCAGGCTTCCATGAAAACCGGCGTGCCGGTAGCGTTTGGCGTTTTGACGACGGAAAACATCCAGCAGGCCGTGGAACGGGCCGGTACCAAGGCTGGCAACAAAGGATACGATGCGGCTATGAGCGCCATTGAAATGGCAAACCTGTTCAAAAAATTATAAGTCAATAAGGAATTAACATGGACGAAATAAAAAACAGTATTGCAAATCAAATACAGGATAAACTTACCAAAGGGAATTTTACCAGCGAAGCTGATATACTGACACGGGCTACGGTTGGGGATGCCCGGATTTATGTGGCCCGTACCACGCGGCTGGTACGGAAAATGTCGCTGCGTCATAATCTGTCCCATCTGGCGACTGCCGCGCTGGGACGGACGGTAACCGGCGCGCTTCTTCTGGCTGCGACAATGAAGAATGAAGAAGGCGTTGGCATAAAAATTGCCGGCGACGGACCCATTGGCGGCATTACCGGAGAGGCGCAGGGCGGTACGGCCCGGGGCTATGTTGGAAATCCGGATGTGTATCTGCCCCCGAAGAACGGACATTTAGATGTGGGCGGCGCAGTAGGGAACGGAACGATTTCCGTAACGCGTTACGCGGCGAATGCAAAGCCGTTTACCGGTACGGCAGAACTGATTGACGGTGAGGTTGCGGACGACCTGACAAAATACCTGTACACTTCGGAGCAGACGCCGTCTTCTGTGGGACTGGGCGTACTGGTGGATGAAAAAGGCGACGTCCAGGCGGCCGGCGGATGGTTCATCCAGGCGCTGCCCAACTGCAGTGAAGAAATGCTGGAACAGCTGGATAAAAATGTGCTGAACACGCCGTATGTGTCCAGCTTGATCGACATGGGCTTCACACCGGAGCGGATTATTCAGATGCTGGGGAAGCATATGGAAG
>Ga0255061_10000731_pt1 | contig 9916 bp, 10 predicted proteins | sample 174RNAGHGhighgp2_FD_183093 | JGI IMG/M metagenome (GOLD analysis project Ga0255061, IMG submission 183093) | Metatranscriptome of sheep rumen microbial communities from Palmerston North, Manawatu-Wanganui, New Zealand - 1742 RNA GHGhigh gp2... | ecosystem: Host-associated > Mammals > Digestive... | reverse complement strand
TAATAGAATTATTAGAATCTTATAATAAATTATATTTATTAATTGGAAATGAAAATACTCTAGCTTCTACTATTATTTTCCCATTAATAAAAGACGAAAAAGTTCATTTGGGCTTTAATAAAATTAAAACTTTTATGCAGCCAAATGGGGATATTAAAACTTTCGGAAATATTAGTTGGTTTACTAATTTACCAATAGAAAAAGAAATAGAGCCACTTACATTAACTAAAATGTATAATCCTGAAATTAATTTGGAATATGATAATTTTCAAGCAATTAATGTTGACAGAATTACTGACATTCCAATGGATTATTATGGGGTTATGGGCGTTCCTGTTAGTTATATGACTAAACATAATAAAGAGCAGTTTAAAATTTTAGGACTCGCCGCGGGAAATACAAAAGTAAATGGTTTAAATTTTACTGTAAAATATACTCCGTCTAAATTAGATAGAGGAGGATGTGGGGTTGTTAAAGGTATTAGAAAATATAGTAGAGTCTTTATACAAAGAAAGGATATAAAATAATGTATTATAAAAATGTTGCCGATAAAACTTATCAATTTCTTTTAAATCGTTTAGAAGAACAAAGAAATATGTCTCAAGACGGTGGTGCGCTTCGTGATTTTTCGGGAAAAACTGTAGAATTATTAGTAAGTTTAATCTACGATGAGTTTAAAAAGTATTATGACGATACCACACATAGCATTGCTGTAGGAAGTGAGTCACCTGTTATTCTTGGAGAAAATGTAATGAAAGAATCAGTTGATCGACATATATATAAAAATAAAAAATTAATTTGTGGTATTGAATGTAAAACCTATGTAGATAAATGCTATATGCAACGTGCTGACAGTGATTTTAACCTAATGAAAACACAGGAAGAATTTGAAGGGTGGATTGTGGCATTAGAAAATGGTGTTGCAGATAATGCATCTAATTTTTTTATGAGCCGCCATAATATAGATAAAATCTATTATCTTGCCACTGGTAAAAGAAATAGTGCAACAGAAAAACGAATTTATTATCATCCAGAACGTATTAAGCTTGAATTAATCGAAAAGTTATGTCAAGATTTTGAACAATTATTATTAAAGTAAAATAATTAAGAAAATATAATGTTGACTTTTAATCAAAATTATGATATAATATATTTACAAAAGGAAAAGGAGGCGCCTATGTCCGAAACTTATGATATTAATTCAATTCAAAGCCTGTCATTCCGTGAAGGTGTCCGCACCCGCATACAAATGTATTTGGGTTCAGATGACATCGAAGGAACATATCAGGCTCTAAAAGAAATTATAAATAATAGTACAGATGAGGCATTGGCTGGTTATGGCAAACGAATTGAAATTACCGTAGATACAAAACAGAATGCTGTCAGTGTTATTGATTATGGACGTGGTGTTCCTTTTGGCATTCGTGAAGATGGTGAGAATGTTCTTGTATCCATCTTCACAAAGAGCCATACTGGTGGTAAGTTCTCACATGATGTATATAAAAATGCGAGTGGCTTAAATGGTATTGGCGGTAGTTGCGTATGTCTTTCATCATTAAAATTTGAAGTTCAAAGTGTACGTGATACAAAAGGCGCCAACGCATATTTTGAAAAAGGCAATTTAGTTAATTATCATGAATTTGATAATAATAATAAACATCATTTGCCAAACGGTACATATGTTCGTTTTATTCCTGATCCAGAAGTATTTAATAATGGCGAAATAGGCTATGATTATGAGCGTATCTGCCAGGATATAAAAGATATATCGTATCTTTATACAGGTATTGAATTTGTAGTTTCTAATGATGAAACCGGAGAAACCCGAACTTACTGCGCGAAAAATGGTATTGTTGACTTTGTAGCTGATAATGTAAAAGAGCCTTTGCAAAAACATATTATTACTGGTTCTGCTACTGATGGCACTGATAGTGTAGAAATTGCATTTCAGTGGGGCACAAAACATGAAACGCCATATGTATTCGTTAATGGTTTGCGTTGCCCCGAACTTGGAACTCCAGTTACAGGCGCCCGCACCGCATTAACAAAGGTGTTTAATAATCTTGCAGACGCAGAATTTGATGGCGAATATATTAGGAAAAATTTATTTTATGTAATTAACTGCAAGGTAGAAAATCCTTCTTTTGCCAATCAAACAAAGAGCAAGATTAATAATCCTTCTCTCCGCACTTTAGCATCTAATGCCTTTACTTCTGCACTGAAGGAAATGGCAACAAAATACAATAGTGAGTTTAATACTATTGCAGAAATGCTAAGAAAAGTAGAGAAGGCCGAAGCCGCGGCTGAACGTGCGCGTCAGGGTGTTCTTAATTTTGAGCGTAAGGCCGACGAAAAGAAGGCACAAAAAGTAACTTCATCTGATAAGTTTAAGGATTGTGAAAAACATGGCCAGGATTCAATGCTTATTATTTGTGAAGGTAATTCAGCATTGGGTGGCCTGATGCCCGCGCGAAATGTAATGAATGAAGCATTATATGCTGTGCGCGGTAAGGTTAAGAATCTGTTAAAGCATCCTCTTGATGAATGTCTTGAAAATGAAGAAGTATCTGATGTTATTATGGCACTTGGGTGCGGCATACAGAATAAATATAATTCAAAGAAATTGAATTATGGTAAAGTTGCGATTGCGGTCGATGCTGATGCTGATGGATATAATATTATGTGTCTTATCGCAACTATGTTCTATGTGCTTATGCCCGACTTTATTAAAGAAGGAAGGCTATGTTGGTTACGAGCGCCATTATATCGTTTAACAAAAGGTGATAAGCGAGTATTTGCTTATGATGACGCTGAGCTTGCTGAACTTCGTAAAAAGTATCCTAACTGGGAACAAGGCCGTAATAAAGGATTGGGCGAAATGAGCGCTGAAGATATGAAAAACTCTATGCTTCATCCTACCGGACGTAGACTTGAGATTTTAACCGTGCATGATGCTGATGCCGCGGCTAAAAGTCTTGAAATGCTTATGGGTGAAGATGTTGAGCCGAGAAAAGAGTTCTTGTTTGAGAATGTAGATTTTAGTGTCTTAAATAATTAAAGGAGCCATAAATGAAAACACAAGATTATTTTTATACCATTGAGCCAATTGTGAAGCGAGTCTCTAAAGATGAATTTCTAGAATTTATTAAAAAATATCCACGGTCTCTTAAAAGAGATTGTTGTGGAATTTGTGACCCGCCCAGTATTACCTATAATGATTTTGAACTTGCTAATAGATGGCCGTATAGTATTGTCGCGAGCACTTTTGCTTATAGTGATGACCAGCAAGATTATTGGTATGAGCCTGATGAAAAAAGAGTTTATTCTATTGTCACTAATTATGAAGAAGTCTTTAATTCTAAAACTGGTAACATGGCAAAAGTGGGCGAATAATTGACTTTTTCTCAAATCTATGCTATAATATAGAAAAAGGAAAGGAGCAAAAGAGCTATGATTTATGAAACTGATTTTCAAAAGCAGATTGAAAATGCTTTTCTAACATATGGCGCGTCAGTTGCACAAGAGCGTGCTATTCCTGATGTGCGCGATATGTTGAAAATTGGTTTACGCCAAGGTTTATACGCTCAATATACGAATAAACTTACCCATAAAGACAAAATGCAAAAAGCACAGAAGTCTGTCGCAGCCGCGATGGCGCAGTCATATGTGCACGGTGATGCCGCGATGTATGACACCTTTATTCGTGCAGCGCGTCCATGGTCATATCGTTACCCAGTAGAGGATGTTCAAGGTAACGCCGGTAATCAATCTGCTCCTGATAGTCACGCGGCTGCTCGTTATGTAGAAATGCGCGCGGGTGAAGTCGCAGATTTGTTATTTGATGGTATAAAGAAAAATGCCATCGAAGAATGGTATTCTAACTATGACGATACCGAAATGATACCTTCCGTGTTTCCTTCTATTGGTTATTGGAATATTGTAAATGGTTGTTCTGGTATCGCGGTAGCTTTAGCCACATCAGTTCCGCAATTCAATCTTAAGGAAGTCAATGAAGCTCTTATTAAAATTATACAAAATCCAGATGTAGATTTTAATAGTATTTATTGTGCTCCAGATTTTGCTACTGGTGGTATTATCACAAATGGTGCTGCGGTAAAAGAAAGTCTTAGATTAGGAAATGGTGAATCAGTACGACTCCAGGCGAAACTTACTTATGTGCCTGAACAAAATATGATACAGGTAACGGAATTACCTTATGGAGTTTTTACTGATACTGTTATAAAGCAGTTAAAGATATTAACTAATGATAATCCTAACTACGGCATTGAAAAAGTAATGGATTATACTCAAACGATCGCGGAAATTCGTATTTACTTATCAAAAGGTGTAAATGTAAAGAAAATGATAAGTAAATTATATAAAGACACGTCATTAGAGAATTGGTTCTCTGTTAATATGGTACTACTTGATAAGGGTAGATTTCCTAAAGTATTTGGATGGCGTGAAGCTTGTGATGCGTATATAGAACATATTCGTGAATGTAAGCGAAATATTATTCAGTTTGATTTGGATAAAGCAATCGCGCGAAAGAATATAGTTGATGGACTTATCAAAGCCTATTCAATTATTGATGAAGTAGTCGCGCTAATTCGTGCATCTGAAAGCCCGATAGAAGCTTCTAAGAAACTAATTGAGACTTACGATTTTAACGTTGAACAGGCGAAAGCTATTCTTGCGATGAAATTGTCCAGTTTAACCAAATTGGATATTGTAAAATTGGAAGAAGAGGCTGCTGAACTTGTAGAGAATATTAAGTCGTTAACGCACTTATTAAATACCCCTCATGACTTAGATGAAGAATTAATAAAAACTCTGCGCGAGGTCGCTAATAAATTTGGTGATGAGCGTAGAACTAAAGTTATCAATCTTTTAGAAGAAGATGAAACTGCTGATATTAAAGAAGAAGAAATTGGATTACTTCTATTTGATAATGACAGTATTCGTGCGATTCAGAAAGATAATTTACAAGGTGGAAAACGCGGTCGTAAAGGTGTAAATATTAAACCGCCAAAAGATTCCAGTTTAATTAATACGCTTTATACAACCAATATGGGAACTGTAGCAGTTCTTACCAGTCGCGGTAGAATGTATCACTTCTCTCTTGCAGATTTAGAATATGAAAAAGACTATTCCGTATATGAATTAATTGAGCTGCAAGATGGAGAAAAGCCTATTTTACTTATGGATTCATCTTCTTTCAACTCTTATCAGAATTTAATTACCGTAAGTAAAAATGGATATATCAAGAAAAGTTCTATTGCAGAATATTCTTCTCGTTCAAAGCGAGGAATTGCGGCAGTAAAACTTGAAGGTGACGACAGCATAGTAAGTATCTTCTTATCATCTTCTGATGAAGATAAGGTATTTATCGTTAGCTCTTCTGGAAATTATAATTTCTATTCTCTTGATAATATTAATGCCACTGGTCGCGCAACACGCGGTGTAAAGGGAATTAAACTAGAGAATGGTGAAAATGTGGTTTCAGCGACCATTATTAAAAAGAATGTAATTTATCGCGGCTTATTAACTATTGCCTCTAACGGTCAGGGAAAGATTTCACCTATTGATGAATTTAGCACAACCGCTCGTGGCGCGAAAGGCCGTCAGGTTATGAATACCAAAGATAACTCAGTTGCTGCGGTGTATGCAGTGCCAGATGGCCAAGAAAAAATATATGTGTCCGCGGCCGGTAAAGCGGTTATTGTAGATATTGCCGCCATTCCAGTTCAAAGCAGAGTAACAGCCGGTGTAAAAATTATAAATACCATAAGTAATAAAATTGAGGTAATGTAATATGACTGATAAATATAAAGAGTTATTTACAGAGCTCGCGCATACAAGTGAATTGCTAGCCGAGCATGTAATGGAATATGACCATGGAAAGAATGACGATAAGGGTGAGCAAACCGCACAGAAAATGCGTGATGACTTCAGAACCCTTGGAGATAAACTAAAGGCGGGAGAGACTCTTGAAAGAGCCGATTATGCGAGACTACTTGTTGGCGCGTATACCGCTATGAACTCTATTGAAGCAAGAATTAAAATGTATCAGGCGGCAGTTAGTGGATATAAAGTTGACCTTATCCCTAAGCTCAGCCGCATCCTAAATGAAACGAAAACTGAAGAAGAAGTCAATAGTTTGGCAAATGAACTTTTTGCTGAAAATCCTGAAAACTAACATTTGACTTTTTACGATTTTTGTGATATAATATAAACATAAAGAAGGCAAGGGGCGAAAAGTTCCAAACCGCTTTAAATAAAAAAAATAAAATGTTTTGTTAAAAAACAAAGGAGAAAATGATTATGGCTACACCTAATAGTATTGCAGTATTTAACTACCTAAAGTCCAATTTCGGTAAGAACTTTTCCAAGCAGGAAATCGCCGAAGCACTTGGCATCTCACTCGCTTCTGTAACTGGCGCCGTTAACGCCTACACTAAGAAGGGCCTCGTCGTAAAGACTGGTGAAGAAGTTGTTGAACTCGAACCCGCGACCGAAACCCGTAAGGCAAAGACCAAGACCGTTGTATATCATACCCTTGCCGAGACCGGTCTAACCTATGACCCTGTAGAGGAAGATGCCCGTAAGGCTGCGGAGAAGGAAGCTGAGAAGGCCGCTAAGGCTGCTGCCCGTGCTGCTGCTAAGGCCGCAAAGGAAGCCGAATAATATCTGATCTGCTAGTTGTAGAAACAGTTTCTGCGGGCGGTTAACGCCGCCCGCTGTTTTATCAAATCGAATAAAATAATAGGAGAATAAATATGAGTAAAGTAATTACAGATAAACAAAATGCACTAAATAATGTAACTATTGTTGGCAAGCTAGTAGATGTCGTAATGCGTAATGGCGTGACAAATAACATGGACTGGCAGAGTGCTACTATGAACATTCAGGTAACTCAGACCTATGGCGGTCGCGAGGAAACCAGTATTGTCCCAGTTAGCATGTTTGCCAATAAATATACCAAAGATAACAAGCCTAATCCTGGCTGGACTCAGATTAATGACCTTCAGAATTATCCTAGCGTACAGTCTGTAGGACTTGCTGATGCTGTTACTCTTCGTATCACCAAGGCAAACCTTCGTGAGAACAATTATGTAAGCAAGACCACTGGCCAGCTTATTAATATGTGGCAGCTTAATACCTCTTTCGTAAACACCACCAATAACACTCCTAACACTGCTTCTTTCGTCATTGATATTTATATTATGTCTATTGATGATGAACTTGATCGTGATGGCGAGCCTACTGGTCGTCTTAAGATCCAGGGTGGTATTGTTCAGTATGGCGGCACTCTTGATGTGCTGAACTTCGTTGTTGAGAATCCCGATAGCGTAAACTTCATTCGCGCGAACTGGGAAGTAAATGACACAGTAACTGTTAAGGGTCGTATTCGTGTTACCACCGCTGAAGAAAAGAAGACTTCTTCCAGCAGCTGGGGCGAAGATGTGCCTGAGACTAGCGTGAGAACCATTCGTGAACTAGTTATCACCACTGGTGATGATTGTGGTAAGGATGAGGAGTTCGCCTATAGTCCTGAAGATATTAAGAAAATCTATCAGGTTCGTAAGGCCCGTCTTGAGCAGATGCAGCTCGATTCGCAGAATAAGGTGAAGAGTACATCTACCAACTCTGCCGCTACCGCTGATAAGTATTCTTGGAAGTAATTCTTCCAAGAATACCTATGGAGGTAGAAAAGTATGGCTGGAACTTTAGACTTAAAAAACCTAAAGAAGCATTCAATTTCAAGTAATTTACGCGGAAAATCTATTCTAATCGCGGGCGTGCCTAAAGTTGGTAAATCTACTTTTGGTAGTAAGATTGATAACGTGCTATTCTTTAATTTTGAAAATGGAACAGAGTTTTTACCGTTAGAGGTTGAGCCAATTCCAATTCAAAAGTGGAGTGAATTTAAAGCGTATCTAAAACAGTTACGCGATCCAGAAGTTCAAGAAAAATACCATTGTATTGTTATTGATACAGTAACAATTTGCGCGCAGTTGGTAGAACGTCATGTCTGCTTGCAGCATGGCGTTGAGAATATTAAAGATATTCCATATGGCGCAGGTTATGGTATGCCAGCAGCTGAGTTCTTCTCAGTATTCCATGAGATTTCAATGCTTGGTTATGCAATTGTATTTTTGGCGCACACTAAAACTCAACCTGGCCCCTATTTTGACGAGAAGGGCGAGAATATTCAACAGACTGTTCCAGATGTAGATAAGCGAATCTTTGCTGTCCTTAATGGAATGTGCGACTTGATTTGTTTGGCGGATAAGCAATATGATCCACAGACAAAAACAATGCAGCGTGTTCTTTATACAGATGCTGATGCGCCTGATAAGGTAACTGGTGGACGTTGTTGCCAGTATTTCCCAAAAGTCATCCCACTTGATTATAAGATTTTTGAGAAAGAACTGGAAAAGGCTGTGGCAAAAATCGCGGCTGAAACACATTCTGACTTGCGCGAAAGCGAGAGTTATGTCATGGAGAAGAGAAGCTTCAGCGATGTTGCGCAGGAAGCGCGTGAACTTTGGGAAGCCTATCTTAACACCGCAACTACTGAGGAAGAAAAGGAACAGAAGTTCGCAATTCTACAAGATATTGTTCAGAAGGTATTTGGTAAACCGATTAAGCTCTCAACGGTTGTTCCTTCTCAGCAAGAGTTGTTAGAATTGGTTGTGAATGAGTTTAAAGGACTATAATTAAAAAGAGCCGTAAGGCTCTTTTTTATTTGACTTTTATGTAAAATTATGGTATAATTATACATAAGGAAGGAGTGATGATATGGCAACAAGAAAGACATTAAAGTGTTTTAAATGCAAGAAGGTTTTTAACTCATCTGAGTTGGTGTCATATTGTAAAGAGGGGACAGAAACGCCCCATAATTATTGTCCTAGATGCTTAGAAGAAACACAATGGCATGAAAAATATATAAATACCGTTTGTAGAATATTTCATTTACTCGCGCCAGGACCACGAATTAACAGAGAGCATAAATTATTAGAAGAAAAGGGCTACACCGATAGAACAATAACCGAGTGCTTAGAATATGTTTATGAAATAAAAAAGGTTATTAAGCCAACGGTTGCAACTTTGTATTTTGTTAATGCGGATTCAATAAATGAAATGATGGAGTATAAAAGAAAGACTCATCAGAATCCTGATGCTATTGTATCTGCGATGACAAAGATGACATTTAATGAATATATTGTGCCGATAAAAAAGGCGGAACCGCGTAAGAAAGAAATAATCAATCCGGACGATTATCTTGATTATTTCAATAGCGACGATTAAATAAATTAGAAAGGAGAGATTAACTTGACATTATCTGATAAAATGGCCATGCGCCAAGTTATTGGGTGTTTAATGTTGAACCCTCTTCTTTTTTTGGAGTACACTGACATTAGCCCCACTGACTTTGATGATAGAGCAATTGGGGCATGTTTTATTACTATCAAAAATTTGTATGAAGAAGGCGCTCAAAAATTAACGCCAGTAGAAGTAGACTTAGAGATTGAGAAACGGGGCGGAGCCCTATGCGCGGCATATAAGAATGGTAACGGTATTGACATTCTTAACACTTCTTATGAGTTCGCGGAACTATCCAACTTTAAGATGTATTACACACGATTAAAAAAGTATTCTCTACTTCGTAGATTACAAAAAGACAAATATGATATTAGTGAATTTTATTTAGAAGATACTGATCCAGCAAATGAAGCAAGGTTAAAACAGAAATTAGAAAATGCAACATTAGAAGATATCTTAAATGCGGTTGAAAAGAATTATTCTGAGATTAGAAATGCTTTTCTTAATGGCGGCAGAACGAAAGGTGATCCGGCAGAAGGAATTTTTCAGTTAATTGATGACTTATAGAAATCACCAAGTATCGGAC
>Ga0255061_10000723_pt1 | contig 9953 bp, 6 predicted proteins | sample 174RNAGHGhighgp2_FD_183093 | JGI IMG/M metagenome (GOLD analysis project Ga0255061, IMG submission 183093) | Metatranscriptome of sheep rumen microbial communities from Palmerston North, Manawatu-Wanganui, New Zealand - 1742 RNA GHGhigh gp2... | ecosystem: Host-associated > Mammals > Digestive... | reverse complement strand
CCTTCATATCGTTCTTCTCCTTTTTTATTGGCGTATTCATTTTCTCGGAATACTCTAGAAATAATGGTTAATGCTTCTGCTTTTGTCACTTGAGAATGAGGATTGAAAAGTTTATTAACTTTCTTACCATCAGAAGATCTTCCCATAAATCAGAGATTACAAGCTGAAATAATGTAACCATGAAGATCTCCTTTGATCTTGGTGATATCTTCAAATTTTTTACAAGCTTTTACATTTTTTTCAACTTTTCCTACATATCCTGTAGCATAAATTGAAATAATCTTTGCCATTTCAGCTCTTGTAAGTCAAGAATCTCCTCTAAAATCTCCAATTGTCTCCATAGAAGTGAGTTTATGTTTTCTAGCCCATTGATAGAGTGAAATATCTTCTTTTGAATATTTCTTACCATCAATAACTTCATCTTGAAGATCTTCAGATTCTATATCTTCTTTTTCTTCAGCAGCTCCATGAGTGTTATCAGATTTTTCATCTTTTTCACATTTACCATCATAGTAACTATTAGAATGATCTCCATTTGGACAATTATCTTTCTTCATTGAAGAACCTCCTCATCCACCTCCACTTGATCTTGAAGTAGATTTAATAACTTCCCATTGAGCAGTTAATTCAATCGTTCCAGAATCAATAAGATTTTTAATCGTTGCTCCATTCGAGAACGTTTTCCCATCAGCAGTTTTCCAATTTTTGAAAGTATATCCTGCTTTTGTAAAGACATTCGCATTTAATTTACCTGTTTCATCTCGAATGAAAGACTGAGGATCCATCTCTCCATTAGCACCACCTGAAAGGAATCTTACAGTATATTCATTAGCTTCCCAGATTGTTTTCAAAAGAACAATTCCAGTTTCTGCAAGATTTTTAACTCTCTCCATTGGTTGATAGACAACCCCATTTTCATCAATCCATCCACTAAAGGTATATCCTGTCCTTGTGAAATGATTTTGCATAATTGGGAATTCTTGATCATATGAAACCGTTTTATCTTGAGATTCTTCTTCATTAGCAGAGTTAACATATCTTACAATGTAAGGATTACTTCCCCATTCTGCAATAAGAGTAGCATCTTCATAAATATCATGAACAAGTTCTTCTGCAAAAGGAGTTTCAGTATTAGAAAGATAAATATTTCCACTCACTGCTCCATGTTCTCCATTTCCATGATAATTGATGAACGTATATCCTTCTTTTCTTGGTTGTTGGATAGTAGTAATTTCTGTCGTCAAATTCTCATTAGAATAGAATTTTACCTCATCATATTTGAACCAGAAAGCTGAAGTTCCTCCTGTTCCTCCATCAGTATCAAGAGAAACCTTAATCGTCTTTGGAGTCCATCTTGCTTTCAACGTAGCATCTTCTGAAATAACTTTATAAATATCATCATCTGCAAGTTCTTTTCGTGTCTGATCTTTTTCATAACTTACAAATCTTTGAGATTTATCTTCACTATAGTAATCTTTGAACAAATATCCTGTTCTCGTTGGATGAGGAATCTCTGTAATTACTTGAGTAGCTGCTTCATCAGAATAGTATGTTGCAGTATTGTAATAATACCAGAAATCTTCAATTCCTCCGTTTCCTTCTTCGTTATCAAGATGAATATGGATTTTATTAGCTCACCAATGAACATGCAATGTTGTATCTTCAGAGAAAGTAGAAGATAAGTCTGATTTAAACTCTATTTTACCTTCTTCATTAAGAGTGATATAATTTTCTCCGCTCAAATCATAACTTACGAAACTATATCCTTCTTTTGTTGGAACTTCAATCTCTTCGATTTCATTTTGTAAATCTTCATCAGCATAGAATTTCTGTGTATCAAATTTGTAATAGAAATAATCTGTTCCTCCTGTTCCTTGTTCTTTATCAAGAGTGATTTTAATCGTATTTGCAGACCATTTTGCTTTCAAAGTAGTATTTTCTGAAATTTCTGTTACAAGATCATCAGCAAATTCTGCACTATCATAAGCTACATATCTTTCTCCATCATCACCAATACGATAATCTACGAACGTATATCCAGCTCTTGTAGGTCTCTCAATTTTTGTAATTTCATGAGTACATGCCGCATCGCTATAGAATTTCTTCGTATCAAATTTATAATAGAATGCACTTGTTCCTCCTGTTCCACCATTTGGATCAAGAGTGATTTTAATCGTATTGGCAGACCATTGAGCTTTCAAAGTAGTATCTTCTGAAATCGTACTGAAGGTATTTTCTTCGGAACTATCAAGTTCAATTCGTGTTCCAGAATGATTATACGATACTTTATCTCCATATCCTACGAAGGTATATCCTGTTCTTGTTGGATGTTGAATTTGCGCAAGAGGTTGAGTTAAATCTTCATCTGCAAAATATTCTTTTGTATCGAAGATATACCAGAATTCTTCTGTTCCTCCTGTTCCTTGATTTGGATCTAAAGTAAGATGAATCTTATTTGCTTCCCATTCTGCATAAAGTTTTGAATCATCATACACATCCGTTGACAAATCAGATGCAAATGGAGTGAAACTTCCTTCTTCATTGTAGTAAGCTACATATTTTTCTCCACTTGTTCCTCCATGAGTTTCTGCTCCTGCATGGTAATTTTGGAATGTATATCCTGCTCTCGTTGGTTTATTAATTGCACTAATTGGGCTCTTTAGGTTACTATTCGTATGGAAGGTATTATTTCCATATTTAAACCAAACTTTATTGGTTCCTCCTGTTCCACCTTGTTTATCAAAACTTAGTTCAATCGTTTTAGCTTCCCATTTTGCAGTCAGATTTCTATCCTTTTTCTCTGAAACTCTGATCGTTTCGATGATTCTTTCTTTTTCATCTATCCATCCTTTAAATTCATATCCTTTTCTTTCAGGAGGTAAAAGAGTAAAATCTGAATCTTCGATCGTATAGGTCTCGATATTTCATGAATTATTGGTTGCTTTACTGATATCATTATCATTGAGATGATAAGTAATTTCCCAAATAATTGGTGTACATTTTGGAGTTGCTGTTTCTGCTCCTGTAAGTTCATGATATCCTACTTTACAAGATGTTTTATACGTACATTGATTATTTACAACACTGAGTTGACAATTAGCTCCTGTACTTTCTTTACATTGTTCACAAGCTTTCCATTGTCCCGTAATAGTCATATCATGCGCTGGCATTTTTCTTGGAATCTCTATATTCCATCCTGAGAAAATATGATCTTTCTTCGTTGGATCTTTTGGAGCTCTGATCTTTGCATTATAATTGAGTGTTATTGGAGCAATTTCTGTTCCTCAATCCGTATCAAAGGTAATGGTATACTGATTAATACTCCATTGTGCAGTTTCTATCACATCACGAGCTGGCATTGTCCCTGGCAAATCTGGATTCCATTTTACAAAAGTATATCCTTCTTTTCTAGGTTCAGTTGGTTCGATAACTGGAGATCCATAAGGATAAAGAACCTCATCAACCTCAGTTCCTCCATCACTATCGAATGTTACTTTATAAAGCTTAGCTTCCCATTGTGCGGTCAAAGTAAGATTTTCTGCTGGCATAACATCTGGAATCTTAGGTTGCCATCCATTGAAAATATGTCCAATTCTTGTAGGATCTGCTGGTGCTGTAATCTCTGTTCCATAATTTTGAGTAATAGCAGCTACCTCAGTTCCTCCATTACTATCGAACGTAATCGTAAATGGCATTGCTGTCCATTGAGCTGTAATCGTCATATCTTCAGCTGGCATCGTTGAAGGAATTGTTTTATCCCATCCATCAAATGCGTATCCTGTCCATGTAGGATCTGCTGGAGCTGTAATACCTGTTCCATATTTACCTTTAATTTTTCTTGTTTTTTCTCCTCCATTTGCGTCAAATGTAAGAGTATACGTATTTCTCTTATAATAAATATCAATAACCGTAGATCCATCAGGAGCAATATCTTCTTGAACTACTTTTCCACTAAGAGAGAATCCTTCATAATCTTTATCAACAGCATTGGTTACTCCTTCTGTTGTACCTGTAAGAGTTTCTGTTTCGATATCATAAGATCCTTCAAGATTTTCTTTATGATGATTTACAGTATATTCTGTATCGAGGTTAGCACTCCATTGAGCGTTAAATAAGACAATACCATTTCCCGTAGCAGTCAGATTTTTAAACTCTGTTTCTTTTGTACCTGAAGAGATCAAAATTCCCATCTCATCACCGAGAACACTAATTCTCCATCCTTCAAATGTATATCCTACTTTGATCGGATTATTGACCGTAAACGTTTCATCGTAATGCACAACTTTATTGACAGATTGTCCTGTTCCTCCATTAAGTGCATAAAGGGTATGATATTTTTTAGGAGTCCATTGTGCTGTATACGTTTCTCCATCAACAGGCATTGTCTTTGGAAAAGCAGGATTCCATCCTGAGAAAATATATCCTTCTCTTATTGGATCTTCCACTTGCATTGGAGCTCCGTATTCTGCAGTAATAGCATCAATAGTATTTCCTCCAGCCGTATCAAACGTTACTGTATAAGAATTTCTCTTGTAGTAAATATCAATAACGGTAGATCCATCAGCAGAAATCGTGTCTTGGGTTACACTTCCACTTTGAGAGAATCCTTCATACTCTTTAGCAACCGCATGGGTTACTGTATTAGTTTTTCCTGTAAGAGTTTCAGTTTCGATAGTATATCCTTCTCCACCAAGTTTTGCTTTGTGATGTTTTACTGTATATTCTGTATCAGTCTTTTCATCCCATACTGCAGTAAACGTTACAGTTCCATCATCGATAGCAGTCAGATTTTTAAAGTTTGTTTCTGTTGTAAAGAAGGTTCTTTGATTATTGGTAATATCTCCATACCTATGAGAGGTAGTATCCATTCCTGTAATTTTCCATCCAGAGAACGTATATCCTGTCCTTGTTGGATGATCGATCGTAGTTTCCATATCAAAAGTAGCAATCGTTGGTTGATGTTGCTCCATCACACCATCTCCTAATTCATAATCAATATGATACTTATTAGCTTGCCATTTTGCTGTATAAGTTTCATCTTCTGCAGGGAAAGTAGCAGCAACTTCAGGAGTCCATGTAACAAAATGATATCCTTCTTTCGTCGTCGTTGCAGGCTCAGTCACAGTAGTTCCATATTTTCCTTCACGATTTGAAATAGCTGTTCCTCCGTTAGTATCAAATGTGAGTGTAATCTGTTTCCTTGGATACTTATAAATTACTTCACTTGATCCATCAGCCTTGATCGTAATTGTTTGAGCTACAGGACTTTCAAATCCTGCATACGTTTTAACTTCTGGAGTTACTTCACTTGCAGTTTCTGCAGTTCCTGTAAAGATTTCATAATCTACATAAGTTCCATTATTTTGCGTTGTTTCTTGTTTATGATATACAATGTAAGGAGTTTTTCCATTTGGAGTCCATTGTGCAACATAATGTCCTCCGATAAGAGGCATTCTTGCAGGGATTCTTGGAGACCATCCTTTGAAATCATATCCTGTTCTTGTTGGATCTGCTGGTTCTACAATCTCCGTATCATATCCTTGAGTGATGGAATCTACAGGAGTTCCTCCATTAGAATCGAACGTTATCGTATATTCATTCAAAATCCATTGAGCAGTAATTTTAACGTTTTCATCTGGCATCGTTTCTGGAATTTCTTTATTCCATCCTGAGAATGTATATCCTGTTCTTGTTGGATCTGCTGGTCTTGTAATTGGAGTTCCAAATGCAGCATTAATTGGTTCAATATCAGTTCCTCCTTTCGTATTGAAACTAATCGTATGTTGATTGATAGACCAAATTGCCTTAACAGGTACATCATGATCTGGCATATTTGCAGGAATCGTTCCATCCCAACGAACAAATGTATATCCCTCTTTCGTTGGATCTGCTGGAAGATTGATAAAAGTATTATAATCTTGAGTGATTGTATCTACCCCTGTTCCTCCATCTAAATCAAAGATCAAAGAATATTGATTGATCGTCCATAAAGCGGTAATCGTCATATCTTCAGCTGGCATTGTTGAAGGAATTTCTTTATCCCAACCTGAGAACGTGTATCCTACTTTCGTTGGATCTGCTGGTGCTGGAATTGGAGTTCAGAATTCTTGTTTTATTTTAGAGATTTCTGTTCCTCCTTGTGTATCAAAAGTAATCGTATGAACATCTACATCCCAAAGAGCAGTATACGTTCTATCTTCATCTGGCATCAAATAAGAAGGATCTTTATCCCAACCTTTAAATGTATGTCCTGTCCAAGTTGGATCTGCTGGTCGAACAATCTCCGTATGATAATCTTGAGTAATTGGAGCAATTTGAGTTCCTCCAGAAGTTACAAAAGTAAAGGTATATTGGTTGATCGTCCAAAGTCCCGTAATCGTAAGATCTTCATCTGGCATCGTATCTGGAATATCTCTATTCCATCCAGAGAATGTATATCCTGCTTTCGTTGGATCAGCGGGTTTTATAATAGGAGTTCCATAATCTCCTGTGATAGAAGGAATATGACTTCCACCATTCGTATCAAACGTAATTCTATAACTATTAATCGTCCAAAGAGCAGTAATAATAAGATCTTCATCTGGCATTGTTGAAGGAATTGTTTGATCCCATCCAGAGAAGGTATGTCCTGTCCAAGTTGGATCTGCTGGAGCTATTACTTCAGAATTATATTCTCCTGTAATAGTCTCTACAGAGGTTCCTTCTCCTGTATAGAAGGTAATCGTATGAGTATTGATCGTCCAACTTGCAGTAATTGTCATATTTTCATTTGGCATTCTATCTGGAATGACTGTATCCCAACCAGCAAAAGTATATCCTGTTCTTGTTGGATTTGCTGGAGGAATAATGGCATAATCAAATCCTGTCGTAATTGGATCGATTTCTGTTCCTCCTTGAGTATCAAAAGTAATCGTATGAAGATTGATATCATACAAAGCTTTCAATTCTAAGTTTTCTGCTGGCATAGTACTAGGGAATGGCTTATCCCAAGATTCAAATTTATGTCAAGCTTTGATAGGAGCTGCTGGAGCTGTAAGTTCTGTTCCATAGTTTGCAGTAATTGATTCAATCGGAGTTCCTCCATCTGTATCAAAAGTAATCGTATATTGATTAATCTCCCATTGAGCAGTAATAAGTAATCCTGTTTCTGGAGTAATAGGCATCGTAGCTGGAATTTCAGGATTCCATCCTAAGAAGGTATATCCTTCTCTTTCTGGATTTTCAGGCATTTCAATACTTGACTCATAATCTCCTGTAATTCTTTGTTTTTTCAAGACTCCTCCATTTCCATCAAATTTGATGAAATATTGATTTGGAGTCCAAGTAGCTGTAAATTCTTTATTTCCTGTACTTCCTTGTGGGATTTTATTATTTGGAGTCCATCCTCTAAACGTATATCCTGTTCTTGTCGGAGCTAAAATCGTGATTGCTCCAGATTCTACATCGTAAGATTCAGGATTATTTTCATTATTTTCTTCTTCTGTTACATTATGATACAGAATAGTGTAAGAAATAGGGAAACAAATCGGATTGTACTGTCCGTTACGTTGGATATTTCCGTACCCCTCTTTACAAGATGTTTCATAATGACAAACATTATTTTCTACTGACATCGTACATTCTGCTCCGGTTCAAGCATCACAAGCTGTACATTGAGTCCATTGAGCATTGAACCATACATCTTCATCAGGCATTTTTGTGATATCTTTATCCCAACCATCAAACACTCGTCCTGCTTTCGTTGGATTTTCAGGCATTTCGATCGGTGCATTATATGCGATTTCTCTTGGTGCAATCGTATTTCCTCCATTTGTATTGAAATGTGCCCAGTGTTTATTGAGAACATATTCTCCATAGACTGTTAAATTCATCGCTGGCATATTGAATGGAAGTCTTGGAGTCCATCCAGAGAACGTATATCCTTGTTTTTCAGGAACAACGATTGGAGTAATTTGACTTTGGAAGGTTGCAGGTGCACTTCCATAAACGGTGTCATCCAAAATATAGGTAATCGTATATTCATCTCTTACATAATCTGGAACAAATTCAAGATTACTTGTAACGGTTTGAGGCATTCCTCCTAACATATAAACAGACATTTTCCATCCAACAAATTTATATCCTGTTTGGTAAGGAGCTTCTGGCATATGTACATCACGAACTTCTGTTCCATAAGGATACGATCCAGTCAAAAGAATAGCATTATTTTGATCACGGAACGTTACGGTATATTGATTTACTGTTTTACTATAAATAGCAGTATAAGTCTGATTTTTATCGACATTTCTTAGAACAGGTTCCCAATGAGAGAATGTATAGGTATATTGTTTATCTGCTTCTTTTTCTGGAGTATCTCCTGTGTATGCGGGCATAGTTCCATAATCAAGAAGTTCTACTTTCAATGTTTCTCCATTAGCATTTTTCCAAGTAATTTCATAACTATTGATCGTCCATTTAGCGACCATTGTAAGATTTTCAGCTGGCATTGTTTCTGGAAGTTCTCCTTCTTCCCAACCTGCAAAAGTATATCCTTCTTTCGTAGGATTTGCAATTTCAGGGATTTCTGCACCATAATCTAATGTAAGAGATTTAATTTTACTTCCTCCTACCGTATCAAACGTCATTGTATATTGATTTACTGTCCAATTGGCTGTGAAAGTTTTCTCTCCTGTACTTCCATGAGCGATAGTATTTGAAGGAGTCCAACCTGCAAACGTATATCCTTCTCTCGTTGGTTCTGCAAGAATAATAGTATCACTTTCAACCGTATATGTTGAAGGATTTCCTGCTCCCTCTACTCCACTTCCTACATAATTGATCGTATAAGAAACGATTTCACAGAATGGATTATATTCAGTTGCATTTTGAAGTCCTGTATATCCCGCTTTACAACTATTCGTATACGTACATTGATTATCTACTACAGAAAGAGCACATTCTGCTCCTGTTCCTGCTTTACATGCTGTACAAGGATTCCAAAGAGCGGTAATCGTTGGATTTGTACTTGGCATTTTTGCTGGAATTTCTGCATCCCATCCAGAGAAGGTATTTCCTTCTTTTGTTGGTTGTGCTGGAGCTTGGATTTCTGAATCATAATCTCCAGAAATGATAAGAGCTTCCGTTCCATTATCAAAATTGAACGTAATTTTATATTGATTTACCTTCCAATTTGCTGTAAAGACTTTATTTCCTGTACTTCCATGAATAATGAATCCTTCTGGATTCCATCCATTGAAAGTATATCCTGTTCGAGATGGATTTGAAAGAGAAATCGTATCACTTTCAACCGTATACGTTGAAGGATTTTCTTCTCCGTTTGTTCCTCCACTTAAGAGATAATCGATCGTATAAGGAACGATTTCACAATAAGGATTATATTCTGTTGCATTTTGAAGTCCTGTATATCCCGCTTTACAACTATTCGTATACGTACATTGATTATCTACTACAGAAAGAGCACATTCTGCTCCTGTTCCTGCTTTACATGCTGTACAAGGATCCCAAAGAGCGGTAATCGTTGGATTCGTATCTGGCATTTTTGCTGGAATTTCATCACTCCATCCAGAGAAGGTATTTCCTTCTTTTGTTGGTAGAGCTGGAGCTTGAACATCTAAATCATAATCTCCAGAAATTACTTTTGGAGCAGTTCCATTATCAAAATCAAAAGTAATCGTATATTGATTTACCTTCCAATTTGCTGTAAAAGTTTTATTTCCTGTACTTCCGTTATCGATGAATCCTTCTGGATTCCATCCATTGAACGTATATCCTTTCTTTGTAGGAGCGAGAAGCGTAATTGCTCCAGATTCTACATCGTAAGAGTCAGGATTATTTCCATTATTTTCTTCTTTTGTTACATTCTGATAATCAATGGTATAAACTTCCTTTTTACATGAAGGAGTTCTTGTACCTGTTCCTTGAAGATTTGAATATCCAGGTTTGCAAGAAGTATG
>Ga0255061_10000719_pt1 | contig 9984 bp, 19 predicted proteins | sample 174RNAGHGhighgp2_FD_183093 | JGI IMG/M metagenome (GOLD analysis project Ga0255061, IMG submission 183093) | Metatranscriptome of sheep rumen microbial communities from Palmerston North, Manawatu-Wanganui, New Zealand - 1742 RNA GHGhigh gp2... | ecosystem: Host-associated > Mammals > Digestive... | reverse complement strand
TGGAACTAAGTTCATAAGACTTAGTGGGTACGGTCTTTCTAAAGTATATAACGGTCAACTAGTTCCTCTATTAGATAATTGGGGAAGATGCAGAGCTTTATAGATATTAAAAGAAAATGTATTCTATTTCTCAAAGAATACTTGGTATAGAAATTGTAGTTGGCATGATACAAGGTCTATTGCTATGCAAATGTCTTACGCAAAAGGACATTTGTGGGAAAACTGCAGATATGAGAGAATTGCTATAGAACCTTTAGGAATATGGTCAATTACTAAAATATTTGGAGATTTTGAAGAAGGTTGGGAAAGCACTGACTTAGTAGCAATATATAACTGTACAGCTACGAGAGGACAAAGTTCAGTTACTGGAGATAAAGGATAGGTAATGATTGCTGCAAATTGCATAAGAAATCTAGACTTTAGAAATAACACTAGTATAGGTATGGAAGAACGCTGTGGTATTGAAACGGCACTATATTTAGACAGTACTATAGGAACTCTAAGAATTTAGAGATCTGGAATGTAGGAGAGACCAACTATTATTTATAGAGGGCTCAAAATTCCTTATGAATTAAAGCTAGGATATGAAAATAATTTATATACAGCAACTCATAGAGACTTAGGCTATGATCGTTTGAATAGATGTGACGATACGCCAGAAAGAGTGATTGCACTTACGGAAGTAGAAGGTCCTAAAATCCAATATATTAAGGGAGCTTCCCAAATTATTCTTAATCTAAAAGATTGTACGTTTACTTCATAATAAACGTATATACAAGTAATAAATTTACAATATTAATAAATGTTTTTTTAAGTTAAAAAATATTAACTATCTTTGTATACGAAATATAGCGCTATACATAGATACCATTTATTTAACTTTTAAATTTAATTTATTACTATGGATGAAAGAATAAACATTCTTCCCTTTAATGGATCAAATGACACTGCCACGGCAATGGCAATGATGAACAACAACCCTTGGATGTACTTAGTTATGTTGGCCTTATTTGGTGGAGGCAACTGGGGAAACAGAGGAGCTAATGGCGTGTTAGACGTAGAAACTTAGAGTAAACTGAATAGTTTATCTACTTAGATTAATGATAATAATAACAACTAGTGGGCTAGAGAAGCCATTTAGGGAAATACATTTGCTATTTCTTAGCTTTCACAATCTCTTGGAGTAGATTATAATGCTCTACAGGGAGCTATTAACGGAGTTGTTATGGCGATCACAAATCTAGGTGCTCAGAACGGTATGGGATTTGCAGGAGTTACAAATGCAATTAACCTTGGCAATTTAAATTTAGTTCAGTAGCTTAAAGATTGTTGCTGTGGACTAAAGACTCAAATTTTAGAGCAAGGCTACTAGGGAAGAATTGAAACTATCAACCAAACTAATGATTTACAAACTAGCCTTCGTATAGAAAACGGATTAACACGAACAGAAGTAGCAGCTTTCCGTCAAGCTTGGGAAGCTAAGAATTATCAAGATGTTGTAGCTGAAAAGACTAGATTGCAGACAGAATTAGATTTGCTTCGTTCTTAGTAGGGAACAGCAGCCTTAATTCTTCCAGTAACCAATGAGTTGAATGCACTTAAAGCACAGATGGCTAATTTTATGAATACATATAGCAATAAAGCCGCTACAGCAGCTGGTTAATAGATATAAATGGAAGGGAGCTAAGTCTCCCTTCCTATTATTACTATGAATAATTATATTCCTTTATTTAAGGATTTATCAGCAGGACAACCTATATATGCATTAGTCAAGGGCCCAGAATTAAAGTATATAGAAGGTAAGATTATAAGTATAGGACTATAGAGAATGGATATGCCAAAAGATGTGGCAATACCAAGAAATGTTATAGATGTTACTTATGAACTAGATGGTGTAAATTATACAGACACTATAAATATAACAGATTCTATGTTTCCTACTAAAAAGTTAGGGGCAACTACATTATTAGCCACATCAAAAGATACTATTGTTAGAGAACTAAGAGCTTCATTAAAGATAGATGAAGATTTCCTTGCCACTGTGGAACAGACTAAGGAACAGAAAATAAAGAATGTCAAATAGTATAAAGATTTAATATGTAAGTTAGATACTGAGTGGGCTGAAAAGCAAGCACTAGAAAGCAGGATAACAACTTTGGAAAATAATTCTAAAGAAACTAATACATTACTTAAATCTATTTTAGAAAAACTTAGTTAATATGACTTTAAAAGAAAAGTTTGATGATTTATATTCTACCATTTTGGCAAGTAAAGATGAAAGAAAAATGAAGATATTAGGCTGTATGACTAAAAAGATTATGTATCATACAATTGAATCTCACCCACAAAGAGCAGAAGAACTACTATATATTTTAGAAGCAGTTAATTGGAATAACTATTTAACAGAAAAAGAAGCAGATTAGATTATTTCTAAGATGCAACCAGCTCCGAGATGGACTAGACAATAGTGGAGAACGCAAATGGAAAAGTTAGATGAACCAATAGAAGTTCCACCATTTTATAATAAGTGTGCTTTATATGTCACTATGTGTATGATAGATAGTGATAGTGGTAAGACATTAAAGGGTATGGAATTATCTGATTTAGATTATTTTAAATTAGTACATTCATTGGCAACTGACAAACTACTTGATAAGGATGGTATATTCAACATTCGGCATTATTTTTGTGAATTATTATGAAACTTAAATTAATTAGGTCCTATTTAGGACCTAAATATACAATAGGGCATCTATATATAAATGGATAGTATTTCTGTGACACTATTGAAGATATAGATAGAAAACTAGACAAGTCAATGCCCCTTAAAGAAATATTAAGATTAAAAGTAAAACATCAAACGGCGATACCTACAGGAATCTACGATATAGCAATGGGAGTTAAATCGCCAAAATATTCTACTAAGCCCAAATTTAAATTTACTGAAGGTAGAATGCCTAGACTTTTAGGTGTTCCTGGATTTGATGGTATTCTTATTCATTCAGGAACAACTTAGGAAGATTCTTCTGGATGCTTGATTGTTGGTTAGAACAAAGCTGTTGGGAAAGTAATAAATTCATTTGATACTTTTACTGCTTTATGGAATGTTTTAAATAAAGCATACATAAAGAAAGAAAAGATTACTATAGAAATCACTAAAAAGTAGTGATTAAGCAATAAGAAAGAAATATTATAATTATTATTTTGTAAAATAGATAAATTATTATTATCTTTGCAGAGAAATAACTAAATGAATTAATGTTATATGGATATTAATGAAATTGATAACTTAGAGGATTTTGCGGAAGATAATGAAGAATTGTCTTCTGAGATGCCAATGATTGAAAACTTAGATGAATACAATGAAGATGAAGAACAGTAGGAAGAAGAAGATTCTTCTTTTGAAGGTTCGGTAGTAGAAGAGTTCTTACGTGGTAGAGGAGTTGATCCCAGGTCTATAAAATTTGAAACAGAAACTGGAGAAGAAACTTCAGACTTTAACGATTTAACTGATGAAGATTAGTTGTCTATCTTAAATTCTTTGTCAGAAGATGAGTCGGACTTAGATGATTCAGAAATAGGTTTGTTAAATCTTATGCGCACTAATAATTGGTCTGTGCAAGACTATAATTAGTATATAGCGCAACAAGCAATATAGCAATATACACAACAACAAAAACCGCAAGAACAAACATATAAGATTGATGATCTATCAGATGAAGAATTATTCTTAGTAGATTTAAAATCGAGGATTCCAGATTTGACGGAAGATGAAGCTCTTGAAGAATTAGACAGGTCACAACAAAATGAAGATTTGTTTAATAAGAAAGTACAAAGTCTAAGAACAGACTATAAACAGAAAGAAGATTTATATATTCAACAACAACAAGAAGAAGAAAAAAAGCAATAGCAATAGCAATAGGAACAATATTCTCGTTCTATTTATGATGCTATTAACAGAGCTTCAGTAATGGATCTAGGTGATCTAGATCTTGAATTATAGGATCAAGATAAGTATGAAATTTATAACTTTCTAACAGGTTATGATTAGAGAGGTAATAGATTAATTAATAATACTTTAGCAGACCCAGATTAGCTAGTTAGAATGGCGTGGATGAATATTAAGGGTCCTGAAGTATTTAAAGAATTAAGTAGTTATTATAAGCAGAAAATATCAGAAGTTGCAAAAAATAACTACAATAAAGGCTACGAAGATGCCAAAAGCGGCAGATCTTATAATCAGGCTAAAGTTAAATCTGTAGTAAGAAAGCGTAAGCCTCAACGAAATAGTGGAGAAATAAGTATTAATGATATTGACGATTTTTTAGATTAACTTAAATTTTAAATTATGATTGTAGCGAATTTTATTACAAAACGCCCAACTATGGGTGAAACACGAACTTATGAAGATTTTTATAAGTTCTTAGGTACTAAACCTACTCGTCTAGGTATTGTATCAAGACTTTATCCCGAATTGACTGCTTCGTACTTAACTGAATCTCTTAGAAACATCTTCTACCGTGATTCTAAGTCGAGTGATAAGTACAGAAATATTGATAGCATGTACTTCGAATGGGAGGTGGAAACTAATTACATTAAACGTGTAGAATTAGCCGCTACTCCAGAAGGTGATGGTGCAAATGGCACTTCTATCTTCTTTGCATTTAAAGAAAACTACTATTAGAAGTATGATATTTGGAAGTCAGATAATACCTATCAGCAATTCCAGTGCATTAGCAGACCTATTCGTAAAGCTGATGACTATTGGGTACTAGAATGTAGGTTAATTACTACTGATTTATCAGATCATATTGATTTAGACGAGTATCATGCTGGTGATACTACTAGATTCCAGTCAAATGCTATGCCTGAACTACACGAAGAAGGATATGTAAAATATCAATCTAACGTAGAAAAGCACAGAGGTTATATTTCTACTCACCGTGTAGACGATACCTATTCTGCTCTTTATAAGGCAATGGAGAATGTATTTATCTCGATTGGTAAGGGCGAAGGCAATGGCAAGATGAGTGAAACCATTTATAAGATGGACACTGTTGAGAAGAATCTTCTCCAGAACTTCTTATATGTACGTAACAATGGCTTACTTTTCAACAAATGTAATGTTGATAAGAACGGTAAAGCCACTATCAGTGATCCTGATACTGGCCGTCCCATCTACATTGGTGATGGTATCATTCCTCAGGTAGAACGCTTTGCTTCTAAGTATGTTTATACTACTCTTACTGTAGATGCGTTCCAGACTGCAATTAGCATGATGTGTCAGAAAGCTGAAGCTACTACTGGTAATAAGTTTATCTTCCTCTGCAATGAGAAGATGTGGCACGATGTACAGAGAAATCTCAGTGCATGGTTAGCTAACTTTAAAACTTGTGGTACTTATCTATGGTCTAAGGCTGCTAACGGCTATGTTAGTGTTGGTGCAACCTTCGATTCTTATGAATTTGCAGGTAACACTATTTCCTTCAAGGTAGACCGCACCTTCAGCCGTGAATACGGTGACAATAAGGGCTTTGGTTTATTCTTAGACCTAACTGCTGATAAGACTAGCGGTACTCCCGCTATTGAAATGTTCACTCTTAAGGGTGGCGATTTCATCAGCAATAAACTACCAGGCGTTGGTGGTTTAGACGGCTTAAGCTCCGGTCTAGTTGCTTCTACTGTTGCAGGTAGCAAACTTATCAACTGGGGTTACAGTGGTATCGCTGTATTCAATCCTTATCGCAGCTTCATCTTAAGAGAGGCTTAATAAGGATATTTAAAGATTAAAACTTTATGATGGGAGGCTAGTCCTCCCATCTATTTACAATTAATGAATTAATAAGAGAATGGATAAAAACATTATTGTTTTAAGAAGTGTTTATGGTAAAGTAGGACAGATATATTATATTTAGCCTGTAAAGAATCCAAAAACTGGACGTTATCCAGATTGTGTTCGCAGAATTAACAGTATGGGCGATATGATTATGTCTGATGAGGATAGAAATTCTGGAAAGGTATTAATCCCAGAAAATAAAGTTTATGAAGTACAAGATGGATTACAACTAAACTTAGAAGATCCATACGATAATGCAGAATGGGAATGCATCAAGCATGCTCCTATTATAGCACCGTCGAGAGACGCACGAGATTCTAAAGGAAACTTACTTATAGATGGAGAAATTGCAGAAGGAAAAACACACGCACGATATGGTGTTGCAGAACTTTATGTTGAGGCTCCAGGAGTAGAAGTTGCTAAGAAAGTAAATACTCTAAAATTACGCCATGATGCAGAAGAATACATCTTTGATGATGCTAGAGGTGCAGAAGGTAGAGTATTTATTGCACGACTTCTTGGTAAAAATATGAAAAGTGCTCCTGATTCGGAAGTTACCGAATACTTACTTGGAATTGCAGCAAAAGATCCTAAGAAGATTATTGATGTATATTCAGGTTCTGATACAGGTCTTAGACTTCTTATTATTGAAGCTAGGGAGAAACACGTTATCGTAGTTAAGAACAAAGTTTTCACATATGCAGATGAAATTATTTTAGGAGTATCAGAGGATTCAGTTCTCGCATTCTTAAAAGATCCTAAGAATAAGAAAGTTCTTGAGCTAATTAAACGAGATACCTATCCAGAAATGGAACCCAAAAAGAAAGATAAACAAGACAAATAATAATCTTAACTATAATGACAGCTAGACAAATATATGAAGCTATGCTTGTTGAACTGAATAAGGTAGAAGCTCCAAGTTTGTTATTAGAAGATTATAATTACTTTTTAAATAAAGCTATTAGTTAGTATATAAACCTAAACTATGGGGTTTATGATGTAGATCAATAGCGATCTGACAATCTTAGAGTTCTTAAAGACACTGCTTTTCTTACTCCAAGAAAAGTTGACGCAATGACATATGGAAATTATGGTCTAGGAAGTAATTATAACAATATATGGGAAGTAACTCTTCCCCAGGACTATTACCATATATTAAACTGTATGGTAACCTTTAAAGTTAAACAAAGTTATAGCTGTTACAATCAAGGCACAGTTCAAGAATTTGCTGCTAGGAGACTAACCGCAGATATGTGGCCCTTAATTGTTAATAATGCATATATGTGTCCTTCTTATAAGCGTCCTTACTTTTACATTCATAATGTAAATGACATAAACGAAGAATTTTTCTAGAAAAACCCGTATCAAAAAGACCAGTATGCGGAAGTAGTAAATCCCAACAAATGCACGGACATAGATGAACTACAAAGGGCAGTTGCTGAAGGAAACTAGAATCCATTTTATGATATAAATGAAGATGGAGAAGTTTCTATTGGTGATATAAATGAATTGGCTACTCGAAAAAAGTATATGAATAGTACTACATCGAGAACTCCGCTTGGTAAAGGCACAGACCCAGACGTAACCGTTGTAAACAATGATGGACACGTTACAGTAAACTTATCTGGATTATCTAGAAGTGTATATTCTGAAAAAATTAAGGACCCAAGAAATACAGCCAACAATCCATTTCCTGATCAAGTAGAGCACTATCCAGGAATGCGTTATGGAAATTCTTCTGCTGTGAGAATGGAAATTAGATATGGCAAGGATAGTGACACATTTGAACCTATAAGTGTTCAGGTAGATTACCTACGAACACCACAATATATTAGACTAACACAAGAACAATTAGATAAAACACAAGATACATCGTAGATTATGGAATTTCCAGATTACGTATGTCAAGAGATTATAAATGGGCTGGTAAAACTTGTTATGGAAAATGCGAGCGATCCAAGATTGCAAACTAATATTCCTATTAATCAGACTATTGCGCCTCCAGCTCAACAATAGCAATCATCAAAATAATAAATTTTTAATATTATGTTTAATTTCACAACAACAACTTTAATTCACAGTGCAGACTAGTTTGTTGCAAATCCAACAAACACAACTGCCGGTCAAGTATCAAGTGGTCAATGGACTAATCCTAGCCACAATACTTTCTGGGTAAACGGCGTTAACCTTTTCCGCAAAGAGAATGTAGTAGCCATTTATCGTAATCCTTATGTTGAACCTCTAGCAGGACGTTTAGTAGTAGATGTTGCTCGTGCATATGCTGTTGCGTAGGCTGCAGGCCTTACTCCTAAGAATGGAAAATACCAATATAGACTTAAATTCTCTCTACGTAGAACCGGAGATAATAACTCTTACTATGCAAGAGATGAAGTCTTTAATGGTAAAGACTTTGTTTATGAATGGATTGGTGATAACCACCTTACTGTCGAAGCAGTAGCAAAATAGATAAAGAAAATCAATCGTTTATATGGTGATATCTATTTAGATGTACATGTTGGAACTGCTGCAGACGATAAAGTATTAAAAGATTATGATACACTTGACGGTAGCGCTTTTGGTGAACCTACAGAAACTTCGGAAGGACCAGAAATAACCGAAGTTGGAACGCTTGTCTTTGTAAATGACAACTTTGGTCTATTCACTGAAGCAACTCTTCAAGTATGGCAAGATGGTGTATCTGATTGTTGCCACTATGTAGATGGTGGTTGGATTGATATCGACACTCTTTGCAATCACAGTAATATCTGTGTGGAAAATTGCAGTATGATTGAAGGATGTGACGTATTAACCCGAGGCATTAAAGATTCAAAGGAAGGACTATTACACGTAGTAGAATGTGTGAACGGCAATGGTACCTATCAGCAAATCCTCAGAGACCTTCGTCTTCCTACTATGGAAAATCTTGGTTATATGTCACTTACTCAACAGATGCAGGAAATGCCTGTTCCTGGCAACAAGTATGTTCAATACACATTACACTATGTTGCTTGTCGTGGTATTCTTGGTGGTTCCGCAGTAGGTGAGGTAACTCACTCAAAGACTACTCACGTATTCTTTGTTCCTGCTGATTGCTGCGAATGTGGCTCTGGCTTAGACACTCAGTTTAAACAAGCACTTCTTGATGCATTTGGTTGGACTCCTTGTGAAGAAGGCAGATTAGTACCTGCTCCTCACGATGATCCTACCGTTGAGCCTAAGTATATGACTCAATTAGGTGCAGCAGAAGTAAATGATACTCGTACAGCTAATGATACTGAACCAGCAGCAGTAGGTACTAAACCTGTTAACCCTTAATGATAATTTAAACTTTTAATAAAGGCGGCGATTCGCAAAAGGTCGTCGCCTTATTTTTATATATTTCATACTATAATAAAATGGCCTCAGCTATTTATAACGATATTGTAAGTGGATTACGTGGTTATTCTGCGAATCCTACTTTATCAATGGAACAATTAGAAGATGAAATAGCTGAAGAAAGACTAGCTGTAATTAAACAGTATATTCTTAAAGGAGTAATTCCTAAAAAAGATTTGTTGAAAACGATCTCTTGTATTACTGTAGATTGCAAAGACATAGAAGGCTGCGATGCTTGTGGAGGAGATTAGAATTTCGAAGGAACTCCTACAATGCATTTTGTAATTCCACCACTAATGACAGATTTTGGTGGATTTGGAATTGAATATATAGGGTCAGCAGACCTACAAAATCCATTTATATGGTACACAAATCCAACATCTATGCGATATCATAAATATAGACGTAGAACAAAGAATAAACCTTATGTATTTGTTAATATGTCTACTAACAAAGATGGTATGTGTGATTGTTGGGTATTTAATGCTCCATTTTTAAAGAGAGTTACCGTAATTGGAGTATTTAAAGACGAACGCAAATTAGAGGAATACGGCTGTTCTTGTCTTGGAGAAGGGGACAATAGTCCTTCATTTATCGATGCAGAAGTAAAAGAGCGTTTAACCAAAAAGAAGATATATTATTATAGACAATTGGCTGCTCCAATTTTACCTAATGACCAAGTTGCAAGATGACAAATTTTAATGAAGCATACACTCATGCACAATTATTATATGATTTAGAATTAACACCGGAAGACTTTGAGGAAATCGGGC
>Ga0255061_10000714_pt1 | contig 10011 bp, 9 predicted proteins | sample 174RNAGHGhighgp2_FD_183093 | JGI IMG/M metagenome (GOLD analysis project Ga0255061, IMG submission 183093) | Metatranscriptome of sheep rumen microbial communities from Palmerston North, Manawatu-Wanganui, New Zealand - 1742 RNA GHGhigh gp2... | ecosystem: Host-associated > Mammals > Digestive... | reverse complement strand
GATCGCCCCGCGAAGCGGGGTGATCCATCATCTTGCGATGATCCGTTTTAACGACTTTTCTGTCGGGATTTACATACCTAAAGCATCACTGGCATAATCATTTGGACCCAGGTAGATGGGCCTGATTTGCGAATGCTCGCTTATATACTTGTTGACCGAAGTCAACCAGTTAGGTATGGCTTGCACGAAAGATTCTGAGCTTCCTCGGGCCCTGGCTCGGGCCTGAGCAATCTCAGGATCCTTAGGCAGGATCCAGGCGAGGAAGTGAACCTCACTAACCTTAGGTTCCAACCACCACAGGTTTGTGAATATCACTCTTGGAGACCCCCTGAGCGTACACAGGTTCTTCGCGTATTCGCAAAGCACCGGCCGTCCCTCCGGAGTATCCCATTGGTAAGTACTCCAGGCGAACCATGAGTCCGAATCGTCGGGTATTAGTTCGCTAAACCTGGGGTCTTTACTCCGCAGGTCCCACAACTTCTGGATGACCGTGGACTTACCTACGGTAGGGAATCCATAGACCCAGACGGGGATCCGAGACCTTAAGAAGATATCAGGCGTCAGATTCGTCTTCATGGGCTTCCTCCGCGCTTGCGAGCGACAGAACGTCCTTGAAGGCTGCCCACTTATCGCCCGAACTCGGCCCAGTCCCAGTGTCCACCGGTTGCTCAGGTAAGGGTGCTGGAGTTTCTACTCCGACGTCCGCGAGGCGATCAGGATTAGCCATCTTATCAATAGCCTTTTCGGCAAAATGCTTTGACAGCTGCTCCTTGACGCCCTGGATTGCCTGATCGACTGTCACTGTCTTCACAGATCCGAACCCAGCTTCAGAGGCGGCAGCAAGGACGGGTTCGTCTTGCGGATCCTGACCGAGGAAGAGCACGACGTCGATGACGTCCTGGCCAGGCGCGGCTTGCCAGGGTGCTCTAACCTGGGCATGCTTTCTGAAGGTATTCGCTTCAAGTTCGCTCATGGCCTCAAGGGTACGAAGCAGGGCACTGAGGCCTTCACTAGTTGCGATCATCGTTGCCTCCTTCGTTCGGCACGCCATCATAGGCGTCCTTGAGCTTAATGCCGTAAGTGAGATGAATGCGCTTGTGATCAGCTACAACCTGACATTCCGCACGGAAGAGAACGGAAAAATCGAGCTTGGAAGTCTTGCCATCGAACTCTCCGTATACATCCCTCTCCACCACGGAGTCAGAGAAGTTCACCACTGCCTTCCAGGCATCGAAATCGAGGCTGAAGTCATCCAGCATAATGTCCCAGATGTAAGAGGACCTCGTGATGATCGTCGAGTACCCAGCAGGCATAGAATCGAGGTGGAGGCCTTCCTCAGCCAGCAGATCAATGAGACCTCGCTTGATCTTAGGCCAACCAGTGACTCCATCTGCATTTGACGCTAGGATCCGGGATACCAGTGGGGTCCCAAACGCCTGATAGGCGGTCAACTCGGAGGCGTTCTCCTTGAAAGACCACAGCTTAGAGGCGAGGATCGTCAGGGTTTCATCCTCGATAGCGACCGATCCGAACATGGGCTTGAGCCGCTTCCGCATTTCGTCATAAACTTTCTTAGTCACAGTATAGCTATGCTCGGAGATAAGCTGTTTGATATCCCCGATTGTGAGCTCTCTGAACCGCAAGTTCCACGTGTTGTACGCGTCAGGCGCCCACGAACCAACCATTCCGGGATTCGGCGAATATACCTTCAATCCGTTTGAAAGGATGGTGGAGCTGTACTGCTTGGCTTTCTTGAGTTCCATCGCGGTCGCGGGTTTGGCGACGGACGTGAGATGGAACGGAATGACGATGTCTGAACCTGTTTCACTCGCGTCGAATCTGAAGCGAACCAGGTCGGACGGCCTGATGTAAGCCGTCCTCTTAGTGAGGTCGAATCCCAGGAGGGTAGCAAGAACGGCCGGGCCCAGGTCACGCAGCCTGCCGCTAGCACGATACAAGGCAGGATTGTGCCCAATGAGTAAGACCACGGGCACCATAGTTTCAGGCAGCGTGGTCGAGCTGTTGAACGGATGTTCCCTGTTCATGATGAGGCCGCCCTGACCTTTAGAGAATGTCAGGGCATGAGGATAGGCAAGGCCAAGGTCATTCATCACGGGCTTAGGCAGGGGTTCGGCATACGCTGAACCGCTGGTCACGATCTCGTCCGCCGAATACATACCGCCGGTCGCGGACGCGGCAAGGCATGCAAGTGCAAAATAGTCGGACATCTTGCGAGCCAGGGATTCGAAATCAAGCATCGAGGCGTCCTTCGGCCCGAGGGAGCCCTTCTTAGCCCTGATTACCGCCTTGTACTTGCAGATCAGTTGGGCCATCAGGTCGAAGAGCTCTTGACTGTCGTCGAGTTTGGCCTTTTTGCACAGCTTCTTGAAGATCGGGGCGCCGGGCGCACCGGCGTTTTTACGATGGTCGAGCCACTGCATGAGGTTACACAGGTCACCAGTATGCAGGTGTGATTCAGCTCCGCGCATGGTGAAGCCGTAGACCAGGGGCGCCGCGGTCTTGACGAATTGTGGATACGCAGCTACCATGTCGACGGAATTCTCACGAATGACTTCAATGTAGCCGATGTCGTCAGGGTTTTGGCCTGCGGCGGCGAGAGGAATGTAGAGAATATCCGTTGAGCGGAGCGGAGCGAGCTGCACCTTGTAGGGCATAGCCTCATCGACGGCAGACGAGAGGAGATTAAACACATTCTCGGAGCAGACGAGAGTGGGAGCGGCCGTACACCAAGACGCGAGCAGCTGGACATCGGCAAGAATAGTCCAGGAGGAGATGGTGGAGACGCCCCCGTAGGCGAAGACCGTGTTAGCGGCCTGTCCAAACGCCGCCTGAGTCACGGGCAGCTTACGAAGAGAGGAATCAAATTTCATGAGTATATCCTGTGGTGAGAGGTTTGGTGAGTTCGGTGATGTTGAAGTTCTTCTGACACTGCTGGATGAATGCTTCGATCTGAGTTGCAGAAGGGATACCAAGCGCCTTCAGTGTTGCGATCCACTTGTCAAGACACGAAATACGCAACGCCAGGTTCGGGCAAAGGACATTATCGTAATCCGAGTCGTTAACCTTTGTGGTTCGCCCGAGCCCAGATTCAGCACGGATGACATTCCGCACGCGATCACTCATGCAGTCTACTGCAATCTTGACGAGCATGAGGAAGACATCGACCTGAAGCCACCGTCCCATAGCGGTCACCTGTTTGTCGTCAGACTTAATGGAGGCTACCTCCTGGATGCGCGCGGCGCACTGCTGGAGTGCAGCGCTGGTCGACAGAGGAATTTCGAAGTGTACGCCAACGGAATTGTTCACCGCCATCTTAAGCACGCTGGCTAAGGCGAAGTCGTCATCAACGGCCCTGCCATCCAGCGTACAAAGTGTCGCCTTAGCACTGGGAACCGTGTTATAATCGATCGCAGTGATCTCGAATTCCTTATCGTCAACGGTGACCTTCTTCTTCTCAACTTTTGGGGAGAGGGACTTGGTCGGCGCGAACTGCGGCATGGACAGCACGTCCCCAGACTTGAGGATGTCAAGCAGACAGGGTCTTGCGTAGGCAGAATGCCCGGTGTGAATCTGGGTAGGAATATTCGCATGCGCGACAGCCTCGGCGGGATCGACAAAGGCCGACGGCCAGTCCTCGGCCTGAGCAGCGGGCGCGATGCGATTATCGGAGGTGTACACGATTTGAGCGCCAAGTCTGCCCGCGCACACAACAATGGTCTTAGAGCAGGCGAAGGCGATGCTCCAGAGAATGGCTTCGGCCGCTTCGTCCGGGTACAGCTTTAGCGACAGGGCATGACGGTAGTCAAGGCCAGCCTCAGAGATGGAATGGGTAGTATAGGACCACTTCTTCTCGATATACTTCCTAACCGAGGACAATCCGCGAAGCAAGTCAGTCAGCGCAGAGGTGACTTCAGGTCTGTCATAGAAGGTGACAGGACCACTGGCAGTGCCGGGAACCCAGCCGGAGTAGTTCTGAAGCTCAGCCGCTGTAAGCGACATGTCGTCAGGAATAGCCCAGGCCGTGAACCTGAACGTACGATCGGAATCAACGCCGTGCATCGCTACATCCGTCTGCTCCACAAGAGGGAACAGATGTTCGCGAACCGACTTGGCTTCGTAGGGGCAGTACGTACGCTTGGTTGTCGCATCCTTCAACATGGGATAGAACTTAGTCATGAACTCCTGAGCACGCAGCTGTTCATCGAGGGTGGGCTCGACAATCGGCGAATCCTTGGAAGTCCAGCTACCGAGGAAGGCGTTGGTATATGTGAAGCATTCTGAGATAGACGAAATCGCAATGGCGGGGTTCCAAGAGCGAGGACCCAAAACGATGTAACGGATGGTTTTTAACCAAGCCGCAGACTGGTCGGCTAAGCGTTTGCGAGACTTATTCACGCTGTCGAGGAACAGGCCCCACATCGTCGCGAAGTCACGGGTGAGCGAGGCGAGGCGAATGTCGGGCTTAACCTTGCCTGGCGCGGCGACGCCCTTGGTGGCAGCGGCATCGAGCAGATCATCGATAGCTTTCCCAACCACAACGCTCATGATGCCGACATAAGCAAGCGAGGGATTCGCGGGGTCGTCGATAAAAGGCGGAATAGGGCTGAGCTCCTCAGCAGGAACGGGGAAGCTGCCGACCGAAGGTTTGCGCACAACGAGGCCGGCCTTCACCAGCATGTTACCGAGGATGATGGCATAACACTCGCGCAATTCCTGGTCCGTGACGTAAGGGGTCAGCTGAAGAATCAGCGTATGCGTCATATCGGAAGGCTCCATGGACACGGGGTAAGAGTTCCCGCGAATGAAGCCGCTATTGTTGACGTCGAGAAGCGGCTTCTGTGTGTCATCGGTGACGTTGGCGAAGGCAGCATAGAGATTTTTCTCATTAAGGGGAGGCATAACGCCGAGGCGGCCCGTTGCGCGCACGAAACGCGCGAGAAAATCCGGACCGAGATCGAAATCCTCGTCCATGCGCGTGACATAGTAGCCCATACCGTGGCGGGATACCATGGCCATCTGAGGGGGCTGAACCCCAAGACGACGGCAAACGTCGATAATGTCAACTTTCTTGATTTCTTCTTTCATGATAGGCTCCTAGAGATTCCAATCAATGTTGGAGTTAAGGTTATGGTTAAGGTAAGTTTTCGACAGTTCTTCATCCGCACTGTCGCATGCACGTGCGAAATCATCGATGGCCTCAAAGAGTCCATCGATGCCTTTGTCGCTCCGAGGGGATGGTGTATTAAGCGAACGAACAAAAACTTTGTCGTTCGCGTGGCGTTCAGCAATAGGGTGCATTAAGCAGCCTCCTTCATGGTGAGTTCATATTCGGCGTCAGGGACGAGCATGGCGTCGATAACAGGTTTAATCTGCTCGTGATTATAAGACAAGAACAGCACATCTCGATATGAATCGATTGTGATGTCATCGTATTCCGGCCTATAGTAAACGTAAGCCGGATTGTCGAGAATCTCATACGGGATGGCCGACTGCGCGTTCACAGTGATGGCCTCGAGGGCGCTTTCCTCAAGGTCGGCGTAGCGTTCGCGCGCTCTAGTACATCCGGGAGCGAACTCCTCAAGGGCTGAATCTATGATCTGCTCGATCTCAGCCCAGGCTGGGTTCTCTGCACGATGATGAGCCGATCGCATCCTGTAGCCGTAGTTTGCGAATCGACCCGCACTTTGTGCGATCAAGTCATTTTGCACACCGGTAACACCTTGTAAACTCATGAACATCTCAGGGTTGGGATTGAGTTGGTCAGCCATCAGCTGAGGCAGAGCAGATTCCCTATCAAAGATGTTTGTAGTACTACGAGCTGCGTCCGGATATGCAGTCCACAGCGACGACGAACGGCGTACCTGGTAGGACAAGAACGAAGGTAAGTCGTCGTAAGAGATATCCCAACAGGTACACAGCGACTTGTACTGAGTGATAAACTCCTTACGTTGCACCTCGGTAATTCTGGCGGGGTCAATCCAGAAATTGATATCGTCGCCACAGTTCCAGCACCAGACAGGCCATTCTCGGTCAAAGGACAGGTAGGAGCGGAGCGAGTCAATGGTGATGGCTCGATTCAGAACTAGACACCACGCGACCCAGCAGGCTACCCCATTAGAGATCTTGTTGTAGAGCCAGGCAGTATTTCCTTTTCCCGAAGGTTCGCCGCATGCCCTCTCCTCCCTGTTGTCATCCGGATGCATCGGATCGCCTATCAGCTTAGGCTGTGACTCGTAGGTGATTCCGACGGGAGGAGATATTAGCGGCGGCGCGTTCGTGAGCAGGGATAGCTTCACAACCCAAGGCTTGAGTCCGATCGCCCTATAGTAGGTTCGCACCTGGAAGTCGAGGTACGAGAGAGGTTGATGGAAATCCCAGCGAACCACGTCAGCAGCAAACGGGATGCGATCTTTGTAGAGGTCAGGGTAGCTAAGGAGCTCGGCGAGTGCGTTACCGACGTGCCAATGATGAGAAAACTCGGCGGCGACATCATCAAAGCAGGATGACAATATGACCTCAGGAGCGTTGGCAATGAAGTTAATCGCAATCACGTTGCGCTCGCGATTAGCAACTACGAACTCGGACATCCCTTTTACACGCGTATGAATGTGCTTATCCGCCTCCACAGCTGGCAGGCCAAGCTCATCATAGACCATGCGTACTTTAGGTTCGACGCCTATGATGCGCCAGCCGTCTCTCGACCATTCGACCTTGACACCATCGGACTGGTGACGCCTGCGAACGTACGCCGCGACTGTGCACCCGAACTCACAAAGGAGTCCTTCGTAGTCATCGGCTTCGAGCATGTGCACAAACAGATCGATATTCTTGATCCAGAAATCGAACAGGACGCCCTTCAGCCTTGTATCGGTCGAGAAGAGAGGATCACCCGTATTGGCCCCATGACGCGCCTTCAGCTTGGCCTTCGTCTTAAGGGCGTTGCGAAGAATAGGCCCCAGGAGTCTGGCGCAGGCAAGATGCCCTTTGATCAGCGCATCGTTAAGCCTCGAATCCTGAACCTCCGGCTCCATGTGCGGTCGTCCGATAGGCGACATCGAAAAGCCAGGGAAGTTCAGGAGTCTGTCGAAGCCCGTGAGACCGTAATCGTCGGCCTTGGAATCGGATTCCAGCTGATGGAAGCGTGGAACTACCTTCTGTGCTAGTTCATGCGACCATTCGACAGAGTTCGTGACCCCTGGATGAAAGCAGAACTTGTGGTTGTCTCGCGGGCTCTTCTTAAACCAAGAGGGCATGTCGCCGATCATGCGAGGATCGAGCTTATGCTTTTGCACGAGTCGACGAAGAGCTCTCGAGCGCACCGACATATAGTTGGTTAATGCGTTATACTGAGCCATATTAATACGCGAGGAGATAGGAGCTCGAGTCGTCAGACGATTCGGGCTTCTGGTTGGCATAGAGATCGACCCATTCACGATTGAAGTCGATGACCCTCTTAAGCTTTACATCGTACTTTTGGTTACGACGCGTTATCCTGGCGGTGTAGCCACTCTCAGAATCCCCAGTCATATGGACGACAGCGGCAACGCGGCCCTTAATCTTATTTAGGAGCCAGTCATAACCCTGCGCATCAGGGAGAACGTCGTCGGGATTCACGGACGCAAACAGCGCTAAGTGATGGCTGCGTGCCCAAATATCCATGGAGGCAAGGATGCGCGAGAAGTGTGACGACACAGAATATTTCTGGGTATTATTGTTGCCCGATCGCGGAAATCCAGCCAAAGAATACGTGATCGAGTCAATAAGGACAAATCGATCAGTTTCGATCTCCGGATGTTGGGTAGCAAATTCATCATACGAGCGCCAGATCTCGGCGAGCATAGCCGTGTTCTCCTCCCAGGAAAGGGGGCCTGGGACGGTGCTCTCAACGGGTTCTTCGATAGAGAGGTATTCGCAGAACTCAGGCCTTGAGTCGAGGTATGCGTTGACGAAATAAGATTTGCCACTACCAGGATGGCCATACACAACAGTCAGACCGACAGGAACTTCAAGAGTTGAACCACCTGTCAAGGGAATCTGACACGACTCGACGTCAAACGAATCGAGAGGTTTAAGGGCCTCAGCAATCCGCTTGGAGTAGAGCTTCGCTAGCACAAGATTAGCGGCCGCGTTCTTATCTTCGCTGATCTTGGAAGGATCGTCGGACGCAGCACTGATTACTTGCTCGGCGACAGTCTGGCTATATTTCTTTCTAGATTTCTTTCCCATTGTTTACTCCTTGGTTAGACGTGATTGAAAAAGGAAAAGACTGGTCAACGAGATCTTTTACGGCAGGCATGGCTTTTATGCCTTCGTAATCGAGCCACTTGTGCGGTGCCCGATAGATTGACCAGAATGAGTCAGGTTCAGTTATGGAGCCAAGAGGTTTGCGTTTGGCAAGCACGTAAGCGAACTCCTGAAGGAACATGCCCGAAGAGAAGTCGACAACGTGTGAAGAGAAGAGATCAACAAACGCATCCTTGAGGCTCTTAGGCACCAAGATAGAGGCCTCCTTAAACCAGGCATACCTCGAAGAGGACATCAAAGGCCAGCCGTGCCCCTCCATTACCTCGACGGGCGCAACGCAATAATCAGTGACCGAGGCGACGATGCCGGCCGCTTCTCGGCTGAGAATGTAGGACAGTAAAGAGTGCCCTCCATTCGTAATCAGATTAGGATTAGGAATCAAGCGCGAGAGGGCAGTCGCACAATAGTCTCCAAAGGAGAGCAGATCGCCCTTAACCTCACGGTCCTCGGTCACGGACGCTACATAAGGAAATGGAAAATAAAGATCCCCCAGGGGATCACTTTTTCCACTCCTTACGCTAGGAATACGCCTGACGTCCTGCTTCATGTTGATCCAAACTTTGTCATTATACTTCATCATTTCTTCCTCCTAATAGCACAGATAACCGACTTCACAGGGATTTGCATCGCCAGTAGGAGAGGAGGCACAGATCTTAATCTTAGCGCAATTTTGCATTAAAGTTTTAATCGAGTCGTGTCCTCTCCTCGGAGTCCGAAATAAGCTATGTGCAAGAGCATACTTATGTGATCCGGCATAGCCATAATCCGGGGAATCGGCATATATGGGTGCGACGACGTGAAGTGCTCCGGGAATAGGCTCGAGAGTCCATTCGTCCTGAAAGGCGTATAAGATCTCGTCGTCCATCTGAAGAAACACTGAGTGAGCATCAGGGCCGAGAATTATGTCAGCAACCTCCTTTTGCCTAAGTGCTTTCTCAACGCAATCGCAAAACAGAGACCAGGCGCAGTCATCATCGGTACGATTAGATATTACGTCCGTTCTGGACCGGATAATGCCATGTGGCTCCTTAACGCAGAAGAAACATTTGCGGAGGCATTCCCAAATGACAAATTCGGTGCGTGCCTTATACATTGCATGATAAAACTGACATGCTCCGTAACAGATGAAGTCGGCGCTTCCCGGTCCGTCACCATTGGGATCAAACTCCTGTTGCAACAGGCGAACCTCATACAATCTGAGCTGTGCAAGTCGCTTAATCTCATTAATGGCGGCATATAACTCGGAAACATTGGCCGTGTGAGCGAGCCACAGATTCGCGTGGTTCACAAAGGCGTTATATCGCTTCCTAACCTTTCCCGTCCACTGGAGTAGTGGGGTTTTCCCGCCAACTGGGCTTTTATCGAAATCCCCGAAATGCTGAAATTTCGGAATCGGCGTGATAGTCGTAGCTAACGTCATAATTTGCTTCCTTTCCGTTTAACGAGTCGGCCTCGATAAGGTGAGTTTCAATCTAGCTGGTTGCCCTGGACTTGCCACAGCCTTGATTAGTTCCGGTCCGCCAAGTCATGATAGACGGGATGGGCTGGTGCCCATGCGGCCCCCGGGGGGAATTAAAGTGGCACATGCCGAGCTGGTAGGCGAGTTCACCTCGCAGCCAGGCATCCTCCTTGCGGTTATAGTGGTTGTAGAGTTTGCGGTAAATGCCCGCTGCGTCAAAATACTCG
>Ga0255061_10000704_pt1 | contig 10053 bp, 10 predicted proteins | sample 174RNAGHGhighgp2_FD_183093 | JGI IMG/M metagenome (GOLD analysis project Ga0255061, IMG submission 183093) | Metatranscriptome of sheep rumen microbial communities from Palmerston North, Manawatu-Wanganui, New Zealand - 1742 RNA GHGhigh gp2... | ecosystem: Host-associated > Mammals > Digestive... | reverse complement strand
CCCCTTAATGACGACTTGACCCTGGTGAGGTGCATCTTGACTGAGCAATCATTCCTTCAAGAACGATGTGATTTTCTCATAAAACCCTGAGGTCCCAATAAATTCATAGGCCAGATAATCGGCATTGTCATTGCCTTCTATGATTTCTACACCGTCTTCGGTAATCGCGACATCCCAGCCCACTAAAGCCACTTGTGGAATTTTACGTGCAGCGTCCAGACTGGCTTGCATCACCTTGTCCCAGTGCGGTACCTTGAAACCGAGCATCACAATTCCACTCGACGGGTGAATGACACACAAGTCACCTTCTTTGTTGATTCCTTTTGAGACCACAACTCCTGTCGGCAGATCCACCTCATAATAATATCCTCCGGTAGCGGTGTTGTCAACGATTGAATCCCCGACGCCAGCACGCAGGATGGCTTTCATAACTTTGGCTTTTCCATCTGGACGGCAAACGGTCAGCACACGGATGGTATTTACCGAGGAATTGCCAAATTTCATGCCATGATGTTGGACTATGGTCTCCTCGACAAGTGCATCCTCGGCAGCACACTCATCAAACAAGCTGTGCAGCTGTTCGTCGTCCTCTCCTTTATACTTGAATTGACGGATGCCTTTGCCTTGTATTCCATCTTTTGGCTTTATGATTACAGATGGATACTTCTGCACAAAAGATTTAAAATCATCATATTTAGCATCCTTGACGTACAACCATCCGCGATACACAAAATCCTTAAAGTAAACGTTAAACTCCTCCTTATTCCTGAACAGATGAAAATAACTTGAATCGTTATATTTGCAGAACAGGCGTGACAATCGCTTCAGGGTAATGCGTTTACTTCGCTCTGGATTACTGCAGCGCCACAGGTTCCCCACAGTGTACTGGTCAATGTGCACACCATGGAAAAAAAAGGCTGATGCATAATCCAGCAAATGATAAAACCTGCTGTAACCACTGATGGCAGACAGTTTGGTCACCTCCCTGTAAATCCTCTTGAAATACCTATATGCAATACCAACAATTCCCATTATATTTCCAATTCTTTGAGGCGATTGTTTGTTACATTTCAGAAGTCAAACCTCTTGGCCTGAACGCCAATGTAAGTGGAGTTATCGCGTGCCTGCGTCATGAGGACACTGTTTGCCGCCAGCGTCACGCCTGTACCGATGGTCATACCCTGCAATACCACACTGGCTACGCCCAACAGATTGCCGTCGCCGATAGTGACACCTCCCGACAAATGGGCACCGGGCATCAATCCGTTAAAACTGCCGATAGTATTATCGTGACCGATGACCACGTGGTCGTTGATCAAGTTAAAACTACCTATCTTCACGTCACACGATATCATGCAATGGTTCTGGATGATATTGCCCTCACCCAGGGTCACCGCCTCCTGGTCAACATAGAAGGTTGAGGGGTCAATGAGATTGGGGAATGATATGTGCTCGTTGGTGATCTCTTCACGGATGCGACGCACTGTCTTGTTATCATTGATGGCTATGGCGACAGCCATCGGTTCATCAACTTGGAGTAGTTTCTCCAAGCCTCCAATCACCAGTCCATATCGGGACACCGGAGTTCCTGCTGGTTTGGAGTCATCAAAGAACCCGATCAATTGCCAGTCACCACCATTGGCATTAATTCTCCTGATCAGGCAGGCAACTTCCTTACCGAATCCTCCTGCACCATATATTGCGATTTTCATAAAAATTCTATCTAAGGGATATTATTAATCATCTCATCGCTTGCAGCATGAGATGATTTCTCGGGCCACACGCTCTACATCACTATCACTCACCCAGGGACCACTGGGAAGGCACAATCCCATAGTGAACAATTCTTCGCTTACTCCATTAACGTATGCTGGAGCATCGGCGAATACAGGCTGAGTGTGCATGGGTTTCCACAGTGGACGTGACTCAATATTGCATGACTCAAGATGCTGGCGAATACTCTCGTAGTTGGTTCCTGTCTTGACGGGGTCAATCAAGATGGTGTTGAGCCAATAATTGCTGTCATATCGTTCATCAGGATTGAGATGGACGGTAATGCCGTCAACATCGGCAAACAATTGGACATAGCGGTCACACAAGTGCCTGTGATGAGCCAAATGCTCATCCAGAACCGTCATCTGTCCACGGCCAATACCGGCACAGATGTTGCTCATGCGGTAATTGTAGCCAATCTCCTTGTGCAGATAATAAGGCATGGGCTCACGAGACTGTGTCGCATAGAACATGATCTTCTTCTTGGTCGCTTCATCTCGACAAATCAGACCACCGCCACCACTGGTAGTGATCATCTTGTTGCCGTTGAAACTCATGATACCGTAATCACCAAAGGTGCCACACAACTGGCCCCGGTAACGCGATCCGAAAGCCTCGGCCGAATCCTCAATGACAGGAATCTCATATCGGTTAGCTATTTCCATGATCTCATCTATCTTGCCTGGCATTCCATACAGATAGACGGGAATGATGGCCTTGGGCTTCTTGCCTGTCTTTGCAATACGGTCCTTGATGGCCTCTTCAAGCAGATTGGGATCCATATTCCATGAATCTTTCTCACTATCGACAAACACGGGCGTTGCCCCTTGATAAACAATAGGGTTGGCACTGGCCGAGAAAGTCATGGACTGGCAGATCACCTCGTCGTCGCGACCGACACCCAAGTTGACAAGCGCCAGATGGATTGCTGCCGTACCTGAACTCAAGGCGACAACATGCTTGCCATTCTCGCACAACGCCTCCAGGTCCTTTTCAAATGCGTTCACATTGGGGCCAAGGGGAACAACCCAGTTGGTATCAAATGCCTCTTGAATATACTTCATTTCCTGTCCACTCATGTGGGCAAGACAGAGCAAAATCTTATTTTCAGTCATATCTATATAATGATTTTAATTGTTCTTCACTTTTCTGGTGCGTGACCAGGATACACATGATGATGTGAGATCAGGTCACGGATAATCATTTCACTGGCAGCAGCCTGATTTCGGTCCGAGAGTGGAAAATTGGTCACTGTCTTCACGCCGGGGATATAACTGTCACCAGTAAACACAGCATCCCCAACGACCCATGTCACGCACGACGGGCTGTGGCCGGGGGTGAAAACTGGCACAGCTTGACAACCATCAAACAGGTCAACCCCTCTACGGTCCTCAACCTGGATGACATTCTCAGGCGCTTGCAGGATAAAAGGGTCCTTGATATACCGAGAGAAATTTCTTTTATCGTTGAGCAACTCTTCTTTCCCTCCCTCGTTGGTCAAAATTGCCATTGATGGATATAGGGTCAGTAAGGCGTTTAATCCGTAGATGTGGTCATAGTGTCCATGGGTGAGCATAACGCCTCTCAGGGTCGTGCCTCCAATGAAATGAAGCAAAGGCTCCACGTCACCGCAATCTACCAGCCATGAGATACCATCATGTGAGATGACATAGCTACATGACCGATATAACGTATTGACCACCTGATGGATTTCCACAGCGTTACTCCTTATTTCTTTAACCAATACAAGTCACACCTCCATTCAGCTCACTGCATGTGGAGATAGAAATAAGAATCACGGTCAAAGACCTTCTTATTGGTCTGGACCCTTGTGCACTCCACATGGCTTGCTCGCTCAATGACTTCATCGAGGAATTCTCCAAACATGGGACCACACAACATCTGCGGAATCTCTATCGCGGGTGCCAGATTATACTCGATGAGCAATGGCTCTCCGTCTGGCAATACGGTAATATCCCATCCGATGTAATCAAAATAAGGTAAACGACGGTGCAACTTCAGCAACGTGTCAACCACAACCGCATAATTGGGGATAACCAGATTCTCAACACCAGTAAGCTGCTTCAGCGAGAAGACCTCCATGTTCATGTAACGGCACACACGGTCATCCACCACACCATTGGCATCGATCAGGCAGCATCCGCCACCCTTTGAAAGATTATCCCTGATGGCACCTTTATCTCCAAAACGCAATGCAGCAAAAGGATACAAAAAGTGATAGCTGCCATCAAGCCGACGATAAGTATATAGACGCATCGTGTTCAATGAAGTGGGATTGACACGCTGGATGTCGGGATGCTGAACGACCTTCTCCTGCACTATAAAGTTGATTGAATAGCGGTCAAATAGTGCAATGAGGCTTTCCTTATTCTTGTTGCTGATTCCTTCCACCCCATCACCATTACATGTTTCAACGGTAGGCTTGATAATCATCTCAGCATCTGAGCTGGCAACAAGTGAAACAGCTTCATCCTTAGTAATCTCTTGACCATCATGATAAAAATGGCCATGAATATTCTTCACAACCGATACTGGTTGCTTCACACCGGGGAACAATTCACTGTATATGTTTTTGTCCAGATAGGGCGTGATAAAGTCATGACGATTAAGGGCCGGTATCACAAAGAAATAATACACATCCATCGGCAGATACTTGTCGCTGTGCACACCATTAAGTCGCGAGTAGTAGTCGTCAAACATCATCGACACTTTAAATCCGCGTTCCTGATAATAAGGCGACAGCTCCTTCTTGTGAGCCTTATAGTTGAAGTCCGGAGCCATCACATGGTCCTTAAAATACCAGTCACCCCAATAAAACTCCTTGTTGTTATTAATATATTTATCCATATTGATTCTATCCAATTAATATATTACCATGTCACTGACTTTCACATCGCTGGCATAGAATTCCATGCTCGCCCATGCAAGTCCCACACCGAAACCACACGCAATGCAATGGTTATCGGATGCTCCAGACAATTTCTCGCGACAACGCGACACCATGGTCAAGGGAATGGATGCACTGGTGACATTGCCATAGTCTTCAAGACAATAGGGTGTCTTCTCGGCAGGTATTTTGATTGCCTTGCGTATCTTCTCATCGATAAATTTGTTGGCTTGATGCAGTAACAATAGGTCAACTGTCTCAACGTCAATATCAAAAGTTGCGATCAGTTCCTTTAATGAACGGGGAGGTTGCTTGATAGCAAAGCCAAACACATCCATGCCATTCACAATCATGTCAACTCCACGCCTGAACACACCAGGCGACACCTCTTTCTCTTCAAGCGAGTCAACAGTAACCGGATTACGCATTCCACCGTATGGTGCCCACACCGCATCAAAACCACTACCGTCAACACCGTACATAAAATTCATGGGCCTGCTGCGCTCTGGATCATATTCAAGAGCAGTTGCAGTAGCAGCATCGCCAAACAGAGGGCGCACAGCAGGATCGCGCTGATTGCGGTTCTGGGTATTGGTCTCGGCGGCCACCAGAATAGCACGTTTAAGAGTCCCATGTGACATCATCGATGATACTATACTCATGCCATAGACCCACCCTGAGCAGCCGAATGGAAGGTCAAATACACAGCAATCGCTACGCAACTTGAGACGATCCTGCAAGACGCATGCCGTCTGTGGTGCAATGTAGTCTCTTGAGGTGCAGACGTAGGCAAAGCAGTCCACATCCTCTGGTTTCCACCCCATGTCAGAGAGCAATTTCTCGACAGCCTTGACGGTCAGGTCCGAGGCTGTAGTACCCTTCTCCACCTTGCGGTGTCGTTCAATACCTGTCGATGCTATTACCTTCAAGGCCTCGCTCTCATCCTTATAGATAGGTAGTGAGCGATTCTCCTCAACCATAGCCGGTACACAGGCGCTCATACCAGCGATTCGGACATTATTGATAGTTAGCTGTGACATTGTTCTTTATGTTGATGTATTGTTATTGCTTGAGTTTCAACCTCTGGATTTTACCCGATAAAGTGCGGGGAATGCTGTCTATCCATTCCCATTCAACGGGTATCTCATGGGGGGGCAATAGCTGGACCAGGCGATGCTTGATGTCGTCAATAGATATATCGGTGTCACCTTTCACAAGAAAGGCTTTGGGCACTTCGCCCAGTACGCCATTAGGATCGTTCACAGCGACACAAGCACAATCTTTCAAGCCCAGCGACATGATGGCATCCTCAATGGTTGCGGGGCTCACTTTTTCACCTCCCACGTTGATAAGTTCTTTCTTGCGACCTGTCAGATAGAAGTTGCCATCCTCATCCTGATGCCCCCAATCCCCTGTTCGGAACCATTCACCATAAAATGCGCTCTCATTATCCTTGTCCAGATAATAGGAACAGCACACCATATTGCCGCGCACGCAGATTTCACCGTCAATTCCAGGATCAAGTTGTTGGCCTTTCTCGTCAAGGACTCGCACTTCAACCAAGGCAGATGCTGGACGCCCCACGCTATCAAGGTTGTTGGCATTGGCATGAAATTCACTGAACAGAGCTCTGGAAGCCTCTGTGAGACCATAATGCATACACACCCGCGTTGTCGGGAAAAGTTCCATGAGCAACTGCTTGTCTTCTATTGACATTGCAGCACTGCCGATTTCTATATAACGCAACTGATCGGCAAACTTACCAATGCGCCTGCCACTGAATCGCTTGATGTATTGCCATGCAGCCGGTACCATTCCAAATCCAGTAACACGCTCCTTCTCAAGCACAGTGAAAAAGTGTTTGAGATTAGCAAAATTGCTGACTAACACAAGGGTCGCCCCAACAGAAAAAACACAACGCAATCGTCCCAAGCCGAATGAATGACTCAACGGTAACGCCAGAGCCTCAATATCATCAGCCTGAGTACCGATAAACCCATTGGTATTATATGCCGAACCCGAGATATTGGCATGAGACAGGCACACCCCCTTGGGTGCACCAGTCGTGCCAGTTGTAAACATCACGTCAGCTACATCGGTCGAATGCAACTGAGGCAATTCTAACACGCCCTGACTCTCTTCCTGCGGAACATCACCGAAAGGTATCCATCTGCACGTTCCACCCTGATAAGCGTCTCCAAAACAGACGACAGGTTTCACTATGCCAATGATGTAGTCCAACCGTTCACGGGGAGCAGCTGAATCTACGACCACATTAACGATACCCAACAGATGAGCAGCGAAATAGACATAGATGAATTCTTGCTCTTTCTGAGCTGATAGCAAGATCCTATCACCGGCTTGCAAGCCGAGTGTTTGCAGGAATGACGCACAAGCCTTTATTCTTGATGCTAACTGAGAATAGGTAATTCGAGTGTCACCCTCGACAAGTGCAATCTTGTCAGGGGTGTTTGTCGCATGGGCATCAATGTCACACAGCAGAGTGCTGTGAGGCACCTTAATCATGTAATAACTTGTTGACTTCTTGGACTAACGACTCAACAGAGGTCAAGTCAAAAAGATCCTCAAGCGGGAACTCAACTCCAAGTTCCTGCTCTATCGTACTGATAATCGCCAAATTACCCACAGAGTCCCACTCAGGTATATCTCCTGAGGACAGAGAATCTGTGATCTTGGCAAGGTCCACATTCAGGACCCGGGCAATGATTTCCTTTACCCGTGATTCCATCAATTGAAATAGGATGTTATTTGTGTTTCTTCACTACGATCTCAAACAGATCTTGAATAGTCTCAGATTTGAGAATATCATTTCCCTTGATGATCACATCATATTCATCGTCTACCATAGCAATGATCGACAGCGCAGTCAACGACGACCACTCATCAAGCTCCTTGAATCTTGTACTCGCTACAATCACTTCGGGGTCTGTCTCATCAAACTGAGCAGCAAAGTTTTCAATAAAATCTTCTATATTCATAGTCATTTTCATTTCCTGTTGTAAGATACCGTCTCATCATTGTTATCAATAATGGCTGGCAAAAGTACACACTTTTTTATAAACGACCAAAAAAAGTCATTATTCTTTAAAACTAAATTGAGAAACCTCCATCAATGACCAAGTCATGACCCGTAAGCCAGCTTGCAGCGTCACTGAGCAGATAGATAATTCCATTTGCTATGTCTTCAGGACGTCCATATCGACCCAATGGATACTTCTTGGCATCCTCGGCAAGTTGCTCGTCGGTGATGACTCCTCGATGGATCAACGGTGTGTCCACCATTCCGGGACAGACACTGTTGACACGCACTTTACGGGCAGAGTACTCTCGAGCAGCATACTTCATCACACTATTCAATGCGGCCTTAGATGCACCGTACACACCATTACCTGGCATATAACTGTGAGTGCCACCTATCGAAGCCACCAGGACAACCGAGGCATTCTTGTTAAGAATCTTCTTCTTATACATTAGGCGCATCAGCTCAACTGGTGAAAAGAAATTAACCTCAAACATGCTGTCAAACTTGTCACGTGTGCCGAATTGCAATGGTAGCGTCACCGAATTGCCTGCACACAACACAGCACCGTCAAGAGCTGGCAGCTCACTCAACAAGCGATTGACGTCCTCTTGACAAGTCAAGTCTGCAAGGCAATGACAGTGACCGCCATCAACAGGTGCCAACTCATCTACAGTCTCTTGAAGGCGAGACTGGTCACGCGCGGTAACCACAACCCGTGCGCCCATACGAGAGCAATTAATGGCCGTAGTTCTCCCTATGCCCGACGAAGCCCCAGTAACCAGAATGGTCTTTCCCGCAAGGGAGAATGGATTATAATTATTATTTGTAACCATATTTCTTATCAATCAATTATTTAAAATCAAACTTCTTAGCCGGCACCCCAATATAGGTACACCCATCCTTCGGCTTTGTCATCAACACACTACCAGCCCCAAGCGTAACATGATCACCGATACTGATCTGCTGCAGGACAATACTGCCCACACCAAGCAGGTTACAATCACCGACAGTGACTGCCCCTGACAAATGTACACTGGGCATCAGCACATTGAAATCTCCTATCACATCATCGTGCCCAATGACATTGGATCCATTGAACACGTTAAAATTACCAATCGTCACATCACACGTCACGCTGCAATTATTCTGAATAATGTTCCCTTCGCCAATCTTAAAAGTCTCGGGATCAAGAACCTTGAATGATGGTGCAATAAGATTAGGATAACTTATATTAGGATTGGTAATGCTATCACGAATTAGCTTTCTAATCTTTGGATCGCCCACTGCAATAGCAAGATCAAGTGGTTCATCAACAGCATTCAATGCTTCTTTTCCCCCTAATACACATCCATAGTGAGAAACTTTAGAACCTACAGGAATATTATCATCAAAGAAACCTATGATTTCCCATTTATGAGCATTTTCCTTATTGATGCGATGGATGCCTCCTGCAACTTCGCGACCAAATCCACCTGCCCCGTATATCGCAATCTTCTTTGTCTTAGTTTCAATGATAGGATTTTCAAAGTTCAAATCCACACTATGACGATAAACCGGGAAGAATGATACATCACATTTAAAAGCAGGTTCTTTCTCTTTTCTCCAATCTATCAATTGGTTATACATTCCCAAATTGAATATTTCTTGACCAATTGAGAACTGGAAATCACTGTTCCTGTTGAATGCTGCCTTAAATTTGTAGAGATTATCCTCTCCAGATCCTACTCCTCCACCCAAGTGAAAAACCTTGAAACCTTGCTCATGTCCCCACAACGCAGCCTCATACAACAACAGGTTGGTCGGTGCCAGTTTGCGATATTCCTTTACCGTTCCAGATAAATGATAATGCATCATAGCATTACTGTACAGTATAATGGAAATAGCTATAATCTCTCCGTCAAGCAAAGCATAAAACACCTCGGTTTTATCGCTCAAGTTCTCAATAATAGAACGATAAAATGGTTCCTTGAAGAAATAATAATCTACTGCATTATCATTCCTCATGGTTTCATCATAGATCTGCTTGAACCTTGACATCAACTCCTTTGTGGGTTTGCTATGCTCAATAGTCACACCACTCTTGAGCGCCTTACGAATCATGTTCCGGTTCTTACTCGTAATGTTTTGCCAGATCAAGTCCTTCCCACCGAGGTCAATAGCTATTGTCTTACCCAAATCAATAACTCGGCTCACATGCTTCATTAATTCAGCATTTTTCAATACTGGACTATAGCGCACAAAGTTGCTCACATAGTTATGATTGAGCATGAAGTCCTTATACTCAAGATAGAACGATTGCAGGTTCTGGGCATTTACATCACCCTCAAAT
>Ga0255061_10000703_pt1 | contig 10057 bp, 20 predicted proteins | sample 174RNAGHGhighgp2_FD_183093 | JGI IMG/M metagenome (GOLD analysis project Ga0255061, IMG submission 183093) | Metatranscriptome of sheep rumen microbial communities from Palmerston North, Manawatu-Wanganui, New Zealand - 1742 RNA GHGhigh gp2... | ecosystem: Host-associated > Mammals > Digestive... | reverse complement strand
CTCTAACAAGCAGAACGCTATCGAGACTATCGAGGCTGGTGATATCTGCGCTGGCGTAGGTTTCAAGGATATCCGTACTGGTGATACCCTTTGCGACGAAAACGCACCTATCGTTCTTGAGTCTATCAAGTTCGCTGAGCCAGTTGTTGGTATCGCTGTTGAGCCTAAGTCTCAGGCTGACGTCGACAAACTCGGTATGGGTCTTGCGAAGTTGGCTGAAGAAGACCCTACATTCCGTGTTCGCACCGATGAACAGAGTGGTCAGACCATTATTTCCGGTATGGGTGAGCTTCACTTGGATATCATCCTCGACCGTCTGAAACGTGAGTTCAAAGTTGAATGTAACCAGGGTAAGCCTCAGGTTAACTATAAGGAGGCTATCACTGCTACTGTTAGTCACCGCGAATCTTACAAGAAACAGTCTGGTGGTCGTGGTAAGTATGCTGATATGCTCCTCGAAGTTGGTCCTGCTGACGACGATTTCGTCGGTTCTCTCCAGTTTGTTGACCAGGTTAAGGGTGGTAATATCCCTAAGGAATTTATCCCTGCCATCCAGAAGGGTTTCACCAACGCAATGAAGAATGGTGTCCTTGCCGGTTTCCCTGTTGATCGCTTGAAGGTGGTTGTTGTCGATGGTTCTTATCACCCAGTTGACTCTGACCAGCTTTCATTCGAAATCTGTGCTAACCTCGCGTTCAAGGCTGCATGTGCTAAGGCTAAGCCAATCTTGCTTGAGCCTATCATGAAACTCGAAGTGGTTACCCCTGAAGAAAACATGGGTGACGTTATCGGTGACTTGAACAAACGCCGTGGCCAGGTTGAAGGTATGGAAACCTCTCGTACTGGAGCACGTGTTGTAAAGGCAAAGGTGCCTCTCGCAGAAACCTTCGGTTATGTGACCTCTTTGCGTACCATCACTTCAGGTCGTGCAACATCTTCAATGGAGTTCTCTCACTATGATCCAGTAAGCAACCAGATAGCTAAGGCTGTTGTGGAAGAGGCAAAGGGTCGTGTAGATCTTCTTAAGTAATTTCCCTAATTTTGTAAAACAAGTAAATTTCATAGATTCAAATGAGTCAAAAAATCAGAATCAAATTGAAGTCTTACGATTATGCCCTTGTTGACAAGTCAGCAGAGAAAATCGTTTCGACTGTTAAAAGCACTGGTGCAGTTGTAAGCGGTCCAATTCCGCTTCCAACTCACAAGAGCATCTTCACTGTTAACCGCTCAACCTTCGTTAACAAGAAGTCTCGTGAGCAGTTCCAGTTGTCTTCGTACAAGCGTCTGATCGATATCTTCTCTTCAACCGAGAAGACTGTTGACGCGCTTATGAAGCTTGAATTGCCAAGCGGTGTTGATGTAGAAATTAAAGTCTAAGTTTTAATATTTAAAGAAATGCCAGGATTATTAGGTAAAAAAATCGGAATGACATCCGTTTTCAGTGCCGAGGGCAAAAATGTGCCATGCACTGTTGTCGAAGTAGGTCCTTGTGTTGTAACGCAGGTTAGAACCGTTGAAAAAGACGGTTACAAAGCATTCCAACTTGGATTTGAGGAGAAGAAGGAAAAGAATACTTCTGCCGCTGAGTTGGGACACTTTAAGAAAGCCAATACAACACCAAAGAGACACTTGGCCGAGTTCAAATTTGACGAGGATTATAACCTCGGAGACGTAATCACCGTTGACTTATTCGCAGATGCCAAATTTGTTGATGTGTGCGGAACCTCTAAGGGTAAAGGCTTCCAGGGTGTTGTAAAACGCCATCATTTTGGTGGTGTACAGCAGTCTACCCACGGTCAGGACGACCGTCAGCGTCACCCAGGTTCAATCGGTGCATGTTCTTACCCTGCACGTGTGTTCAAGGGTTTGCGCATGGCCGGCCGCATGGGTGGTGACACTGTTACCATCAAGAATCTCGAAGTTTTAAAAGTTATTCCTGAGAACAATGTGCTCGTTTTGAAGGGTTCGCTTCCAGGAACTAAAGGTTCAATCGTAATCATCAATAAATAATGGAACTGAGCGTATTAAACATAAAAGGTGAAGATACCGGTAAGAAGATTACTCTAAACGATGACATCTTTGGTATTGAACCTAACGACCATGTGATTTATTTGGGCGTTAAACAGTACATGGCTAACAAGCGCCAAGGTACTCATAAGGCAAAAGAGAGAAGCGAAAACGCAGGTTCTACCCGCAAGCTCGGTAAGCAGAAGGGTGGAGGCGGTGCTCGCCGTGGTGATATCAAATCTCCTGTCTTGGTTGGTGGTGGACGTATTTTTGGCCCACAGCCACGCGACTACTCTTTCAAACTTAACAAGAAAACCAAGCAGTTGGCTCGTAAGGGTGCTCTTACTTACAAGGCAAAGGAAAATAACATTATCGTAGTTGAAGACTTCTCATTCGAGGCTCCTAAGACTAAGGAATATGTTAATTTCTTAAATAATTTGAAAATTTCTGATAAGAAATCCGTTTTGGCTTTGTCAGAAGCAAATAAAAACGTATATTTGTCAGCCCGAAATTTGTCTAAGGCAGAGGTTGTAAATGTCTCTGAATTAAACACTTATAAAATTATGGACGCGAAGACTGTAATTTTCACTGTTAGTGCATTGACAAATATTGAACAAACTTTAAATGCATAATAAGATGGGAATCATAGTTAAACCTATTGTAACAGAGAAGGTTACCGCCCTTAATGATAGTTCGGTATATGGCTTCCGTGTGCTGAAGTCAGCTTCAAAGCCAGCAATCAAGGCTGCTATTGAAGAGATTTATAATGTAAAGGTCCTTGCTGTTAACACTTCAATGTATAACGGCAAGGTTAAAACACGTTCTACTAAACGTGGCCTTATCTCAGGTAACACTGGCGTGTATAAGAAAGCGTATGTTACCTTGGAGAAGGGTCAAGTAATAGACTTTTATAGCAATATTTAAATAAAATGGCTGTTCGTAAATTTTCGCCCTCAACACCGGGGCAAAGACACAAAGTTATTGGCTCGTTTGACACAATTACCACAAACAAGCCAGAGAAATCTCTTGTAAAAGGACTACAATCTACTGGTGGCCGTAACAACACTGGTAAGATGACCATGCGTTATATCGGTGGTGGTCACAAGAGAAAATTCAGAGTAATTGATTTCAAGAGAGAAAAAGATGGTGTGCCAGCCGTTGTAAAGACTATCGAATACGATCCAAACCGTTCGGCTCGTATCGCTCTGCTCTTCTACAAGGATGGTGAAAAGCGCTACATTCTTGCGCCTAACGGATTGCAGATTGGACAAGAACTGCTATCAGGCGAAAACGTTGCTCCAGAAATCGGTAACGCACTCCCATTGCAGAACATTCCACTTGGTACGATGATCCACAACATTGAACTTCGTCCTGGTCAGGGTGCTGCTTTGGTCCGCTCAGCAGGTACAGGTGCACAGTTGACTTCGAGAGAAGGCAAGTATGCTATCATTAAATTACCTTCAGGTGAAACTCGAATGATTCTTTGTTCATGCAAAGCCACTGTTGGTACAGTCGGCAATGCTGACCACTTCTTGGAAAGCTCGGGTAAAGCTGGTCGCTCACGTTGGTTGGGCCGTCGTCCTCACAACAGAGGTGTTGTTATGAACCCTGTTGATCACCCAATGGGTGGTGGTGAAGGTCGTCAGTCTGGTGGTCACCCTAGATCTCGTAAGGGTCTCTTGGCTAAGGGCTATAAGACTCGTACTCCTAAGAAGGCTAGCAATAAGTTCATTATTGAAAGAAGAAAGAAGTAATCATTTAAACTAAGGTATTTTTATGAGTCGCTCATTAAAAAAAGGTCCATATATCGATGTCAAACTCGAGAAGAAGGTGCTTGCTATGAACGAAAGCGGAAAGAAGTCCGTTATCAAGACTTGGTCTCGCGCTTCTATGATCTCGCCTGACTTCGTAGGGCATACTATCGCAGTTCACAACGGAAATAAGTTTATTCCCGTTTTTGTTACCGAAAACATGGTTGGTCACAAACTTGGCGAGTTCTCTATGACTCGTAACTTCAGAGGACACGGTAACAACAGAAAGTAATCCGTTAACAAAAGAAAAAAGAACATTTAAATATGGCTCAAAGAAAAAAACTGGCTGCTGATGCAAGAAAAGAGGCTAAGAAGAGCTTGTACTTCGCTAAACTGAACGATGTACCTACTTCTCCTCGAAAGATGCGTTTGGTTGCCGATATGATTCGCGGCATGGAAGTCTACAGAGCGCTTGGTACGCTCCACTTCTCTCCAAAAGAGGCTTCTAACCGCTTAGAGAAACTTTTACGCTCTGCTATCGCTAACTGGGAGCAGAAGACTGATTCGAAGGCTGAACAGGGTGTCCTCTACGTTTCTAATATCAGCGTAGACGGTGCCGGCATGTTGAAGCGCCTCCGTACCGCTCCCCAGGGACGTGGATACAGAATCCGCAAACGCTCTAACCACGTTACTATTTTCGTGGATACTATCAAGAAAGACGATTCTAACGATTTAAAGACTGTAGAAGATGGGACAAAAGATTAATCCAATAGCTAACCGTTTAGGTATTATTAAAGGCTGGGATTCTAACTGGTTCGGTGGTAAGAATTACGGTGATACTATTCTGGAGGATTCTAAAATTAGAAAGTATCTGAATGCCCGTCTTGCTAAGGCTAGCGTTTCTAAAATTGTTATTGAACGCTCTCTCAACCTTGTTACTATCACTATCTGCACTGCCCGTCCGGGTATCATCATCGGTAAGGGTGGACAGGAAGTTGACAAGTTGAAGGCTGAGATGAAGAAGATTACCGATAAGGATGTTCAAATTAACATCTTTGAGGTGAAGAAGCCTGAAATCGATGCAGTTATCGTTGGTAACAACATTGCTCGTCAAATCGAAGGTAAAATCGCTTACAAGCGTGCTGCCCGTTTGGCTATCTCTTCTGCTATGCGCATGGGCGCTGCAGGTATCAAGGTGCAGGTTTCTGGCCGTTTGAATGGCGCTGAAATCGCACGTAGCGAAATGTTTAAAGAGGGTAGGACTCCGCTCCACACTCTTCGCGCTGATATCGACTATTGTTCAACTTCTGCCTTGACCAAGGTCGGATTGATTGGTATCAAGGTTTGGATTTGCCGTGGTGAGGTTTATGGTAAGAAAGACCTCGCTCCTAACTTTACCGCTGTTAAAGATAATGGCCGTTCTTATGGTAACGACCGTGGTGGTAAGGGCTTCGGCAAGAAAAAGAATGGTAAAAAACAATCCGTTTAACTTTTCATTTGAATTACAATGTTACAACCAAAAAGAACCAAGTTCAGAAGATGGCAGAAGGGTAGGTTGAAAGGCAACGCTCAGCGTGGTAACCAGCTTGCTTTCGGTTCATTCGGCATTAAGGTCTTGGAAGATAGAAAATGGATTACTGGCCGCCAGCTTGAGGCTGCTCGTGTGGCTGTTACTCGTTACATGAACCGTGAGGGTCAGATCTGGTTGAGAATCTTCCCTGACAAACCAATCACTAAGAAACCTTTGGATGTACGTATGGGTAAAGGTAAAGGTAACCCTGAGGGCTTCGTTGCTACCGTTACTCCTGGCCGTATCATTATCGAGGTTGACGGCGTACCTTACGCTGTGGCTAAGGAAGCTCTCCGCCTTGCAGCTCAGAAGCTCCCTGTAGCAACAAAGTTCATCGTTCGTCGTGATTACGATTTATCTCAAAATGCCTAATTTATGAAAGCAGCAGAATTAAAAGAATTGTCAGATAAGGATCTTCAGGCTAAGCTTGAGGCCGCAGTCAAGGATCTCAATACTAAGAAACTGCAACATGCTGTCTCTCCTCTCGAGAACCCTGCAATCTTGAAAGCTTCTCGTAAGGATATCGCTCGTATGCTTACCGAGTTGCGTGCAAGAGAATTGAATAATACTAAAAAATGAGCTTGTTAAATGAGAAACTTAAGAAAAGTACGTCAGGGTGTTGTGTCAAGCAACAAGATGGACAAGACCATTACAGTTTCTATCCAGTATAAGGAGAAGCACCCTATTTATAAAAAGTTCGTCAGCAAGACGAAGAAATACCACGCTCACGACGAGAAGAACGAATGCCAGATTGGCGACGTTGTTCGTATTATGGAGACTCGTCCTCTGAGTAAGTCTAAAAGATGGAGACTCATCGAAATCGTTGAAAAAGCTAAGTAATTATGATACAGCAAGAATCAAGATTGAATATAGCTGACAATAGCGGAGGTAAATCTGCATTGTGTATCCGTGTCCTTGGTGGTACCGGCAAGCGTTACGCTTCTGTAGGTGACATCATTGTTGTTACAGTTAAAGACGTGTTGTCTTCTAGCGATATGAAGAAGGGTACTGTCTCTAAAGCTGTTGTTGTTCGAACCAAAAAGGAAATCCGTCGTCCTGATGGTTCTTACATCCGTTTCGATGACAATGCCTGCGTTTTGTTAAATGGCGCCGGCGAAATGAGAGCAAGCCGTATCTTCGGTCCTGTTGCGCGTGAACTTCGTGCCACTAACATGAAGATTATTTCTCTTGCTCCTGAAGTTCTTTAATTTTCAATTTTTTAGGTAATGACTAAGTTACATATCAAAAAAGGCGATATCGTTTACGTCAACACAGGCAAAGACAAAGGCACTAAGGCCGAAGTCCTCAAAGTCCTTGTTAAGGAACAACGCGCTATCGTTAAGGGCGTAAATATGGTGAAAAAGAACACCAAGCCTAGCGCCAAGAATCCTCAGGGTGGTATCGTTACCATGGAGGCTCCTGTCCATATCTCTAACTTGAACCCGGTTGACCCTAAGACTGGTAAGGCTACTCGCGTTGGCCGCCGTCTTAACGAGGCTGGTAAGTTGGTTCGATATGCTAAGAAATCTGGTGAAGAAATTAAAGATGCGGAGGTTAAGAAATGAATACTGCAAGTTTGAAAAAAGAATACGCTGAGCGTATCGTTCCTGCTTTAACCAAGCAATTTGGTTATTCTACAGTGATGCAGGTTCCTGTTCTTGAGAAGATCGTTATCAACGAAGGTCTGGGTAAGGCTGTTGACGATAAGAAGATTATTGAGACCGCTATTAACGAGTTGACTGCTATCTCTGGTCAGAAGGCTGTTGCCACTATCTCTAAGAAGGATATCTCTAACTTCAAACTCCGTAAGAAACTTCCAATCGGTGCTCGTGTTACTCTCCGTCGCGAGAAAATGTACGAGTTCTTGGAACGTTTGGTTCGTGTCGCTTTACCTCGTATCCGCGACTTCAAGGGTATTGAGTCTAAATTCGATGGTATGGGTAATTACACGCTCGGTATTCAGGAACAAATCATTTTTCCTGAAATAAATATCGACTCTATTACCAATATTATGGGAATGAATATTACCTTTGTAACCTCGGCGAAAACCGATGAGGAAGGTTACGCTTTGTTGAAAGAATTCGGTTTACCTTTTAAAAAGTAAAATAGATGGCAAAAGAATCAATGATCGCACGTGAAGTTAAGCGTGCAAAACTTTGCGCCAAATATGCAGAAAAGAGAAAAGCACTGAAGGAAGCTGGTGATTACCAGGGCCTTCAGGCTCTTCCTAAAAACGCTTCTCCTGTTCGTGCACACAACCGTTGCAAGTTGACTGGCCGTCCAAGAGGTTATATGCGCGTTTTCGGCCTCTCACGTATTCAGTTCCGTGAAATGGCCTCTGCAGGTCTTATCCCAGGCGTAAAGAAAGCAAGCTGGTAAGAAGCGCTTATTTTAAATATTGTCAGGGCTCTCCTGATCAATTTAAATTATATTTTTATGACAGATCCAATAGCTGATTATCTAACAAGATTGCGGAATGCTATCCGCGCTAATCACAGGGTTCTTGAAGTTCCTGCTTCAAACCTTAAAAAAGAAATCACAAAGATATTGCTCGACAAGGGCTATATCTTGAACTACAAGTTCATTGAGGATGGTCCTCAAGGTACTATCAAAATAGCTTTGAAGTACGATACTGCTCACAAGGTGAATGCTATCAAAAACCTTCAGCGTGTGTCTACTCCAGGTTTACGTAAGTACACTGGCTACAAGGAAATGCCTCGTGTCCTCAATGGCCTCGGCATTGCCATCGTTTCTACCTCTAAGGGCGTTATCACCGACAAAGAAGCTCGCGAGCTGAAAGTGGGTGGTGAAGTATTGTGTTATGTTTATTAATTAGGAGGAATTGTAAATGTCTAGAATAGGTAAATTACCAATCAGTATTCCAAGTGGTGTTACAGTTTCTGTAAAAGATAACACTGTTACTGTAAAAGGTCCTAAGGGCGAACTCTCTCAGAGCATTAACCCTCGTATTTCTGTAAAGGTAGAAGACGGCCAGATCGAATTCACCCGCCCTTCTGATGAAAAGACCGACAAGGCTATGCACGGTCTGTACAGGGCGTTAGTCAACAATATGGTTGTCGGTGTTTCTGAAGGTTATAAGAAAGAAATGGAACTCGTCGGTGTAGGTTACCGCGTATCAAACAACGGAAACGTTATCGAGTTCTCTCTCGGCTTCTCTCACGCTATCTATTTCCAACTTCCTGCTGAAGTCAAGGTTGAGACTAAGAGTGAAAGAAACCAGAATCCGCTTCTTACCCTTGAAAGCTGCGACAAACAGTTGATTGGACAAATTTGTGCTAAGATTCGTTCTTTCCGTATGCCTGAACCTTATAAGGGTAAGGGTATCAAGTTCATTGGTGAACAGATTCGTAGAAAGGCTGGTAAGTCTGCTGGCGCTAAATAACACGTAAACTTTGGTTATTATGACTGACAAAATTCAAAGAAGAAACAAAATAAAGATGAGCATCAGAAAGAAGGTTTCTGGCACTGCTGCCAGACCTCGTCTGACGGTTTTCCGTAGCAACAAGCAGATTTATGCCCAGATTGTTGACGACACCTATGCTCATAAGTTCGAAGTGAAACACAATGGTGTTTCTGAAGGCGAAATTACTGTATTCAGCTCTAAGACTCTTTGCTCGGCTTCTTCCCTCTCTCTTGGCGATACTGGCAAGATTACAAAGAAGGAACAGGCTGCTAAAGTTGGTGAACTCATAGCTAAGAATGCTGTCGCAGCTGGTATCACAGAGGTTGTATTTGACCGTAATGGTTATTTGTATCACGGAAGAGTTCAGGAGTTGGCTGATGCCGCTCGTAAGGGAGGTCTTAAATTTTAATTGGTTATGGCTGAAAATAAAAATAATACAAAACAAGCAAACACTAGCAGCGAGTCTGAATTGACTGACCACATGGTAGCGCTTAACCGTGTTACTAAGGTTACCAAGGGTGGTCGCGCAATTACTTTTGCGGCTATCATGGTCGTTGGTGATGGTAATGGCAAGGTAGGTTATGGCCTTGGTAAGGCTAACGATGCTACTGCCGCTATCGAAAAAGGCACAGAGGCTGCTAAGAAGGCTATGATTAAGGTGCCTCTTCGTAAGGGTACTATCCCTCACGAACAGTTTGCAAAGTTCAGCGGTTCTGAAGTTATACTTATCCCTGCTTCTGAAGGTACTGGTTTGAAAGCCGGTGGTGCAATGCGTGCTGTTCTTGAAAGCGCGGGTGTAAAAGACGTCCTTGCAAAATCGAAGGGCTCTTCTAACCCTCACAACCTTGTAAAGGCAACTATGTTGGCTCTTTCTCAGTTGAGAGACGCTTATACTGTTGCTCAAAATCGTGGTGTTTCACTTGAAAAAGTTTTTAAAGGTTAAAAAGAGTATGGCTAAGATCAAATTGAAACAAGTACGCTCTGCAATTGATTGCACTAAGCGTCAGAAGGCCAACTTGGAAGCACTCGGCTTCAAGAAGAATGGCACAATCATCGAGAAGGAGGATACTCCTTCTGTCCGCGGTATGCTTAAAGTCGTTGGACATCTGGTTATCGAGGTTAAATAATTTCAGAAAAATTTACAAAAATGGATTTAAGTAATTTACAGCCTGCAAAAGGTTCAAGCCATAGAAAAAGAAGATTAGGTCGCGGTCAGGGCTCAGGTTACGGAGGTACTTCAACTCGTGGTAACAAGGGTGCTGCATCTCGCTCTGGTTATTCTCACAAGATTGGTTTTGAAGGTGG
>Ga0255061_10000701_pt1 | contig 10062 bp, 19 predicted proteins | sample 174RNAGHGhighgp2_FD_183093 | JGI IMG/M metagenome (GOLD analysis project Ga0255061, IMG submission 183093) | Metatranscriptome of sheep rumen microbial communities from Palmerston North, Manawatu-Wanganui, New Zealand - 1742 RNA GHGhigh gp2... | ecosystem: Host-associated > Mammals > Digestive... | reverse complement strand
CTTCAGTTGCAACTTCTGCTTTTTTCTTGCTTGAACGACGAGTTTTAGGAGCTTTTTTAGCTTCTTTTTCCTTCATCATATTTTCGTTGAAGTCAACTAGTTCAATGAAACACATTTGAGCGTTATCACCTTCTCTGTAACCAGTTTTGATAATACGAGTGTATCCTCCTGGACGATTAGCGATTTTTTCAGCAACTTCTCTAAACAAGATTGAAACAGCTTCTTTATCTTGAAGGTAAGAGAAAACAACACGTCTTGAGTGAGTTGTATCTTCTTTTGCCTTAGTCAATAGTGGTTCAGCATAAATTCTCAAAGCTTTAGCTTTTGCAGTTGTAGTGAAGATTCTTTTATGTTTAATCAAAGAACTTGCCATGTTAGACAACATTGCATTTCTATGAGCTTGAGTTCTTCCTAAATGATTTTTCTTATTATTATGTCTCATAACTTTATTTACTCTTTATCCAATTTATAAATAGAAGTATCTGTTCCGAACGACAAATTCAATTCTGCAAGTTTTTCGTCCAATTCTGTCAATGACTTTTTACCAAAGTTTCTAAACTTAAGCAAATCATTTCTATTCAAAGAACAAAGTTCTTCCAAAGTCTCAATATCAGCAGCTTTTAAGCAGTTCAATGCTCTAACTGAAAGATCTAAATTAGTAAGTTTAGTCTTAAGTAATTGACGCATGTGAAGTACTTCTTCATCAAATTCTTCGTTTCCATCAACTTCACTGTTATCCAAAGTGATTTTTTCATCTGAGAACAACATAAAGTGGTGAATCAAGATTTTTGCTGCTTCTTTCAATGCTTCTTTTGGATGAATCGAACCATCTGTCGTAATTTCAAAAACCAATTTTTCGTAGTCGGTTTTTTGTTCTACACGATATTTTTCAATTGTGTATTTTACATTCTTAATTGGAGTGTAAATAGCATCAATTGGAATAATATTAACATCATCGCTTTGAACTTTATTTTCATCTGCAGGAACATAACCACGACCTTTATCGATATTGATTTCCAATACCATTTTAGCCGATGGATCCAAGTTACAAATAACCAAATCTTTATTAAGAACTTCGAAACCGTTAAGGGATTTATCCATATCTCCAGCTTTGAATACTTCTTTACCAGAAACAATGATTGTAACTTTTTCAGTTTCAATGTTTGAATCAACTTGTTTGAATCTAACTTGTTTTAAATTCAAAATTATATTTGTAACATCTTCTATTACACCTGGAACTGTTGCAAATTCGTGTTCTACACCTTCAATTTTGATAGATGAAATTGCAAAACCTTCAAGCGAAGAAAGAAGGATACGTCGCAACGCATTTCCAATAGTAATACCGTATCCAGGTTCTAATGGTCTGAATTCGAATTTACCAAAGGACGAATCTGCGTCCAACATGATAACCTTATCCGGTTTTTGAAATGCTAGTATAGCCATGAATTTATCTATTATTTTGAGTACAATTCTACAATTAACTGTTCTTTGATATTTTCAGGAATATCTGCTCTTTCTGGCATATGTAGGAATTTACCAGACATTGTATTTGCGTCCCACTCAATCCAAGGATATTTGCTGTGGTTGAATCCTGACAATGCATCAGCAACAACTTCAAGAGATTTAGATCTTTCTCTTACACCAACAATATTTCCTTGTTTAACTTGGAATGAAGGAATGTTTACAACTTTACCATTAACCACGATATGTCCATGTCCTACCAATTGACGAGCAGCTGCACGAGTTGGTGCAATACCCATACGGAATACAACATTATCCAAACGTGATTCTAACAATTGTAACAATACTTCACCGGTAATACCTTTCGTACGAGATGCTTTTTCGAACAAATTACGGAATTGTTTTTCCAATACACCATAAGTGTATTTTGCTTTTTGTTTTTCACTCAACTGCATTCCATACTCAGAAGTTTTTCTTTTTTTCAAACTTCCTTGGTGACCTGGAGGATAGTTCTTTTTAGTAAGCACTTTGTCAGGTCCATAAATAGCTTCTCCAAATTTACGAGCTATTCTTGATTTTGGTCCAATATATCTTGCCATTTGTTTTTAATTTAATTCAGATTTTATTTCTTGTGCCGCGATTACAAGAGAGGATTATTTTTGTAATTCTTCAAGAATAAAATCTTATAAGTTAAGCCTTAAAATTATACACGTCTTCTTTTTGGAGGTCTACAACCATTGTGTGGCAATGGAGTAACATCAATGATCTCAGTAACTTCGATTCCAGCACCATGCAAAGTTCTGATAGCAGATTCTCTACCATTACCTGGTCCTGCAACATAAGCTTTAACTTTTCTTAAACCTAAATCGAATGCTACTTTTGCACAATCTTGTGCAGCCATTTGTGCTGCATAAGGAGTGTTCTTTTTAGAACCTTTAAATCCCATTTTACCTGCAGATGACCAAGAAATAACTTGACCTTCTGTGTTAGTTAAGGTAACAATGATATTATTGAAAGAAGAATGAATATGGGCTTCCCCATTAGCATCTACTTTTACAACTCTCTTTTTGGTTGTAACTGTTTTTTTTGCCATACCTAATTATTTTTATTACTTAGTTGCTTTTTTCTTATTTGCTACGGTTTTTTTCTTGCCTTTTCTTGTTCTAGCATTATTTTTAGTGCTTTGTCCTCTCAATGGCAATCCAAGACGATGACGGATTCCTCTATAACATCCAATATCCATCAAACGTTTAATATTCAATTGCACTTCCGAACGCAATTCTCCTTCAACTTTCATAGTTGAACCAATAATAGAACGAATTTCGGCAGCTTGTGCATCAGTCCAATCTTTAACCTTGATATCTTTATCAACACCAGCTTTTTCCAAAATTTGTTTTGCACTACTACGACCTATTCCATAAATGTAGGTCAAACCAATTTCACCTCTCTTATTTTGAGGCAAATCGACACCAACAATTCTTATTGCCATATACTAAATTAAATTTTTTTGCAAAAATAATAAAAATTATCCCTGACGCAACTTATACTTAGGGTTTTTCTTGTTAATTACATACAAATGTCCCTTTCTTCTTACAATTTTGCAATCGGGAGTTCGTTTTTTTAAAGATGCTCTTACTTTCATATTTTTATTTTTTATTTGTATCTAAATGATATTCTACCCTTTGATAAATCATAGGGAGACATTTCTACTTTCACTTTATCTCCTGGTAAAATCTTAATATAATGCATACGCATCTTTCCAGAGATATGAGCGATAATCTCATGACCATTTTCCAATTCTACACGAAACATAGCATTAGATAATGCTTCTGTAATTGTGCCGTCTTGTTCAATAGATATTTGCTTAGCCATGTTTTTATTTTTTATTTTTTAATACTTCGTCAATATAATCAAAAGATGATAAGATATCAGCTTTCCCCTTATTAGTTATTGCAATAGTATGTTCAAAATGAGCAGCAGGTTTTCCATCTCTCGTTTTAGCTGTCCAACCATCACGCTCAACATATACTTCTCTTTTACCGAGATTAATCATTGGTTCAATGGCAATACACATTCCTTTTTTTAGCATTGGACCCGATCCTTTTCTTCCATAATTTGGAACTTCAGGACTTTCGTGCATTGCTCTACCTATTCCGTGACCTACAAATTCTCTTACAACAGAATATCCTCTAGCCTCGCAATACGTTTGAACGGCATTACCAATATCTCCAATTCTATTACCAGCAACTGCAGCTTCTATACCTTTGTATAAACTTTCTCTTGTGGTTTTAAGCAAATCCAAAACTTTAGAATCTACATTTCCTACAGCGAAAGTAAAAGCCGAATCACCTTGATAACCATTAAATTCAACGCCACAATCCACCGACACTACATCACCATCTTTTACGATTATTTTATCCGAAGGTATTCCATGAACGACCGTTTCGTTAATTGAAATACATAAAGAATTTGGATAACCGCAATAACCTAAGAACGATGGTTTACCACCCATAGAGCGAATAAAATCCTCAGCAATTTTGTCAAGATATAAAGTAGAAACTCCCTCTTTAATTTCTTTGGCAACTTCAGCTAAAGTTTTTGCAACCATTTGATTGCTAACTCGCATTTTTTCAATTTCTTCGTCGGTCTTAAGATATATCATCTTTCCTACAATTAATAAGCCGATACGGAACCTGCTCTACCTTTAATTCTTCCAGATTTCATCAATCCATCGTAATGTCTGTTAGTCAAATGACCTTCAATTTGACTCAAAGTATCAAGTACAACACCTACCAAAATCAACAATGAAGTACCACCAAAGAATTGAGCAAATTGATCTGACATATTCAACGCACTGAATATTGCAGGCATAATAGCTACAAAAGCCAAGAAAATTGAACTTGGTAAAGTAACTTTCGACATGATATCGTCAATATATTCTGCCGTTTTCTTACCAGGTTTAACACCAGGAATAAAACCTTCATTACGTTTCAAATCTTCAGCAATTTGTTGTGGTCTGAAAATCATTGCAGTATAAAAATATGTAAATACAATGATCAACAATGCGAACACGATATTGTACCAAACACTATTGTTGTTAAAGAAGGCTCTTGCAAAAGCAGAGTCTTGACTTGAAGACATACCAAAAAACAACAATGGAATAAACATGATTGCTTGAGCAAAGATAATTGGCATTACACCTGCAGCATTAACTTTCAATGGAAGATATTGTCTAACTCCTCCATATTGCTTATTTCCAACAATTCTTTTAGCGTATTGTACTGGAATTTTTCTTACACCTTGAACCAACAAAATTGCCAATCCAAAAACAATAACCAAAAGAACCAATTCAACAAAGAATAGTACAAGACCACCATTACCTTGATCACCGAATCTCTTAGTAAGTTCCATCACAAACGCCATTGGAAGACGAGCAATAATACCAATCATAATCAATAAAGAAATACCATTACCTATTCCTCTATCAGTTATTCTTTCACCAAGCCACATTACAAACATACTTCCAGAAGTCAAAATGATAGTTGAAGTCACGATGAATCCCCAACTACCTGGCAAAGAGGATCCACTCATTTTTAACTGAGTATCCAAGTTACCCAAATAGGTTGGAGCTTGTACCAACAAGATTACAATTGTTAATACTCTTGTCCATTGGTTAATTTTCTTGCGACCACTTTCACCTTCTTGAGACATCTTTTGGAAGTAAGGAACTACAAGTCCTAACAATTGAACCACGATAGAAGCCGAGATATAAGGCATAATACCCAAAGCAAAAATAGATGCGTTTGAGAAAGCTCCACCAGAGAACATATCCAACAAACTTAGCAAACCGCCTTCTGTTGATTTCTTCAATGCATCTAACGACTGAGGATCAATTCCAGGAAGTACAATATAAGAACCAAGTCTATATATTAATACAAACAAAAGAGTAGTGAGGATTCGATTTCTCAAATCCTCAATCTTCCATATATTTTTTACTGTTTCTACCGCCTTCATCTACTTACAATTTTACGATTGTACCTCCTGCAGCTTCAATTGCTTTAACCGCAGTTTCTGAGAATGCGTTTGCTGAAACTTCAAGTTTTGCAGTCAAAGTTCCTTTACCTAGAACTTTCACTAATTGATTAGCATTAATCAATCGAGCAGCTTGCAACTCTTCCAAACCAATTTTTGTCAAGTTGTTTTTTTCTGCTAAAGCTTGCAATACTTCAAGATTAATAGCTTTGTATTCTACTCTATTAATATTTTTAAAACCGAATTTAGGCAAACGACGTTGCAAAGGCATTTGACCTCCTTCAAAACCGATTTTATTAGAATAACCAGAGCGAGATTTCGCACCTTTGTGACCTCTTGTAGAAGTTCCACCCAAGCCTGAACCTGCTCCTCTACCGATTCTTTTTCTTTCTTTTACAGAACCAACTGCTGGTTTTAAATTACTTAAATCCATATTATTTTTATTCTATTTGTTCTGACTAAATTTATTTCACTATTTCAACCAAATGTTTAACTTTTTCTACCATACCTAAAATTTGAGGGGTAGCATTATGTTCAACAATTCTGTTTGTTTTTTTAAGTCCTAGAGCATCCAAAATTGCTTTTTGGTTTTTTGGACTACCAATTCTACTCTTAACTTGTTTAATTTTTATTGTTTCCATAATTTTTCTCCTTATCCTTTAAATACAGTTTCCAAAGAAACTCCTCTATTTTGTGAAACCATTACAGCATCTCTCATTTCACCCAAAGCGAAGATAGTTGCTTTAACTAAGTTATGAGGGTTAGAAGAACCTTTTGATTTTGCCAACACGTCAGTAATACCAACGCTTTCAAGAACTGCACGCATAGCACCACCAGCTTTAACTCCAGTACCCGAAGATGCAGGTTTCAAGAATACTTCAGCTCCACCAAATTTATAAACTTGTTCATGAGGAATTGTTCCTTTTAACACTGGAACTTTAATTAAATTTTTCTTTGCCGATTCAACGCCTTTAGAAATTGCAGTTGTTACTTCACTAGCTTTACCTAATCCATAACCTACAACACCATCTTCGTTTCCAACTACGACAATAGCAGAAAAACTAAATGCACGTCCACCTTTTGTTACTTTTGTAACACGATTGATTGCTACCAATCTATCTTTTAACTCTAAGTCGTTAGTAGTTTTAACTTTATTAACTTTTCCTGCCATAATTATTAAAATTTAAGTCCTCCTTCACGAGCAGCATCTGCCAAAGATTTTACTCTACCATGATAAAGGTATCCATTACGATCGAAAACAACCTCTTCAATACCTGCTGATTTTGCTTTTTCAGCAATTGCTTGTCCAACTTTAGCAGCTAATGCCATTTTTTCCATTTTTTCAGTAATGGCTAAAGAAGAAGCACTTGCTAAAGTTTTTCCGCTTTGGTCGTCAATTAATTGTACGTAGATTTGTTTATTACTTCTAAACACTGTCATACGAGGTTTTTCAGCAGTTCCGCTGATTTTGCAACGTACACGTACTTTTATTTTTTGTCTTCTTAATTCTTTATTTGTCATATCCTTAACTATTAGAATTATTTAGCACCAGCAGACTTACCAGCTTTTCTACGTATTTGTTCACCTTGGAACTTGATACCTTTACCTTTGTAAGGTTCTGGAGCTCTAAATGTACGAATCTTAGCACAAACTTGACCTAACAATTGTTTGTCACATGATTCTAATATCAATATTGGGTTTTGGTTTCTTTCACTCTTAGTTTCAACTTTAATTTCTTTTGGAACTTCCATGTGAATTTCGTGAGTATAACCTAGTGAAAATTCAATAATTTGACCAGTGTTACTTACACGATAACCAACACCTACTAATTCTAACACTTTTTTATATCCTTCAGAAACACCTACTACCATATTGTTAATAAGTGCTCTATACAATCCGTGAAGTGCTTTGTTTTCTTTTTCGTCGTTAGGACGTTCAAGAACCAATTCACCATTTTCAATTTTTACTGTGATTGCAGGATTAACTTCTTGTACCATTTCACCTTTAGGTCCTTTTACTGTAACAAGATTATCTTTTACAGAAACTTCTACACCTTTTGGTAAACTGATTGGTAATTTTCCTATTCTAGACATTTTCTATTCCTCCTCTATTAATATACGTAACACAAAACTTCGCCGCCAACATTTTGTTCGCGAGCTTCTTTATCAGTCATTACACCTTTAGAGGTAGAAATGATTGCTATACCAAGTCCGTTAAGTACACGTGGAAGATCTTTATGACCTACGTATTTACGCAAACCTGGAGTAGACACTCTTTTCAATGCTTTGATTGAATTTACTTTGTTGATTGGATCATATTTAAGAGCGATTTTAATTACGCCTTGAGGTCCATCTTCAACAAACTTGTAATTTAAAATATACCCTTTTTCGAGTAATATTTTAGTAATTTCTTTTTTTAGATTAGACGAAGGAACTTCTACAACGCGATGATTAGCCTTGATAGCGTTTCTTAATCTCGTCAAATAATCTGCTATTGGATCTGTCATATTTAATAAATTAAATTGATCCCGACTCCGGGACAATATTTAAACTTAAAAATTTTACTATTACCAGCTGGCTTTTTTAACGCCAGGAATTAATCCTGCTGAAGCTAATTCTCTAAATTGGATACGAGAAATACCAAATTGTCTCATATATCATTTGGTCTTCCTGTCATTTTGCAACGATTGTGCAATCTTACTGGAGAACCATTTTTAGGCAATGCTTGCAACGCTTCATAATTACCTTCTGCTTTTAATTTTGCTCTTTTTTCGGCTGTTTTAGCAACTAATTTTGCTCTTTTAACCTCACGAGCTTTCATTGATTCTTTTGCCATATTTCTTTAAAATTATTTCTTAAAAGGAATTCCAAATTCTTTTAACAAAGCAAATCCTTCTTCATCTGTATTTGCAGACGTTACAAAGGTAATATTCATTCCTAATATTTTAGTAATATTATCGATATTTATTTCAGGAAAAATAATTTGTTCTTCAATACCAAGTGTATAATTACCTCTTCCGTCAAATTTGCTTTCTACTCCTTTAAAGTCTCTAATACGTGGTAAAGCGATAACTACAAGTCTTTCCAAGAATTCGTACATTTTTTCTCTTCTCAAAGTTACTCGAACACCGATAGGCATTTTCTTTCTCAATTTGAAGTTAGAAATATCTTTTCTTGAATAAGTAGCCACTGCTTTTTGTCCAGTAATAGCAGTCATTTCGTTGATAGCAATTTCGATAATTTTTTTATCAGCTGTTGCTAGACCTAAACCTTGGTTGATAACAATTTTTTTCAATACAGGCACTTGCATTTTGCTTTTGTACCCGAATTCTTTCATCAAGGCTGGAGCGATTCTTTCCTTAAATTCTTTTTTTAACTTAGCTGTATCCATTATTTAATTTCCTCCCCTGATTTTTTTGCATATCTAACCATTTTACCTTCTTCGTTAAGTTTGCGACCTACACGAGTTGGCTTATTAGTTTTTGGATCTACTGGATTCAAATTTGAAATGTTAATAGATGCTTCTTGTTTAACGATTCCTCCTTGAGGATTTTTTGCATTTGGTTTTGTATGTTTTGACACCAAATTAACACCTTCTACGATAGCACGGCCTTTTTTAACGATAACTTTTAAAACTTTACCAGTTTTACCTTTATCTTCACCTGCATTTACGTAAACTGTGTCACCTTTTTTAATATGTAACTTACTCATCTCTGAATTGTTTTTAGAGGATTAAAGTACTTCTGGAGCTAATGAAACAATCTTCATATTTGATGCACGCAATTCTCTTGCAACTGGACCAAAAATACGACTGCCTCTCATTTCACCAGCATTGTTTAACAATACACAAGCATTGTCATCGAAACGGATATATGATCCATCATTACGACGAACTTCTTTCTTGGTTCTAACTACAACTGCTTTAGAAACAGCTCCTTTTTTAACATCACTTGAGGGTATTGCACTCTTTACAGCTACGACGATAACATCCCCCACTGTTGCATAGCGTTTTCCTGTACCTCCCAAAACACGGATACAAAGTACTTCTTTTGCGCCACTATTGTCAGCTACTGTAAGTCTCGTTTCTTGTTGTACCATATTACTTAGCCCTTTCGATTATTTCTACCAATCTCCATCTTTTTGACTTGCTTAGCGGACGAGTTTCCATGATTTTTACTGTATCACCTACATTACATTCGTTTTTCTCGTCATGAGCATGAAATTTCTTCGTTTTATTAACGAATTTTCCATAAATAGGGTGTTTTTCTTTCCATTTCACAGTTACTGTGATTGTTTTATCCATTTTATTGCTGGATACCACACCCGTTCTTTCTTTTCTTAAACTTCTTGTTTCCATCAGGATCGTTTAATTATTTGTTTAATTCTCTACGACGTAATTCTGTTTTTAGTCGAGCAATATTTCTTCTTACGTCTTTAATTTGCCCTGAATTGTCAAGAGGTGAAATAGAATGATTTAGTTTCATATTTGCCAATTGAGCAACTTCTGCACTAATTCTTTCTTGAATTTCTTTTTCTGACAATTCTTTAATTTCTGATGCTTTCATTTACT
>Ga0255061_10000680_pt1 | contig 10157 bp, 10 predicted proteins | sample 174RNAGHGhighgp2_FD_183093 | JGI IMG/M metagenome (GOLD analysis project Ga0255061, IMG submission 183093) | Metatranscriptome of sheep rumen microbial communities from Palmerston North, Manawatu-Wanganui, New Zealand - 1742 RNA GHGhigh gp2... | ecosystem: Host-associated > Mammals > Digestive... | reverse complement strand
TTCTATATATATAGAAATATAAATTAAATAAAAAAAAAAAGAAATTCAGAATTGTTAAGTAAATTAAGAGAATTTTATATACTAAATTCAAAATGAGTGTTATTACTATTACTGATGAATAAAAATATCTACCAAAAAAAAAGGAGGGGGAGAGAAAATCATTTTATGATAAAAAAATCATTTATACCTGTTATTTCACAAAAAAAAAAAGAAGAGGAAAACCCCGGATCAGTTGAATTTCAAGTATTCAATTTCACTAATAAGATACGAAGACTTACTTCACATTTTGAATTACACCCAAAAGACTATTTATCTCAACGAGGTTTACGTATAATTCTGGGAAAACGGCAACGACTACTGTCTTATTTGTCAAAGAAAAATAAAATACGTTATAAAAACTTAATAAATCAGTTGGGTATTCGTGATTCACAAATTCGTTAATTTCTAGAATCATTTTCAATTATTCGATTTATTAGATCCTGAATTTTGATGAACTTCTTTTTTAACGATTCATGGAAGAATGAATCGAGGAAAAACCTATGAATGTCCCAGCTAGAATAAAAGACCTCATGATAGTCAATATGGGGCCTCAACACCCATCAATGCATGGTGTTCTTCGACTTATTGTTACTCTGGATGGTGAAGATGTTATTGATTGTGAACCAATATTGGGTTATTTACACAGAGGTATGGAAAAAATTGCGGAAAACCGAACAATTATACAATATCTGCCTTATGTAACACGTTGGGATTATTTAGCTACTATGTTCACAGAAGCAATAACCGTAAACGGACCGGAACAATTGGGAAATATTCAAGTACCTAAAAGAGCCAGCTATATACGAGTAATTATGTTGGAATTAAGTCGTATAGCTTCTCATCTACTATGGCTGGGACCTTTTATGGCAGATATTGGTGCACAAACCCCTTTTTTCTATATTTTTAGAGAAAGAGAATTAATATATGATCTATTTGAAGCTGCGACAGGTATGAGAATGATGCATAATTATTTTCGTATTGGGGGAGTAGCGGCTGATCTACCTTATGGTTGGATAGATAAATGTTTTGATTTCTGCAATTATTTTTTAACAAGGGTTATTGAATATCAAAAACTTATTACACGAAATCCTATTTTTTTAGAACGGGTTGAAGGAGTAGGTGTTGTTGGTAGAGAGGAAGTTCTAAATTGGGGGTTATCAGGACCAATGCTTCGGGCTTCCGGAATACAGTGGGATCTACGTAAAGTTGATAATTATGAGTGTTACGACGAATTTGATTGGGAAGTTCAATGGCAAAAAGAAGGAGATTCATTAGCTCGTTATTTAGTTCGAATTGGTGAAATGATGGAATCCATAAAAATAATTCAGCAGGCTTTGGAGGGAATTCCAGGTGGGCCGTATGAAAATTTAGAAATTCGCAGCTTTGATAGAGAAAGGGAGCCAGAATGGAATGATTTTGAATATCGATTCATTGGTAAAAAATCGTCTCCGACTTTTGAATTGCCCCAACAAGAACTTTATGTGAGAGTTGAGGCCCCCAAGGGAGAATTAGGAATTTTTCTAATAGGCGATCATAACGGTTTTCCTTGGAGATGGAAAATTCGTCCACCCGGTTTTATCAATTTGCAAATTCTTCCTCAATTAGTTAAAAGAATGAAATTGGCTGATATTATGACAATACTAGGTAGCATAGATATCATTATGGGAGAAGTTGATCGGTGAAATGATAATTGATACAACGGAAGTCCAAGATATAAATTCTTTTTCCGGGTTGGAATCTTTCAAAGAGGTCTACGGAATTCTATGGATACTTGTACCGATTTTGATTCTTGTATTAGGAATCACGATAAGTGTACTAGCAATTGTATGGTTAGAAAGAGAAATATCTGCAGGGATACAACAGCGTATTGGACCCGAATACGCCGGTCCTTTTGGAATTCTTCAAGCTCTAGCAGACGGAACAAAACTACTATTCAAAGAGAATCTTATTCCATCTAGGGGAGATATTCGTTTATTCAGTATCGGACCATCCATATCCGTCATATCAATTCTAATAAGTTATTTAGTAATTCCCTTTGGCTATAACTTTGTTTTATCTGATTTCAATATCGGTGTTTTTTTATGGATTGCTGTTTCGAGTATTGCTCCCATTGGACTTCTTATGTCGGGATATGGGTCAAATAATAAATATTCCTTTTTGGGTGGTCTACGAGCTGCTGCTCAATCGATTAGTTATGAAATACCATTAACTCTATGTGTCTTATCAATATCTCTACGTGCGATTCGTTGAAACAGAAAAATCTATTCGACGCTATTGCTATGCTCCTCTCTTTATCGTACTATATAGAAATATAGTACCATATAGGAAAGGAGTCGAATAAATTGAATAGAAACCTTCAGAATCTTTCTTTTTCACAATTCGGATTGAAGAACTAAATTAGATAGTTATATGGGTGAAATAAAACAGCTTATATTGAATAAAATTTCAGAATACTATATTTCTATTACTTCTCATTATATAGTATAGTGATTTAAAATGGCAGTAAAAATAGGGAGTCTCATTTTCTATGTATAAGAATGAAGTGAAATAAATAAATTTATAAACAGAAGAGGCCATTTAACCCAAGATTGGATAATTTGTTATCTATCCTGTTTTGAAGCGGGCTCAAAAGGCAACCCTTAATTGAGTTTTAATTACCATTTGTATGAATTATCATAGATGTTTTAAACTCAATTTTACGGGGGGGGTTAATAAAAGGGAGTGGATGGTTAGAAACACCAAGATACACAAAGGATTAGTAAGACAGATTTGGTAAATTATCCAAAAGATAATTTACGCATAATAGAAAAAGAATACTAATTGGGGCTTTAAGTTGGTAGAAAAAATCAAGTAGTACTCCCCACAACTCCGATCCAGAGTATGCTTCCATCCACTGATTCAAAAAATGACTATCAGGAACGAGAAAATCCTTTAAAATTTTTTAAGTCTCTTTTTCATAGCACAAAAAAGAAGAATAGGAACGAAAAAAACAGAAGAAATCAAAAACGAAAAGGAGATCGTTTTTGATTTCTTCTATCCATATTCATGGAGATCAAATTCACATCATAATTAAGAAACGAATGTGTAATTATTTTTCGTATTCGTAATTAATTCAAAATGATGAGGGTTATGGAGAATTCTAAAAGAGTATTTTATTGAAGAATTCAGTTATTACTCAACAAATTCAAATTTTGATTTTTAAGGGATGAGATCAATTCAGAAGTGCCTTATTGTATCTTTTATGTTGTATCTTTTATTAAAATGGATTTCTCTTTCTTATTTAGTTATTTCTAGAACAGACAGAATTGAATTGGTCTAATTCAGAACCGTTTGATAGATTTTAATCTTCTATATCTTAGGGATATATCAAGAGATAAATAATCGGCTCGGTCCTTAGATTTACTTAAGGCTTTCCAGGAGCCGTATGAGGTGAAAATCTCATGTACGGTTCTGTAATAGAGATGGGAACAGTAATGTTATCACCGACTAGGATTATCTAACAGTTTAAGTACAGTTGATATAGTTGATGCGCAATCAAAATATGGTTTTTGGGGCTGGAATTTGTGGCGTCAACCTATGGGTTTCATCGTTTTTCTAATTTCATCGCTAGCAGAATGTGAAAGATTACCTTTTGATTTACCAGAAGCAGAAGAAGAATTAGTAGCGGGTTATCAAACAGAATATTCGGGTATTAGATTTGGTTTATTTTATGTTGCTTCCTATTTAAACCTTTTTATTTCTTCATTATTTGTAACAGTTCTTTACTTGGGCGGTTCAAATATCTTTATTCCGTACATATCTGAGGTTTTTGAAATAAATAAAACATATGGAGTTTTTGGAACTACAATTGATCTCTTTATTACATTAGCTAAAACTTATTTTTTCTTATTCGTTTCTATCCTAACAAGATGGTCTTTGCCTAGACTAAGAATGGATCAATTATTAAATCTTGGATGGAAATTTCTTTTACCTATTTCTCTTGGCAATCTATTATTAACAACTTCGTTTCAATTGTTTTCACTGTAAAAGATTGATCTTCTATATTCATTACTTGTCTCAAATAAGAGAAAGAAATAAAACAAAAATATTCATAGATATTTACGATATGTTCCTTATGGTAACTGGGTTCATGAATTATGGTCAACAAACAGTCCGAGCTGCAAGGTACATTGGTCAAAGTTTCATGATTATCTTATCTCACGCAAATCGTTTACCTGTAACTATTCAATATCCGTATGAAAAATTAATCACATCAGAACGTTTCCGCGGTCGAATCCATTTTGAATTTGATAAATGTATTGCTTGTGAAGTATGTGTTCGTGTCTGTCCTATAGATTTACCCGTTGTTGATTGGAAACTAGAAACGGATATTCGAAAGAAACGCTTGCTAAATTACAGTATTGATTTCGGAATCTGTATTTTTTGTGGTAACTGTATTGAGTATTGTCCAACCAATTGTTTATCGATGACTGAAGAATATGAGCTTTCAACTTATGATCGTCACGAATTGAATTATAATCAAATTGCTTTGGGCCGTTTACCAATGTCAGTAATTGATGATTATACAATTCGAACAATTCGTATAAAAAATTAAAAAAAAGATTCTATATATATATATAGATCGATATATAGAATAGAGAAGAATAGAAATACAATATTCTCAAAAATAGTATTAAAAAATGAATAAGACAGTAGATATCAGATTAGAAATATTCTAGAATATTATCCAAATTTGAAATATTAAATAAAGAATTTTTAATGGTTAGATATGTTATATCTACTTTGATACTTAAGTTTTAGTATAGTTTCAAACTACTCTTTAGTATAAAGACCGGAATGACATCGATTATATAACTGTAACTATATCAATTCAAACTCCTTAGGATTTTTAAAGAAAAATTTTAGTATATCCAATTTTTTTCCTGGTCATATCAATAAGGTCATGAAATTTCGATTTCTTTGTCTTTTTTACATATAATGGATTTGCCCGAAACGCTACACGATTTTCTTTTAGTCTTTCTGGGATCGGGTCTTATATTAGGAAGTCTAGGGGTAGTATTACTTACCAACCCCATTTTTTCTGCTTTTTCATTGGGACTGGTTCTTGTTTGTATATCTTTATTATATATTTTATCAAATTCGCATTTTGTAGCTGCATCACAGCTACTTATTTACGTGGGAGCTATTAACATTTTAATCATATTTGCTGTGATGTTCATGAATAGTTGCGAATATTACCAAGATTTTCATCTTTGGACCGTTGGGGATGGAATTACTTTGATAGTTTGTACAAGTATTTTTGTTTCACTAATAACTATTATTCTAGATACATCATGGTACGGAATTATTTGGACGACAAGACCAAATCAGATTATTGAGCAAGATTTAATAAGTACTAGTCAACAAATTGGAATTCATTTATCAACCGATTTTTTTCTTCCATTTGAACTAATTTCAATAATTCTTTTAGTTGCTTTGATAGGTGCAATTGTCGTAGCTCGTCAGTAAGAAATCTTTAGAGAACTTGGAATATAAATCAAGATTCTTTTTTTTTTTTTCTCACTTTTATTTCTGTCGAATTCTATGTGAAGGGAAAGAGTTTTTATGTAGAAACTCCTTTTTTTATTACCGATATATTCTTTTGTTCCAGACTTGTTATATTCTTTAGTCAATTGAATCTCTTGAATTGTTGTTCCTATTGAAATGAATCAAAATTAATAAGGAGTTGGTCAATGATGCTCGAACATGTACTTGTTTTGAGTGCCTATTTATTTTCTATTGGTATCTATGGATTGATCACGAGCCGAAATATGGTTAGAGCCCTTATGTGTCTTGAACTTATACTGAATGCAGTTAATATAAATCTCGTAACTTTTTCTGATTTTTTTGATAATCGCCAATTAAAAGGAAATCTTTTTTCAATTTTTGTTATAGCTATTGCAGCCGCCGAAGCAGCTATCGGACTGGCTATTGTTTCCTCAATTGCTCGTAACAGAAAATCAATTCGCATCAATCAATCGAATTTGTTGAATAAATAGCATTAATCATAATTAAAATAAAGGAAAGTAGAATTTTAAGTAGCGTAATATTTATCAATTGAAATTAGTATGTATTCTACACAACTTAGGATCATGTTTGCATTGCCTAAATCATAAGAAATCAAAGTATCCTGGTCCTCTTCTATTCCTTAACTTCTAAATTTATATAGACGTCCTTTTTTTATTAACCATTAACAATATTATGACAAATCATTGATTCATCTGGTACATAAATATATGATTCATTGACGAGTTTACTAGATCGATAATTTTCATTTTTGATGTTCAAAAATTACAATGTCCCATTCAGTAAAGATTTATGATACATGTATAGGATGTACTCAATGTGTCCGAGCCTGTCCCACAGATGTATTAGAAATGATACCTTGGGATGGATGTAAAGCTAAGCAAATAGCTTCTGCCCCAAGAACAGAGGACTGTGTAGGTTGTAAGAGGTGTGAGTCCGCTTGTCCGACGGATTTCTTAAGTGTTCGAGTTTATTTATGGAGTGAAACAACTCGAAGTATGGGTCTATCTTATTGATACGTTTCAAAAAACACCCCACGAATACGTTTTTTACTGGCAAAAACCCGTGCTCCATTTTGGAGCACGGGTTTTTCTGGCCCAAGTGTATCTTATTTTTATCACGAATTATTTTCCTTGGTTAACAATAGTTGTAGTTTTCCCAATAGCCGCGGGTTCCTTCATTTTCTTATTTCCTCATAGGGGAAATAAGGTAATTAGGTGGTATAGCATTTGTATATGCTTAATCGATCTCCTTCTAACAACCTATGCATTTTGTTATCATTTCCAATTGGATGATCCACTAATTCAACTGACAGAGAATTATAAATGGATCCATTTTTTTGATTTTTACTGGAGATTGGGAATAGATGGACTCTCTATAGGACCTATTTTACTAACGGGATTTATAACTACTTTAGCCACTTTAGCGGCTCAGCCGGTTACTCGAGAATACCGATTATTCTATTTCCTGATGTTAGCAATGTATAGCGGTCAAATCGGACTATTCTCTTCTCGAGACATTTTACTTTTTTTCATCATGTGGGAGTTGGAATTAATTCCCGTTTATCTACTTTTATCCATATGGGGGGGAAAGAAACGTTTGTATTCAGCTACAAAGTTTATTTTGTACACTGCGGGAGCTTCTATTTTTTTATTAATGGGAATTCTGGGTATCGGTTTATATGGTTCTAATGAACCAACATTAAATTTTGAAACATTAACTAATCAATCGTATCCCGTGGCGCTCGAAATAATATTCTATACGGCATTTCTTCTTGCTTTTGCTGTCAAATTGCCGATTATACCCTTACATACATGGTTACCAGATACCCACGGAGAGGCACATTACAGCACTTGTATGCTTTTAGCCGGAATCTTATTAAAAATGGGAGCATATGGGTTGGTTCGAATTAATATGGAATTTTTTTACCATGCTCATTCCATATTTTGCCCCTGGTTAATGATATTAGGTTCTATTCAAATAATCTATGCCGCTTCAACATCTTTTGGTCAACGTAATTTAAAAAAAAGAATAGCTTATTCTTCGGTATCTCATATGGGTTTCATAATTATAGGAATTGGTTCTATAAGTGATACTGGGCTCAACGGGGCCATTTTACAAATAATATCTCATGGATTTATTGGCGCTGCGCTTTTTTTCTTGGCAGGAACTAGTTATGATAGACTACGTCTTGTTTATCTTGACGAAATGGGCGGAATGGCTATCCCAATGCCAAAAATATTCACGATTTTCACTATCTTATCAATGGCTTCGCTCGCATTGCCAGGCATGAGCGGTTTTGTTGCAGAATTGATCGTTTTTTGGGGAATAATTACTAGTCAAAAATATCTTTTCATGATGAAAATCCTAATGACTTTTGGAACAGCTATTGGAATGATATTAACTCCTATTTATTTATTATCTATCTTACGGCAGATGTTCTATGGATACAAGTTTTTCAATACACCAAACTCTTATTTTTTTGATTCTGGGCCGAGAGAATTATTTATTTCGATTTCTATCCTTATACCTGTAATAGGTATTGGTATTTATCCGGATTTCATTTTCTCATTCTCGGTTGACAAGGTTGAAGCTATTCTATCTAATTTTTAATAGATCATTTTCCTGAATAAATGAATCAAAAAGAGAAAAAAAACCTTTGCTTTGTCCAATGAAAAAAATATATATTTCCGTTAGATTCACTTAAAAAAATGGAAATTATAATAGAATATGTTTGTTGTTTGTGAGAACCCCTTGAATCATTCCATTACTTGATTGAAAGGGTTCTCGACAATTTATGGAAAGTATATATTTATATGCTTTCCATATTTTGATTTCTCAGGTTCTTTACTGATTAAAATTCAATTAGATGTAAATGAACCATAACTATGTAGTCCTATTCCTAATAGATTGATCCCCAAATAACATATCCAAATGATAAGAAATCCAATAGAGGCCACTATTGAAAAATTTACACCTTCTATTTTTTTTTTTTTCTAGTATGTAAATAAATCGCGAATATGGTCCAAGTAATAAAGGCCCAAGTTTCCTTTGGATCCCAATTCCAATAGGATCCCCATGCCTCGTTAGCCCATACCGCTCCCGAAAGAATACCTATCGTTAAAAAGAGAAAACCCAGACTAATAATACGATAACCCCAACGATCCAATTGTTGAATAAATTGAGACCTGTAATAATTTCTAGAAGAAGAAAAAGAAGTTTTTCGTAAAACATTGTTTCTTTCATTCATATTCATGTATTTGATTTCAACAAAATCAAATGATTTATTTAAAGAATCCAAATTCTTGGTAAAAGGAAGAGTTTGGATGACTTCTTGAAACGTAATGACTAAAATAGCCACTGATAATAATGATCCACATAAAAGGGCTGCATAGCCCAATATCATCATACTTACGTGCATCATTAGCCAATGGGATTGTAGAGCTGGGACTAATATTACGGATTGATGCATTTTGGTTAAAAGACCCGAAGTCGCAAAGCCTTGGGTAAAAATAACACTTGGTGCTATTATTGTACTTAAAAGGTTTTTCTCCTTTTTAAAACACGGAACCATATGAAAAATGGAAAAACCCCATGAAAGAAAGATTAGAGATTCATATAAATCACTAAATGGTAAATGGCCCGAAAAAAACCAACGAGTAATTAACAATCCCGTTACACAGAAAAAGGTTATTATCATGGCTTTTTTGGACAAATCATATAATCCTACGATTTCATTGACTAATAAGGTTATTAAATGAATTGAAATAACAATTGATATGACGGAAAATGATATATGAGTTAATATATGCTCTAAAGTTGAAAATATCATATATATATGTAAATGAAAATAAATATCTATAATCTATAATGAAAATAAAAAAGGTATGAATACTAGGAATAGAAATAGGGAATTGAATTCATTCTAGGTAGGACTTTTTCTTTTCAAATTTTTAAAATATAGGATGCCATGCCGCTACTCGGACTCGAACCGAGATGCTCTAGCACTGCTTCCTAAGAGCAGCGTGTCTACCAATTTCACCATAGCGGCTTACTCGAAATCATAATAACTAATTCTTTAGTCAATCGTCGAGATTGAAAGAATCCATTAAAGTGCAATATTTATTTAGTCCATTTCTTTACTAAACATTTAGTATAAATTAAGAATTATTAAGTAAATTTGAAATTTGGATTTATTCGAATATCTAATGAATATATATATATATAGAAAATGGATAAATATATGATATATAGAATAGAATATAGAATCATTTTTTATTTAAGTTATAGTAATTCTTACTATTACTAATAACTAGTTGTTATGTTATTCCCGTCCACTACGATCTTTGCCTCTGGAACTGAATTATTTTATTATATCTGAGAAAGACTTCCAGATTCAAAGGAAGTTTAATTGTGATTGTACTGAATCTGGAATGTTATTCTATTCCATTCCTTAGATTCTAAGAATCTATCTTCTAGATATATATTTTTATTTTATTTATGCATATTGCTTTTTTTTTAATATGTCAATCGAATTGTACGGGGATTCACGG
>Ga0255061_10000674_pt1 | contig 10186 bp, 11 predicted proteins | sample 174RNAGHGhighgp2_FD_183093 | JGI IMG/M metagenome (GOLD analysis project Ga0255061, IMG submission 183093) | Metatranscriptome of sheep rumen microbial communities from Palmerston North, Manawatu-Wanganui, New Zealand - 1742 RNA GHGhigh gp2... | ecosystem: Host-associated > Mammals > Digestive... | reverse complement strand
TGATGACTGATGTCTTTCCGTATTACGAAAGTTCCGGAAACAACGCTTCGTTTCATGGAACATCTGGAGTTCAATATGATCAGTTTACAGGTTACCGGACTTACCAAATCGTTCGGTATCAATGAAGTCCTTAAGAATATCACGTTTTCCCTTCAGTCAGGCGACAGAGCCGGTATTGTCGGTGTGAACGGCTGCGGAAAAACCACGCTGATGCGCATCCTGGCCGGACTGGATTCCGCGGATGATGGCACCATTGCCATGGCCAAAGGGCTCCGTACCGGCTATCTTGCGCAACAGGATACCCTTCAGGAAAGCGGCACCATCTGGGAGGAGCTGACCTCGGTTTTTGAGCCGGTATTCCGGATGGAAGAGCGACTGCGTCTCCTTGAGGCCGAGATCGCCGCTCATCATGAGGATTCGCAGCTGTTTGAGAATCTTTCCACTCAGTACGACCGTCTCATGGCCACTTTTGAGGATGCCGGCGGCTATTCCTGGAAAAGCCAGATTATCGGGGTGCTGAACGGACTCGGATTTAAACCGGAACAGTATGATTATCCTCTGAGCACCCTTTCAGGCGGCGAACGTACCAGATTTACCCTTGCCCGTCTTCTGCTTCTGAAGCCGGATCTGCTGATGCTGGATGAACCGACCAACCATCTGGACATGGATACCCTCAGCTGGCTTGAAAACTATCTGACCTCCTACCAGGGAACCGTTCTTGTCATCTCGCATGACCGGTATTTCCTTGACCATATCTGCAACAATATCATTGAAATCGTATCCGGACGAAGCGAACAGTACCGCGGAAATTATACCGCTTTCATGCGTCAGCGGATGGAACGCCTTGAAACCCGCCTTCGTGCCTATGAGCTTCAGCAGAAAGAAATCGAACGTCAGGAGGCCATTATCGCCCGTTTCCGGATGTTCAACCGGGAAAAATCCATCCGCGCCGCAGAGAGCAGAGAAAAGGCACTGGACCGGATGGAGCGCCTTGAAAAGCCGGTAGAGGACAAAACCATCCGTTTCCGGTTCGAGGCAAAACGCCGGACCGGAGAGGATGTCCTTCAGGTCGAGCATCTGGCCAAGTCCTTCGAACATAAAACTCTCTTTGACGATTTAAATCTTCACGTCCGTGCCGGCGAGCACATTGCCATCATCGGCCCCAACGGGATTGGAAAAACAACGCTGATCCGCATGCTTCTCGGTGATCTTGACCCCGATGCCGGCCAGATCTCCTTTGGCGCAAATGTCGATATCGGGTATTACGATCAGCACCAGAGCACACTGGACCCGAATAAAACCGTTCTGGATGAGGTGTGGGACCGGTTCCCTGCCATGGAACAGTCTGATGTCCGTGGCGCACTGGGGATGTTTCTCTTTACCGGCGATGATGTCTATCAGCCGATCCGCACCCTCTCCGGCGGTGAACGCGGCCGGGTGGCGCTGACCATTCTCATGCTGCGCCATGACAACCTTCTTCTTCTGGATGAACCCACCAACCATCTGGATATGGATTCCCGGGAAGTGCTCGAAAATGCCCTCTCCGATTTCAACGGAACCATCATTACTGTCTCGCATGACCGGTATTTTATCAACCGGATTGCCGACCGGATTATTGAGATGCAGCCAGATGGCATTACGCTGTATCTGGGCAATTATGACGAGTATCTGGAGAAGAAGAACGCACCGAAAGAGGTCATCCGGGAAGCCGGAAAAACACGGACGCTGATCGAAAAAGAAAAGAAAAAGGAAAAACTCAGCCGGCAGGCGGAAAAGCAGCTGATTCAGCAGCGCAATCAGGCGGAAAAAGCCGTTACGGAAAAAGAAGCGGAAATTGCCGAGCTGGAAAGCCAGCTGAGTCAGTCCGCGCTTTATCAGGACACGGAAAAGGCACTGGCCATTCAGCTGCGCTATCAGCAGGCACAGAAAGAACTGGAAGATCTGTTTCAGGAATGGGAAAAAGCCGAATCAGCGCTTAACAATGATAACTGACAATCGGGATTTTCCTGCCGCTGCGGCGGCAGTTTGTCGGACATGACCGTTCAACGATGACAAAAAAGTCAAGCTATGGCTCATAAAAAAGGAGGACTGACGATGCTGTTTATTGGAATCTGCGGTGCAAGCGGAAGCGGTAAATCGACTCTTGCCCAGGAACTCGCTACCATGGTCAATAAAAGTATTCTCATTATCAATCAGGACGCCTATTACTTTGATCATCCGGATATGACCTTCGAGGAACGCTGTCATCTCAATTTCGATGAGCCTGGTATCTTTGATCACGATCTCATTCTCCGGGACATCACCTCTCTCCTGGATGGACAGAGGGTTCCCAGAAAACGGTATGACTACACCCGGCACTGCCGCGCCGACCAGACGGATGAATTTCTTGAGCCCCACGATGTCATCATTCTTGAGGGCATTCACGCTTTCTATGATGAGCGCCTGCGCAACCAGATGGACCTTCGTCTGTACATGCACGTGGAATCCGACATCTGTCTTCTGCGCCGCATCCAGCGCGACATCGTCGAACGCGGAAGGGACATTGACAGCATCGCGAATCAGTACATGACCACCGTCAAACCGATGTTCGATCAGTATATCCGCAACTATGAACAGTATGCCGATGTCATCGTCGCCGGCGGCGGGAAAAACGCCAAGATCACTGAAATTCTTGCCGGCTATATCAACAACGACCTGCATCTGTACTGGGGCAGAGGCAGTCGCAGCCGCAAAAACTGAGAAATACAAAAGCTGTGGGCAAGCCCACAGCTTTTTTTATCAGCCCCTGACCTTTAAGCGTACCAGTGCACGCTCCAGCTTGGCCCGGGCCAACATCAGTTCCTTGGCACTTTTCGCTTCGCTAATCCGATGCTCCGCGACTTCTTTCGCCTTTCTGGCACGTTCAGCATCGATATTTTCCGCCCACTCAAACGTCGTGGACAGAAGGTTTGCACGGTTATCCATCATGGACAGCAGTCCGCCAATACAGGCAGCCCGACGCTTTTCCCCGTTTTCCGTGACAATCAACGCCTCACCTGCTCCGACACCGGCCACATAATTTTCATGATGCGGCAGAAGGCCGAGATCACCATCAAGCATCCGCAGACGAAGAGACTGTACCTCACCGTCAAACATCTGCCCGTCCGGTGTGCTGACCGTCAGGTGAAATGTACTCATGAGCGATCACCCTTTTTCGCCTTTTCAACCGCTTCATCGATCGATCCGACAAACAGGAACGCGCTCTCCGGAAGATCGTCATGCTTTCCTTCGATGATCTCCCTGAATCCGCGCACCGTTTCCTTTACCGGCACATATTTTCCCTGATAGCCGGTAAACTGCTCTGCCACGCTGAACGGCTGAGACAGGAAGCGCTGAATCTTACGTGCACGGGAGACAATCAGCTTATCCTCCTCAGAGAGTTCATCCATACCCATGATGGCGATGATGTCCTGCAGCTCACGATAACGCTGCAGAATACGCTGCACCTCGCGGGCAACCCTGTAATGCTCCTCGCCCACCACATCCGGCGTCAGGATACGGCTGGTACTCTCCAGCGGATCCACGGCCGGATAAATACCCAGCGAGGCAATCGCTCTTGAAAGAACCGTCGTCGCATCCAGGTGCGCAAATGTCGTTGCAGGTGCCGGGTCAGTCAGGTCATCCGCAGGGACATAGACCGCCTGGACGGAGGTAATGGATCCGCGTTTCGTGGAGGTAATGCGCTCCTGAAGGGCACCCATTTCCGTTGCCAGTGTCGGCTGATAGCCAACCGCGCTGGGCATACGTCCCAGCAGAGCGGATACCTCAGAACCGGCCTGCGTGAAACGGAAAATGTTGTCGATGAACAGAAGAACGTCCTGTCCTTCACGGTCCCGGAAGTACTCAGCCATGGTCAGTCCGGAAAGACCAACCCGCATACGGGCCCCCGGGGGCTCATTCATCTGACCATAGACGAGGGCGGTCTTGCTTAAAACACCGCTCTCCTTCATTTCATAGTACAGATCGTTTCCCTCACGGGTACGCTCACCAACACCGGTGAAGACAGAAAGTCCGCCGTGCTCCTTGGCAACATTGTTGATCAGTTCCATGATCAGAACGGTCTTTCCAACGCCTGCACCGCCGAAAAGACCGATCTTTCCGCCTTTTGCATACGGTGCAATCAGATCAACGACCTTGATGCCGGTTTCCAGCATTTCCGTAGAGGTTTCCTGCTCATCATAGGACGGAGGATCCCGATGAATCGGCCACCGCTCCACATTCTCGGGAGCCGGCTGATTATCGACCGGTTCACCAAGCAGATTAAAGATACGGCCAAGACACTTTTCACCCACCGGAACGGTGATTGGGCTTCCGGTGTCCACCGCCTCTGTGCCGCGAACCAGACCATCGGTACTGCTCATGGCAATGCAGCGAACCACATCATCACCGATATGCTGCGCAACCTCAGCCACAATCCGTCGGTCTCCGCTGCGTACCTCAACGGCATTCAGCAGCTGCGGCAACTGGCCATCTTCAAATTTTATATCCAGCACCGGACCAATCACCTGGTCAACGGTGCCGACATTTCCCTTTGCCATAATGTCGCTCCTTTACAGGCATCATGTTGTCATTTGCCTGCGATGCTTTGTCTGAGGCCTGAGATGGAACGTCTCTGTCGCTGTGTGACAGGATCACGCCTTTACAGGCCTCATGCTTATCTCTTGTCGGAGTGGTCAAACCCCTGTCTCAGGCGCAGAGCCACTCCATCCGGGTTCATGATCAAAGCCCGCTGCCCGGAAAGGCCCGGGCAAACTGCCGGTCCTGGTCAGGAACCCTTCATCCTTATCCCTTAATCAGTGCTCTGCACCGGCAACAATTTCCGTAATTTCCTGTGTAATGGCACCCTGACGCGCACGGTTGTAACGCAGACTCAGATCTTCAATCATTGCGGATGCATTTTTGCTTGCCGCATCCATCGCTGTACGCCGTGCACCAAGTTCGCTGGCCACAGACTCACACATGGCACCGTAGATCATACCGGAAATATAGTGCGGAACAATCGTATCATAGACCGCACTGGCATCCGGCTCATAAAGGACAAGCGGCTCAATGCCTTTTTCTGTCTGTTCCTTCTTTTCTTCCCTGTAATCGACCAGCGGCAGAAGCTGCACAGAATCCGTTGTCTGGGTCAGAAGCGACACGAAACGTGTATAGATGACACTTACCCTGTCAAACTCACCTGCCAGATATCCCTTTGTAATCAGGCGTGCAAGCTCAAAGCAGTCGCCGACCATAATCCCGGCTGCCTCAACAAACGCATCCGTGACTATATCGGCACCTCTGCGCTGAAAATACTCATAGGCTCTTTTTCCGATGGGAATAATGCAGGTCTTGATGGGATCCTCCCGAACCAGCGCTTCATAATACCGGAAAACGTTGCTGTTGTATCCGCCCGCAAGTCCGCGGTCACCGGCGATCACGATCAGACACTGACGCTCAATGGTCCGTCTGACCTGATAAGGTGAGGAAAAGTCCGTCGTGGAATCCTCAATCCTGTCCATCGTATCGCGCAGTGCAGAAAAATACGGATAAGCTCTTTCCTCACGCTCTTTTGCGCGACGCAGCTTGGAGGAGGCAACCAGCTCCATTGCCTTCGTGATTTGCATGGTGCTTTCCACGCTTTTGATGCGCAGTTTGATATCCTTCATGGATGCACCGGCCATGTCAAATCCCTCCCTTTACTTTGCCAGAAAGTCTTTCGTATAATCCGTCAGCGCTCTGACCAGTTTATCTTCCGTCTCTTTTTCAAATTTACCGGTCGTCCGGATCTCATTCAGCACATCCTGATGCTGCGAATCCAGTCTGGCATACAGGCCCTGCTCATACAGTGCAACACGATCAACCGGCACTTCTTTCAGGAAATCGTGCGTGACGGCATAGATAATACAGACCTGCTTTTCAACCGGCACCGGTGAATTCCGTCCCTGCTTCAGCACTTCCACCACGCGTTCGCCCTGGGCCAGACGCGCTTTTGTATCCGCATCCAGATCCGATCCGAACTGGGCAAAGGACTGCAGTTCACGATACTGGGAATAGATCAGTTTGAGTGAACCGGCCACCTTCTTCATTGCCTTGATCTGTGCATTTCCACCAACACGGGAAACAGAGATGCCCGGGTTGACCGCCGGCATGATGCCGGAATGGAACAGCTCGCTTTCAAGGAAGATCTGACCATCCGTGATGGAAATGACGTTCGTCGGAATATACGCTGAAACATCGCCCGCCTGGGTCTCAATGATCGGCAGCGCGGTCAGCGAGCCTCCACCGTATTCCGGCGCGAGCCTTGCCGCACGCTCAAGCAGACGGCTGTGCAGATAGAAAACGTCTCCGGGGTATGCCTCACGTCCCGGCGGTCTGCGGATCAGCAGGGACAGTGCACGATAGGCAACGGCATGCTTGGAAAGATCATCATAGATAATCAGAACATCCTTGCCCTGCTGCATGAAGTACTCACCCATTGTGCATCCTGCATAGGGGGCGATATACTGCATGGGCGCCAGCTCAGAGGCCGTCGCGCTGACAACAATGGTGTAGTCCATTGCCCCTGCCTTGCTCAGCTGTTCAACCAGCTGAACAACGGTGGAGTTCTTCTGTCCGATTGCCACGTAGATACAGATCACACCGGTATCTTTCTGGTTGATGATCGTATCTGTCGCAATCGCCGTTTTGCCCGTCTGACGGTCGCCGATAATCAGCTCGCGCTGACCGCGGCCAATCGGAATCATGCTGTCAATGGCCTTGATTCCCGTCTGAAGCGGCACATTAACCCCTTTGCGCTCAATGATTCCGGGCGCGGGGCTTTCAATGGGGCGCGTCTCCGTCGTGGCAATTTCACCTTTGCCATCGATGGGCTGGCCCAATGCATTCACAACACGGCCAATCAGGGCCTCGCCAACGGGAACAGAGACAACTCGCCCTGTCCGTTTGACAATGCTTCCCTCATGCAGTTCAGAATCATCGCCCAGAATAACGATACTAACCGTATTCTCCTCAAGATTCTGTGCCATGCCGTATTCGCCGTTTTCAAACTCAACCAGCTCATTGGACATGCATTTCTCAAGTCCATTCGCTCTTGCAATACCATCTCCGACGAGAATGACCGTACCCGTTTCATCCTGCTCGATTTTCCGGCCGTATTGCTTGATCTGGTTTTTTATGATTTTTGAAATCTCCTCAGGTCTGAGGTCCATGGGTTCACCGGCTTTCTTCTCAAATCTCAGGACTTCTTCGACAATGCTCGGCGAAGCGAATCCATTTTAGTCAAAATCGTATTATCCAGCCGCTTACCGGCCATCTCGCAGCGAATGCCGCCGCGCAGTTCAGGATCAACCTTTTCCGTCAGCTCCACAGTTTTCCCTGTTTTCCGCTGCAGTGCCTCTTTCAGCCGTGTCCTTCTTTCCTCATCCAGCGGCACCGCTGTGAACACTGTCACAGGCAGAATATTATGTCGCTCATTAAAGCGTGCCTGATATACCTCAGCACATCCATGGAACTGATCCAATGCGCCTCTTTCGCACAGAAGCTTCATGAAATTCAGAAGGTACGCATCAATCCGGCTTCCGAATGCTTCCTCCAGAAGCGAAAGACGCTGTGCTAACGGAAGTGAACGGGCAGATATGAGTTTTGCATACTGCGGTTCCCTTTTCAGGATCCCGTCGACCGCCCGCACCTGCATCAGGATGGCTTCATCCCTGCTTTCATCACTGGAGAGATCGTACAGTGCCTCTCCATATACACGGCTGAACTCGTTCACGAGGCTTCACCCACATTCCTGATGAAATCATCAATAAACGCCTGATGGTCTTTTTCGCTGACCTCGCGGTCAATTACCTGTGAGGCAATGTCAAGCGCGATTCCGCCAAGCTCTCCCTTTACCTCATCAAACGCCCTGCGGCGTTCGAGTTCAATTTCGCTCTCTGCCCTGCGCTTCAGCTGGGCCGCTTCATCGCGCGCGTCACTGACGATTGACGCAGACATCGCATTGGCTCTGTCCGTCGCCGTCTTGATGACACGGTCAGCTTCTGCACGCGCATCAGCCATTTTCTGTTCATAATCAGCCTTGAGCGTCTTCGCATCCGATTCTGCTTTTTCCGCTTCCACGTAATGCCCGTCTATTTCCGCCTTTCGCTTTTCCAGGATCTCCGTCACCGGTTTGAAAAGATATTTCTTAAAGAGAAAGACAAGGAGAAGAAGGTTGCAGATCTGGAAGATGAGCGTCCAAGGAGCAATCGTTACTAATTGCTGGTTCTCCAAGGAAAGGCCCCTCCTTTCAGCTTCAGCTTCTGATTAATTAAAAGTTGAAATAGCCGATGAGAGGGTTCGCAAAGATCAGAATCAGCGCAATAATCAGACTGTAAATACCGGTGGTCTCCGCAACAGCGCAGCCCATAAACATGGTGGTGGTCAGGGTGCCTCTCATTTCAGGCTGACGGGCCATGGACTCAATTGCCTTACCAACGGCATAGCCCTCACCAATACCAGGGCCGATACCGCCGCTCATGCCGCAGCCAGCGCCCAGCGCAGAAAGACCGGCAACAATTGCCTTTGCAAGAATCATAGTGGTCTGAGTATCCATAACAAATACCTCCTAGAGAATAATAATAGATTACACTCTTATCTGAAACGCTTCAAAGCGTATTCATCCATGGGACAAAAACGATCAGTCTCCTGCCGCGCCGCCGATATAGACCATGGTCAGCGTGCAGAAAATAAAGGCCTGCATAAAGCTGGAGAAGAAGTCAAAGTACAGGGAGAGGACAGCCGGCAGACCGAACTGGAAAATCGGAATCTGTGAGAGCGTCTTCCCCAATGCTCCGGGGATCAGGCCGAGAACGCCATGGGAAAGTGCTGCAAGGCCGCCGTAAATCAGCGCGGTAATGACCGTGCCGCTCACAATATTGCCAAAATGACGGAAGGTCATGGACAGAGGCGTGGCAATCTCTGAAATCAGGTTCATCGGCGTCATGACAAACACCGGCTCCGTAAAGCTCTTCAGATAGCCGCCAATGCCGCCCGAACGGATCTTATTGTAGGTGATCAGGATAAAGACGACCACCGCCCAGCCAAGAACCGTCGACAGGTCACTGGTAGGTGCCTTGACGCCAAAAACGCTTGAAATACTGCACCCGGCAGACAGGGCAAAAAGTGCTCCGATAAACGGCACATAACCGGTCGACACAAACCGGGGACCCATGTCATTTTTCACCAGTCCCTGAATGCTGGTCACCATCCATTCCGCAATGACCTGACGCTTCTTTGTCGGACGAACCTGCATGTTCTTCGTCAGAAAACGGCAAAGCAGCACAAGGGCCAGCATGACAACCCAGGTTATCACCACGCTCTCTGTCAGCACAAATCCGCCCAGCTGCGGAATTGAAAGCAATATACGAGGGCCTGAAATCTCGACATTCATTTGACAGTACCTCCTGCGTTAAGAAATGATCGGACTTTCTGCTGACCGAAACCACTCACTTCTGAATCTGGCCGGTCATCGACAGGACAAAAATGGTCACCCGCGGAAACAGCATGGCAATCATACACGGAATTCCCTCAAGGAAAGGAACCACAAAGCAGACCACACAAAGCAGGAAAAAGCCTGCCATACGGAGATTGTACGAACTGCGCATCTGCTTTGCGGCAAGCTCCGGATTCATGGTTGCCGTTGCTTTTTGAATGGTCATCCCCAGCTGATAGAAATTGAATATCGCATAGGCCGTGCCTATTATGCCGCCAAGCAGCACACCGACAGAAAACCTGCCAATCAGCGCATACACCGCCAGCATGATCACCAGGCAGATGATGCATCCGACCGCCATCCGTTTTGTCTCGCGGACAATATTCTCCTCCGGTTTAAAAAACTGCATAAAGACATATCCTTTTCGAACAAACTATCGGGCAGTAGTATATCACTTTCTCCAAATACACGTCAACCAGAAAAAACGGATTCTCAGCCCTGCACCGCGCCCACTGCCGCCTCAAAGGACATAAAAAATCCCCGTCTCTGAACCGGGAAATACCTGTTCGAAAGCGGGGAAATGTCATTCACAGTTGATCAGTGCCAGCCGTGTGCTGACTTGCGTTCATCCAGTCGCCTGAATGTCCGCAGACCGCGGCTGAATTACTTCAGCTCAGCGAAGTACTTGATGGT
>Ga0255061_10000671_pt1 | contig 10211 bp, 6 predicted proteins | sample 174RNAGHGhighgp2_FD_183093 | JGI IMG/M metagenome (GOLD analysis project Ga0255061, IMG submission 183093) | Metatranscriptome of sheep rumen microbial communities from Palmerston North, Manawatu-Wanganui, New Zealand - 1742 RNA GHGhigh gp2... | ecosystem: Host-associated > Mammals > Digestive... | reverse complement strand
GTCAGAAATGATTCCGAGATCCTTAATTCAAATGTTCTTCATCTCCATGAGGAGATAAACAGAAGGCTGAATACCGCAGCCATTTACCGGATACTTCAGAATTTCTATGAGAATACATCGCAGCCCCGCACGGTTACATCCACGGAATACAGGATAACCGAGCAGGAGAGGCTCACAAGACATATGGTGCTTAACAGGCTGCGTGAGACCGTAAAGGAAGAAGCAGAGCCTCTTGTATACAGAAACGAAAATATCTATGAGGGAGATGTAGAAGGGGAGGAAGTGACAAATGTGACCGAGGTAAGCGAGAGGATAACATCCGCGGTGCTCCTCAGTCTTGTTGAAAACATATACGAAAACACATACGAAAGATTAAACCATGATATAAAGAACTGGCTCTCTGTGGAAGATGTGTTTTACGGAGCCGCCGACAATACTCTTTTCAGGATAGAGAATAATACGGCATACCTCCAGTATCTCCACGAAGAGTTCACAAAGAATGAAAGTTCGCAGTCATTTTACAGGAATGAGTCGGACACCATAAAGCAGCTTCTGTCCATTAGCCGTAATTCCAACATTGATCTGTTCCGCACGGACACCATTAATATATCCGAAAACGGGGAGACTATAAGGGAGTATCTGACCGAAAGAGAGGAAGAAGCTCCCGAGAGTACCTATCCCGAGACTTCCACGGGAAGCAGCGCGGAGAGTTCCTATCCCACGACCGGAAGCGAAGGCGAAAAGAAAACGCCCGAGGAGATCAGAAGAGAAACGGAGCAGAAGCTTTATCAGACTTATCAGCAGAATATCGCCCGTAATGAGCGCTACATGCAGAGCCTGAGGACGATCCTGAGGGAGAATCCCCCTGCCAGACAGGAGGGGACGAGTGCGGAACGTACCATGAGGGACAGTTTCCTTGCACTTGAGCATCCCGAGGAGTTCAGGGCTCAATATGAGGAAGCCGAAAGGCTTGAAGCGCAGAGGACAGAGATCATTCGGACGGAAACGGAAAAGCTCTTTTCACCTATAGAGAGAGTGACTCACGAGCTTATCCGCGAATACCTGAGAGCGCCTGAAAGGTTTACTCATTCCGACAGGATGTCTGTTAACAATATGGGGCTGCTTCTCTATGACATAAAGCAGGCCGAAGAACAGGAACGGAATGAGAGGGCAGGCATCACTCCTTCTGCCGTATCTTCCGCAGAAAATGCTCCTTCAGGGGAAGAACCTAAAGCAATTTTTCCTGTGGGCGATACAAATCTGACCTTTAACGAAAATGAGACAAATGTAAGTATTGAAAACGGAGGACCCACCTACTCAAACGTGTTAAATAACACCGAAGTTGAGTATATTTTTCCGGTGACCGAGGCTAAAGAGTATTACCTCAATATGCCGGAGGGGGCGGAAGGAAGGATAAGCGAAGCCACTAAAAGGGCCGGGGAACTCCGCAGGGGAACCGGATCTGCAGGAGCGGTCGAGGAAACCTACGAGGACCGTTCCGTTTCCATCGTCCACCGCAGCATGGAAAATACGATTTCAGAGGAAACCATTGAGAATCTGCGCGAAGAGATGAAGCGGATCGAGGAAACCGGCCGAAAGACCGTAACAAGCTTTGAGACGAACGAAACAGAGAACAGAACGATAGTAAACAATATCACGAACGAGACCATAGAGAACAATACAAGGCAGATAGAAACCCTTGTTAACAAACAGCTCAGGACGCAGCTTGATTCGATATCGGACAAGGTATACAACAGGATCGAAAAACAGCTTAAGAATGAGCAGAGAAGACGTGGTCTGTAAAGGTGAGCAATGGCAGATAACGATAAAAATGTAAATGAAGATTATTCGGAAGACGGGTCGTCTTCGAATGCAGCTCATGTCGCGCAGGAAGCCGCAAAGATAGCGGGTTATACCGCTGCGGCCATAGGCACCGCCGCGGTGGGCAAGGGCCTCGAAATGATGACGGCAAAGGCCATGCTGTATGTGCGCATGCTGGGAATGGGCAGCATCGATACCACCGGTGCCTCCACCGGTCAGGATGTCAAAGCCCTGAGAACTCTTCGAAAGCAGAAGCTCAAGATGTCCGAAAAGATTGCCCAGCGGGCGGGACAGATGGTCAAACAGACGAAGCTCGCCACCGATTCGGTCAAGGCCAAGATGAGTGAGGCAGAGGTGGCCGCAGGTATGCTGACCAATGGTTTCCTTCCCATAATGGTGCAGTATAATCCGGCATCCCTCAGAATGAATACCATGGGCGGTCGTATTACAAAGTATACCGCCGTCGGAAACGAGACTCCCAACTCCATTCAGAACACCGATAAGGAAACATCGACCTATCTGTCGGTGCAGCTTGTGTTTGAAGATATAAATAATGCCGACGCATTTGGAAAAAGTACCTTCTCCGACGCTACCGTAAATGCTTCGAATGTAGCCGAAGTGGGAATGAGTGTGGCGACAAATATGTTCACGGAAGGTTACTCCATAAGGAGAAAGACGGAAGGTCTCATGTCACTGCTTATGATGAAGCGTACCAGACAGGTCATATTTGTCTGGAACAATATGTTCTTCCATGGGGAGCTTCTGTCTGTGGATATCAATTACACCATGTTCAACAAAATGGGAAATCCCATTAAGGGAACGGTTGATCTGCAGATACAGCAGAGTAATGCAAATGCAACCTTCGCATCCGATCTTGAGTACTGGAACGAAGTATTCGAGAAAGCATTCGATAAGTCGTCGATGCTTGAAGATCTGTCGGATGCTTTGTTCGGTTAAAGAGGAAAAAAATGGCAGGAAGTGCAATACTTAACTCTGTAATGACCGCTACCGGATCCGTCGAAAAGGCCACGATCTGGATAAGGGATGAGAGAGAGTTATTGAAGAAAGGAATAAAGAAGGAAGGCGCGAAGGGCTACGTGTCCTCCAAAGGTCTCGGCATGCTCGGAGCGGCCAGTTCGCTTACGAGTTATACACCTTCGGTACTTGATGGCGTCACGAATGCGATCAAATCAGCAGTGGGACTCGATCTTACGTCAAAAAAGATCGACAGGCTGAAGAAGGGAGGCTATAACCGCTCCATTCCGGTGCAGTTCAACCCCACAAGCCTCAGACTGTCGGGCCATGCCGGAGATGATGACGTTCAGATCACCAACTTTACGCAGGACGGACGAGGAATCGGCCGAGGCGCAATGAATCTTCAGATAGAGATGTCGTTGAACCTTGTATTTGATCAGATATCCAACACTGCGGCATTCCAGCAGGATATGCTTACCCTTTCATCCTCAAGGGCTATCAGTTCTGTTGCCAATATCGCAGGGAACATGATTTTCGGAAGCAAGACACAGTCCGTGCAGGTGATAGTGGAGGCCTTTATCGCCGCTTTAAGAAGCGATAAGACGAGAATGGTCTGCTTTGAGTGGGGAGAGATGATGTATGAGGGAATGCTCAGAACCGTAAACACGGAATATACCATGTTTGATATACTCGGAAATCCCGTAAGGGCCAACGTGGGACTGCTGCTTTATCTGCTGGAATCCACCGAGGACGGACTCAAGGATTATTCAAACCGGTATTGGTATAAGGCTTACTATGACGCATTTATAAAGGGAAATCCTGCGGCGGAGGCAATGACAAAGCTTGCCAAGAAACCTGTCGCAAAGTGATAAGGGAAATATAAATTGGATTATGAGAGCATAAGAAGTAAATACGGATACTTTCGCCATCCCATCATCGAGATAATGATAGGGGGAGTGAGCCTTACGGCGGGGGACAAACGCAAAAAAGCGATCGGAGTATCGAATGTCACCATCGATCTCACCGCAGGTTTTGAGGCATCTCAGGCAGTCTTTCATCTGTACAATGTTTATGATTACGACAACGCGACTTTTAACTTTGACACGGTCAAGAATTTCGTACTGCTGGGATCACCCGTAAAGATCTACGCGGGGTATGATGTGACCGTGACGGAAGTGTTTGAGGGAGTCATTACAAAGGTCGGATTTTATGTTGAAGAGGATGATGTGGCAAGCATTCAGGTGACGGCCATGGATATCAAATCGGTTATGATGTCGAACCGCTACAACAAAAGGCTTCAGTCCACAGCATATTCAGATGCCGTAAAGGAGATATTCAACCAGAATATTTACCAGTCGTTGCAGGAAAAGGGCGCCTTCAACGGATTGTCCATCGATTCGACTCCGGACAAATCCGCAGCGCCGATGAACCCGCCCGCCAAAAAAGATATCGATAAGACCATCGAGATGGTGGGCGAGAGTGATTATGAGTTTGTGGTAAAGATCGCAAAGAAGTTCAATTATGATTTCTTTGCTGTGGCGGGAAAGGTATACTTCAGGCCTGCAAAGAGTGATCTTACCAGTCAGATAACCATCACCCCGGATGCCAATATCAAGAAGCTTTCCGTGGAATACGACATGACGGGGCTTGTCGAGCAGGTTGAAGTAAGGGGACTGGATGTCGGAAAGGCAAAACAGGTCTCCGGAAAGAAAAAGAATTCCAACAAGCTCTCTCAGGGCAACAAGGCAAAAGCGCTTATTTCGGGATCGAAATTTGTCTACATAGATCCCACTGTTTCGGATAATTCCGAGGCCGGGTACAGAGCAAATTACCTGTATGAGAATATCAGCTACAGATACGGAACCCTGGAGCTCGATATCGCGGGCATACCCGATATACTCCCCGGAAAGTATCTCAAGCTTTCGGATATAGGAACAGCCGCATCCAATGATTTTTACGTTCAGTCGGTACGGCACACATTCAACGCCGAAGGCGCTTTCCTCACACATATAGTCGGAAAAACCGACAGGCAGATTTCAGGGGGCTTATTCTAAATGGCTATTTTTGATATTTTTGAAGAAGTAAGTGAAAAGTCGGTGCTTAAGACCGACACAGGAGACGCAAGGATCTTTGGCATAGTGGTGGGAGAGGTTGTGGATAACCACAATGACAATTACCCCGGAAGAGTGTGCGTTAAGGTCCATACCCGTGATGATGAAGCCAATGTTCTTCAGTGGGCAAGGGTGGCCATGCCTTACGGCGGAAGCGGCTGGGGCTTTTATTTCCATCCCGAGATCGGGGACCAGGTGCTGGTCGCTTTTGAGGAAGGGATAATAGACAGGCCTTATGTGATAGGAACGGTCCACAAGAATTCCGACAAGTTCCTGTCCAAATCAAAGGATAAAGACAATCAGCACAAGCGTATCGTCACCAGACAGGGAAGCGTCATAGAATTTGAGGACGTGCCGGATCCGCAGGGGGGAACCGGGGACGGGACCAAGGATAAAATAAATATCTATACTCCCGGAAATGCTCATGCCATCACTCTCGATAACGAAAAAAAACTTATCGAGATCCACGACAAGGACAATAACGCTCAGATACAGATGAAGACCGAAAACGGAGATATGCTTATCAAAGCCGCAAGAAAGCTTACCATCAAGGCCGGGGATAATATCACCATCGTCCTTAACGGCGCTTCCGACAGCGGAAAGGTGACGATCAATTGTTCAAATCTCACCATAGATTCAACCGGAAAGGTCGAGATGAAAGCAACCCAGAAGATGGCGCTTTCGGGAGCTACCGTGACAGCGGAGTCCCAGGGCATGCTGCAGTTAAAGGCTTCGGGTGTGGCCCAGCTTCAGGGAACCCCCATCAAGATCGGTTAGGAATTGTAAGAGAGGAAAGATCATGGCAGATACAGACAGATCATTTCTCGGAACGGGAATGAAATTCACACCCCAGATCAACCCCGCTACGTGCAGATTTGTGACAGCCTCCGAGTAAGAGAGCGTAAAACAGTCGATATATCTCATACTTATGACTCAGGTGACTGAGCGTCCGCTAAGACCTGAATTCGGATCCAATATAATGTCCTACACATTTATGGACAAGAATATCGGAAAGCTCAACATGGTATCAAGGACCATCAGGGAGCAGATAGTCTCTCAGGAGCCCAGGATAAGCGATGTTCAGGTAGGCATTGACATGGGTGAGAGAAGCGGTGTGCTGATATTCAATATAGATTACACTATTGCAGCCACCAACACCAAAGATAATCTCGTATTCCCGTTTTATCTGAATGTAACCGAGGAAGAGGAAGAAGAAGGAGAACCGGAAATCTATGAGCCGGAAGCAATCGAAGAAATTGGAAATTGATACGAGAAAAGCCGAAGACATCGAGATGCTCATAAGCGAGCTGGCCTTCCAGTATGAAACGGGATGGGTACCGGATTATGACAAGCCCGATATCGGAACAACCATAGCAAAGCTTTATGCAAAATGCATGGAAGAGAATATCGGCAGGATAAATGAAGTGCTTGATCGTTACCACACGGAATTTGTCAATATGCTGGATATTTCGCTTCTTCCCGCAAAGCCCGCAAGCTCTGTTGTCGTGATGGATATGATCTCCGATACCGTTCCCGGAACCGCCATACCCAAAGGGACAAGGCTCCTCACCGGAGGCGAAGAGCCCTATGTGTTTGAGACGGATCACAGTCTTTATGTTACCGGAAGCAGGGTAAATACGGTATTTATGACAGACGGTGAAAGGGGAGAGATAGTACCCCTGCTTGGCACTTTCCAGAGCCCTCCCTATCCGCATGAGGAGGAGCCCGAGACCACAGTGCTTGAGGAAATGCGTCCCTTTATCCTTTTTGCGGAGGAAAACGGGATACAGAAAAATGCTGTGGCATTTACCCACCCTTCCGTATTCGATGCAGACAAAGAAGATATTTTTGTCAGGATAGAAGGAAACGACAAGCTTGTTAAGGGAATCGAAAACGGTGATTTTGAGTTTGCCTTCCCTGATGAAGAGGAAGGGCTGATCCCTTTTAAAGATGTTAAGAGAGCCCCGGAAGAGGGGACTTTTGTGCTGCGCAGAAACAGAGAGGAGGAAGAGGGAAAGCTCGATACACTTGTTATCCGCTCAAAGAAACCTCCGCTTTCCACTTATGAAGTGGGGAGGATATGTTTTTCTTCGAGAGGCGAGGCTGAGCCGCCTGAGGCTGTAAACACAGGGGCAAACGATCTTGACGTATCAAGATTCCTGCCCTTTACTGACACGCTTTCCGTGTATGACGAGTGCTATATAGGTCATGACAGATATTTCTCGAAAGCCGGTTCCCGGATAGAGATAGAATTCGAACTGCTCACCGAGGAACACAGGATATCGCTTTCAAGGATAGAGGAAGACAATGATCTAAGGATCATAAAAAGAAAAAAGAACCTGGCAAGGCAGGAGGTATATGCCGAATGCTACGCTCAGGAAACTGCGATAGAGTATTTCAACGGAACAGGATGGAAAAGCCTGCCTTTGGAGAACAGTATGAGAGAGCTTTTCGCCACTCAGAAAGGCCGCTTCGTGAGGTTTTCCTTCATCTGTCCGGATGACTGGGAGGAGGTCACTTCCGGATCCTACCTGGGAAGGGCTATCAGACTGCAGCTTCTTAAGTCGGACAACTGTTATCTGCGTCCTGCCACACATCATTATCCCATGATAAGAAATCTTAAGATCTCTTACAGCTATGAGGAAAAATATGTTGATGCCTTAAGCGCAAAGATGTGGTATGGCACCAACATGAAAGATATTACTTCAAGTCTCAAAGGAGATGCTCCTTATCCTGTATTTGTGGGCAATCCCTATGAGGATGATGCTCTCTATATAGGCCTTTCCAAAAAAGTGGAGAGCGGGCCGGCATCAATCTTTTTCCGGCTTGAAGACGGGCTTCGTTTTTCGGGGCTGAAGATCAGATTTGAATACAGAGGCTATGACGGATGGCGTCCCATGAAAGTCATAGACTATACCAATTCCTTTACCCGATCCGGAGCGGTGATGTTCATGCCGCCATCGGACATGAAGCTTACAGAGCTTGAAGGCAATGAACGTTACTATATCAGAGTGCTGAGGATGAAGAAGCAGGAGAACGAAGAGGATGATATCACCGCGCTTCCCAGAATATCCGGCATCACTCTGAATGCGGTGTCCGTATCCAATATAGATACCAGACAGGAAGTGCCCGTGTATATAGACGAGGTGGTTCCGAACACAAGGTTTGCGCTGGGTGCGGAGAACGTGCTGGATGCCGAAGTGTGGGTAAACGAGATGGGCAAATACTCCAGAGATATCATGCTGAGGATGGAAGCGGATTCCCCCGACGACGTGAGGATAGAGTATGATTCCATGGGACAGATCACATCATTCTATGTCAGATGGAAGGAGACAGAAAGGCTTGAGACCGCGGAAGATCCCAGGTCTTACGCTCTTGACAGGCTGACAAACGAGCTTATATTCGGCGACGGAGTGCACACATACATTCCGAGAGTGCTGGATGATGTGGCACTCAGATTTTCAGTGAGATGCTGCTCCGGAAGAAGCGGAAACGTTGATGCAGGACAGATCACCGAGGCTGATGCCAGACTTGAGTATATCGGCGAAGTGACAAATCCCGTGAAGGCCTATGGGGGAAGCAACATCGAGACTCTTGAAAATGCTCTGGAGAGAGGCGCTGCTATCCTCTCCTCCAGAAACAGACTTGTATCCGTAGGAGATTTCAAGAGGGCTATACTGTCCTATTCCGATCTGATCGATCAGGTGGCATGTATAGTCGGAACAACCCTTGAAGGAGATGATGATCCATCAAAGATCACATTTATCCTCCTGATGAAGGACTTCATGGAGGGCTCCTTTGCGTTTCACCGGATAATAGGAGGGCTTAAGGATGAGCTTCTGCAAAGGTGCGAGCTTACACTGACTTCCGACAAGCTGGTTCTGGCCGAGCCTATTTATGTGGATATTTCCGTGAGCATCTGGGCGGAGGTCGTTTCAATGGATGACAGCTTCGAGATCCAGGGGCTTTTAAGAAACACTCTTGAGGAATATCTCAACCCCATAGGCTATGACAGCGGCACGGGATGGAAGATAGGCACCGTACCCAAAAAGCCGCAGATCCTTATGAGGCTTGATGTATTAAAGAGCAGGGCGATCGTGAGAAGATCGGTGATGACGGCACACTACATCGATTCAAACGGTGAGCATGAGACTGATCTGACACTGCTGAAGCCCACTCCTTTCATGATACCCAGAAGCGGACATCATGAAGTGCATATTGTTTACTGAGAGGGATAACAATGCTGACATATACAGACGGCAACAGAAAAACATTTGAGGAGAGAATGGCGGATGCCATTACAGAGATCCCTCTATATACCGACGAATGGACCAACTTTAACCCATCCGACCCGGGAATGACCATCCTCGAGACTCTGCTGGGTTTTGGAACTCTGCAGCAGGAGAGTATGGATGAGATACCATTCAAGGTGAGACAGAATCTTCTTAAGCTGGTTGGATTTGAAATACGTAAGGGAAGATGCGCAAGGCTTCTTCTTGCCGCTTCAAACGTTAAGGAAAATGTCCTGATCCCCGCAAATCATAAGTTCAGGATAGGCGAGCTTGTATTTGAGACCAACCGCGAAACAGAGCTCAGCGACAGAAAGCTGCTTGGGATTTACGGAAAGAAGGCCCCCGAAGATTCGAAATTTGAGGATTTTTACGAGATCTTAAACCGGGAGACTAAAGTTCCCGCTTATATCTTCGGAGATAAACCCCGGCAGGGGGATTGTCTTTACGTGATAGCAAACAGTCTGCCGGATCCGGGAAAAGAATTCACATTCTTTGTCTCTCTTAAGGAAAGATACAACAGAAACCCCTTTGACGGGCGTACCAGCAGGCTCTTTGCCGATATCGAATGGGAGGTATTCTGCGAGGACGGATGGCAAAAGCTGGATGTAAGGGACAATACCTATGCCTTCCTTCAGAGCGGTGAGATAAGGTTCTGGATGCCTGATGAAACGGCAGCAGTATTTGAAGGGGCACCCGTGAGCGGATATGCGCTCCGGGCCAGACTTGTGCGGAGTGAATATGATGTAAGGCCCAGGATCGTGGCATTTGACGCTTTTTTGTTTGAAGTGTGGCAAAAGGATACGATATGTGAGTGCCACAGCGAGAACAGAACCGGAGAGATAGAGCTTTTCAGCGAGATCTCCGACGAGGCATATATCGATGTTTTCTGCAGGGAAGGAAAGGGCGAATCCTACAGAAAATACGAGTATAATCCCGACAGGCACGCAAAGGGCAGGTACTACGATTCCGAGAAGACAGGCTTTGGCAGAAGGATCATTAAATTTGATAAGAG
>Ga0255061_10000669_pt1 | contig 10217 bp, 4 predicted proteins | sample 174RNAGHGhighgp2_FD_183093 | JGI IMG/M metagenome (GOLD analysis project Ga0255061, IMG submission 183093) | Metatranscriptome of sheep rumen microbial communities from Palmerston North, Manawatu-Wanganui, New Zealand - 1742 RNA GHGhigh gp2... | ecosystem: Host-associated > Mammals > Digestive... | reverse complement strand
TGAATATATTATCCCTCACCCCCTGCCCCCTCTCCCAGGAGAGGGGGAGATAGATGAAGGGGCTCCGCCCCTTCACCCCGGTTTGAAACCCTCCTCTCGCTGAGAGGAGGATCGTCGAAGGGCAAGTCCCTTCGACGTGGTTCTGAAGCAATTCTTCATGTTTCAGAAAAATGGTGAGGGGCACTAATAACGGAGGCTTTGATTTGAAAATAAGGAAAATCGCAGCGGGGCTGTTTGCTTTCGCTGCTGTTGCTGCTTTTTATACCGGTGCGGAGAGGATAAATGCTGAGACGGCCGGCGGTAACGACAATATGCTGATCACTGATACTATCACCATGCTGTCGCCGGCGCTGAGCGACGCCGAGATAAATGCTCTGCCTGAACGCTGTGACCTGCGTGAGCACGGTCTTGTTTCGGAAGTAAAAGATCAGGGTAACTTCGGTACCTGCTGGACTTTCGCCGCATCCGGCGTACTTGAAACATCACTTATAAAAAATGAACCGTTTGTAGATCTTTCTGAATTTCACCTCGCATATTTCACTTTCTTCGGAGACAATACACCTGACAACGTTGACACAACAGATATCATCGGAGGCGGTCATACATCATTTGCCGCGGCATCATACGCAAGATGGTTCGGTCCTGTAAAGGAAGAAGTACTGCCCTATGATACTGCCGGACAGATAATTCCTGATCCTGCACTTCAGAACAGACACGACTATTTTGTTACTGAAATGGACATTATCAACCCTATGAGCTACGAGTTTGGCAAGCCCGATGAATTAATACGTTTCACCGACGATGAAATAAAGCAGATGATCACCGGAGGAAACGCGGTTAATGTAAACATCTGCTTCAGCGAGGAATACTATAACCGCAGCACATATTCATATTACGACAGATCATCTGATCAGGCCAACCACGCAGTACTGATAGTCGGATATGACGATAACTTTGAACGTGAAAACTTTAACTATGCTCCTCCGGGAGACGGTGCCTGGATAGTAAAGAACAGCTGGGGAAACAACTGGGGTGACTCAGGTTACTTCTATCTCTCATACTATGACAGAAGCATATACGGCACGACCTGTTTCAGAGCTGAAAAAAGCGGACGTTTCCAGACCAACTACATGCATGACGAGCTTTTTTATTCGGCAGGAGTCTCCCCGGACAAAACCGATCCTAAAAAGGGATACATGGCTAATGTTTTCACTGCGGAAAATGATGAATACATAACCGGTGCCGGATTTTACACCACCGACAACAATGCTTCATATGAGGTCTCGGTATGCACCGGTCTGCTTTATGATACGGATCCTTCCTCCGGCATACAGAGCGGCTTTACCTCCGGCACTGAAAAATTCGCCGGATACCACACCGTTACTCTGAATGAACCTGTAAAAGTAAAAAAAGGCGAAAAGTTTGCGGTAATATGCAGACTTGAAAATCCTCAGAATTACTATCCGGTACCGCTGGAAGCCTCTGTGACATATATGGGCATAGAGTGCGGGAGCAGCGACCTGCAGATAGACAGAACATCTGCTTCCGGCGAAAGCTTTATCAGTTACAACGGCACGAACTGGCGGGATACCTTCGGCCTCACCCTTACTGAACCATTTAAAAGCGGTCAGGTCCTTGAATATTATCTCGGCAATGTATGCTTAAAAGCTTTCGGATCTTCCGAAGCGGAATGGCAGGAGGAGCCGGTGAACAGAAAACATTCCGTACTCAGTTCACTGACAGCCGGTAACGAAGCGCTGACCGTAGGAAACGGCAGTGAAGATGAGCCCGTCACAGATATCACATACAGCCTGCCGCGCTCAAAAGATCATATCATTCTCCGTCCTTCAGGCAGCGGAAAGATCACGGTAAACGGAAAGGAAGTGATCTCCGGTCACGAGAGTGAAAAGATAAGCGTCGGTTACGGCATTACCACTGTTAAGATCACATCTTCCGAAGACGGCCTCGAAAATACGGAATACACACTGAAAATAAAACGTGACAGTGTTCTGCCGGACTACATAAACGAGACCATATCGATACGTGACGACAGGAGTGATGAGGAAAAAGCATCTGCCGGAGACGGCGCTGATGATATAAGCGGTATCACTGATGACGGTACAGTGATCACAGTCACGGCTCCGGACGGCCATATTTTTAAGGACGGTGAAAGCATAACCGAATATCTCGGTGAAGAACTTACTGTGACGGAGGGCGAAAATACAGTCACTCTGCATCTCGAACCGAGAAAGTCACTGTTTTATTACAAGGATCTTACCCCTGACAATGCTTTTTCGGCAGCTAGCGAAACTATCAGCGGACTGTATTCTGGCAAAAGAACGATTTTTTACAGCACCTCCCCTGACATGAGTGACGCAAAGGATGTTCATGACCGTATCGTCGGCCTTTACGTAACAAGCGAATTCAGGGTATATCCGGGATACGACAGTGATCTTTACTTTCAGGCACAGGCAGATGAACGTTCTCCGAAAAGTGATGTAGTATGCATACATATTCCTGAACGTCCCGTAATAACTGAAGATGACATAGAAATAGAATTCATCGATGATACTTCTTTTAATTTCAAAATTCATGACGATGACCATTCGGGCTCCTTTGACTACGAATTCTGCCTGAAATCAGACGAAAAGCCTGCAAGATCAGGCAGTGACTGGCTCTCACGACAGTTACAGGCCTTTGAAACTATACCAATGAGAGATTTTCTTCCGGGACACACTTATTCACTTTACATCAGAAAGCACTCAGCAGACGGGATACCGGCAAGCACTATCCATGAGTTTCTTGTCACCATGCCGGGCGAAGCACCGGATTATGTGATCGATTATAAAGAGGAAAAGCTTATATTCGATGAAACGAAATTCACTGTAAAATACGGAGAAAAAAAATTTCACTGCTATGACAGCCTGTCAGACTACACTTCATGCGACCTTGTCATCTGTCCGCGTTACGGTGATCCGGAAACTAACTCTGAAATCATACACGTTCCGGAAAGAAGACCGGCTCCGGAAGTATATATCGACTATAAAACCGGATGCATAAACAACATTTTCGACGATGATCTGATGTATGTGCGCGGCACCGCGAATACCGCGGACAGAAATGCAAACTATGCTGAGTATCTGGCGTCCTACAGCAAAACAGCAGAACTTGACAGTCTTTCATCCACATCTTACAGACCGGGAGAAACACTGAATTTCTTTTACGCTTCATCGGAAGGTAATTTTGCGTCAGCTGTATGTCCGGTAGTCATGCCGGAACTCGAAGATATATCAGAAGATCTGATAAAGATAACCGGTATCACCAGCAGTGAGATACGTCTCGAAGAACATGAAGGACTTGAATACGCACGCTATTCAAAAGGTGAACATAAATTCATCTGGCAGGACAGTCCTGTGTTCTCCGGCCTTGATCCTGACACCTCATACCTGTTTGCTGTACGTTACAGGATCACGGAAGACAAACTGTTCAGCAGTAATGCATGTGCCACAGCGGAAACACTGAAGGCGGACTACAAACCAGGTGACTTAAACGGTGACGGAAACTGCAGTGTCATCGATCTGCTGATAATGAGAAGAATACTTTTCGGCGCCCTTGAACCTGATCAGTCCCAGCTTCGCAGCAGTGACTATAATTCTGACGGATATATAAATATTCTTGATCAGCAGCGACTGCTTGCTGATATGCTGTAACAAAAGACAACACACGGCAAAAGCCGGAAAAAATAAAAATTACGGAGGCATATAATGAACAGAAAGAAAAGAAAAACGGCAGTGGTTACTGCTGCCGTATTCGCGATGACAACACTGGCATTTTTATTGTCTGAAGGTATGACCGGTACGGTATCGGCTGAAGAAAGTCCGGTACCTGCTGCTTCATTTTCGGCTGAAAACGTAACTTCAGCTGTTACGGAAGCTGAATCGGCTTCACTGCCGTCCAGGTTCGACCTGCGTGAAAAAGGACTTGTGACGTCGGTCAAGGATCAGGGTGCGTTCGGTACGTGCTGGACATTTGCGGCATCAGGAGCACTGGAAACTTCACTTATAAAAAACGAACCTTTCATCGACCTTTCGGAAATGCATCTCGCCTACTTCAGCTTTTACGGTGACAACACGCCGGAAAATCCGGAAAAAGTTACCGGAAAATTCATTGCAGGCGGACATATATCCTATGCTGCCGCAACATACGCCAGATGGTTCGGCCCTGTAAAGGAATCAGTTCTCCCCTACACTTCCACAAAGGAAGATATCGATCCTGGTCTTCAGGACTGTCAGGAATACTTCGTTACCGATATGAGTATACTGAATCCCTACACACTTAAGGAAACTTGTCCGGAAGACATGATACGTTTCTCGGACGCTGAAATAAAGCAGATGATCCATGACGGAAATTCCGTAGCTGTGAATATTTGTGCTGCAAATACATACAACGACAAAACATTCGCTCAGTACGATCCGTCAAACGGTCAGACTAACCACGGTGTTCTCATAGTCGGATGGGATGATGATTTCAGTGCCGACAATTTTCTCACCACTCCGCCGGGTGACGGTGCGTGGATCGTAAAGAACAGCTGGGGAACAAACTGGGGCGACAACGGTTATTTCTACCTTTCCTACTACGACACATCCATCGCTGATGCCTGCTGTCTGAAAGCTGAAAAAGCCGGACGCTATCATACCAATTACCAGCACGACGAGCTTTTCTGCACTGCAGCCATATCACCGGACAGGACAAGCAGAAACGCCGGATACATGGCAAACATTTTTACTGCAGATAAAGAAGACTATATCTCCGGCGCCGGATTTTACACCACTGACAACAACGCAGAATATGAGATAACAGTATACACGAACCTTAAGGATCTGAAGGACCCGACATCCGGCACACCGAACAGAGCGACGTGCGGAACTGAAAAATATGCGGGCTATCACACCGTCTCACTCGATGATCCGGTGAAAGTGAACGCGGGTGACACCTTTGCAGTTGTGGCGGGACTTAAAAATCCGGGCACGAACTGCCCTCTTCCTGTGGAGGCGGCTGTCGTGCTTATGGAAAACCGTTTCGCTGTAAACGTAAGCGAGATCTCGGAAGAAGAAATAACAGACGGAAGCGAAGAAGGCGAAAGCTTCATAAGCGTAAACGGTACGCGCTGGACGGACACAAAGGGAATGGAGATCGAGGACGTGTACAGCAACCCGAAAATGCCGGACTCAAACGTAAAATACTACATCGGAAACGTTTGTCTGAAAGCTTTCGGTTCGGACGGAGTGACTGAGCCGGATATTCCTGTGAAAAGAAAATCGGTTTTAAGTTCACTTACAGTAAACAAAAAGGAGATAAAAGTCTGCGGCGCAGATGAAAAACCAGTCACCAAACTGTACACTGAGACTGCAGGTTTGAAGGACTTTGTCACGATCGTTCCGTCAGGCACCGGTACGATCAGAATAAACGGCAGAGAAACCGTTTCCGGTCATGAAAGCGAACCGCTGCCGCTTGACTTCGGTGAAAATATCATTACCATAACTTCCGAGGAAGAAGGACTTGAACCAACGGAGTACACGCTGACGGTCATGAGAAACCGGGCAGCTCCGGACTACAAAAACGAAACCATCGTTTTCGATCAGGAAACCACCACTGTAACAGCCGCTGACGGATATGAATTCAAATCCGGCGAGAGCATTTCAGACTATCTCGGAGAGATGCTCAATGTCATTGAACCAGACCGTGAATACGCACTGATACTGGAACCGCGGCGTGATCTTGAAGCAGCAGTGAGTCCGAAGGCGCTTTATATGGAAGGCGAAGTAATAACCGGGCTTTATGATATCAGAGGCACCATAAACTTCAGCAGCAGTCCGGATATGTCTGACCCGCAGGATATACGCACCCGTATGACATCACTGCTTGGTGAAAACGCATTCAGGATATACCCGGACTACGACACCGATCTTTACTTCCAGATCGCTGCGGATGAATACGGTCCGGAAAGCACGGTATGGCACATTGAGATACCGGCAAGACCTAAGATCGATTCAAGTGACATACGCCTTGATCTTCCGCAGAACAGTACAATCAGATTTACGTTCGACCGTGCCATGGGTGCGGCGCTGCAGTACCGTGTCACACAGAAATACACATCGGATAAACCGGGCAGAGATGATCTGTATCCGTACGAAACCGCAAAAAGCGGTGAAATGGTATATGTCGAGGATCTTATTCCGGGACAGACCTACTCGCTCTACTACAGGCTCGTATCTGACGGGAAACATTTTGCATCAGACATATATGAACGTATTGTGAATCTGCCGGGGGGATCCCCTATCTGTTCCTTCAACTGTGAAAAGGAATGCATTATCTTCAACGAAAGAAAATATACTGCCAGAACTACTGACGGAAAAGAACTGAAATGCTACGATCAGGTCTCAGACTACATCGGACAGGATGTGATACTCGCCAACAAAAACGGCGAGGAAACTGAAGTTCTCGTCCCTGTAAGAAGAGATGCCCCGCACATGAGTCCGGACTACAGCAGGGGAATATTTGACGGATACTACATAAACGAAGAAAACCTGAAATATGTTGTAAACGCGGAACACCCGTGTGACGGAGTACCGACCGATCCGTCCCAGTTCATGGATGACAAAGGACAGCTGGTCATCGACAAGATCCTGAACTCATCATATCGTCCGGGCGACAGGCTGAGTTTCTTCTACGGAGCAAGTGAGACGGAATTCGCATCGGACACATACATATATACGATTCCTGAACAGAGGGTAACACCTAAAGAAATGCTCAGAGTCTTAAACTACACCGACACGAAAATAGAACTTGCCGCTCACGACGGCCTTGAATACGGAATAAGAAAAAGCCTGAAGGACGAATACAAATGGGGTCATGATCCGGTATTCGACGGTCTTGATCCGGACACAAGCTACATTGCTGCAGTCAGAACGACCGGAACATACAGCCAGCCGTACGGCATAGCAGCCAGCACGTTCATCACCACACTGCCGTCAGATCATAATGCCGGAGACTTAAACGGTGACAGCAGCATTACAGCCATCGACCTGATTATAATGAAGCGCATCCTGCTCCTGAGCGTTAAACCTGATCCGTTCCAGAAAATGAACGGCGACTTAAACTCCGACGGAGTTATAAACGTATTCGACATGCAGAGACTCAGTCAGAATATTATAATGTAAAACTTCATAAAGAATGCTCAAATAGCCTTGATATTGAACGCTCCCTGATGATATAATAATAGTAATTACGGTTTTATGCCTGCAAAGGAGCTTAAGCACAATGAGAATACTGATTATAGAAGACGAAGAAGCCATTGCGGCTGCTCTTCAGAGCATTATGCTCAAGAATAAATATCTTACCGATGTATGCTACGACGGCATATCCGGACTGGATTCCGCAATGACCGGTATCTACGATGTGATAATACTCGACATCAATCTCCCGAAAATGAACGGATTTGAAGTGCTGAGAACAATGAGACTGAACAGGATCGCCACTCCGGTGCTCATGCTTACAGCAAGGGAAGAGATCGCAGACAAGGTCGCCGGCCTTGACATCGGTGCGGATGACTACATGACAAAGCCTTTCGACACCGATGAGCTTCTGGCGCGCATCCGTTCACTCGGACGCAGAAGCTCGGGAGCAGTCTGTGAAAATGCACTCAGTTTTCACGACGTTTCACTTAATCTTTCCACTTACGAACTCACATGCAGAAATTCATCGCTGAAACTCGGTCTTAAGGAATTCTGCATAATGGAACTGTTTATCAAGAACGGATCTGCTGTAATAAGCAAGGAACAGCTCATTGAAAAGATATGGGGCTATGATTCAAACGCCGAATACAATAATGTGGAAGTTTACATTTCCTTCATACGAAAAAAACTTCTACATATAGGTTCCGAAGTAACGATCAAAACAGTCAGAGGCGTAGGCTACTGTCTGAGTGCAGGAAAGTGATGTTAAATGATCAGAAAACTTAAAATCAGATTCATTCTCGTGAACATGCTGATCCTTACATTCGTACTGTTCGCCACACTGAGTGCTATCTATCTGATGATGGCAAACTCCGAGATCAGACTGTCAAACGAGACTATGGATATGCTTATCGAAAACCATCAGAAGGTTCTCGCCGAAAAGGGACGTTCTGATCCGGGAATAAAAAGGCCGCCCGGGGCTGCGTCTCCTGCTCCGGCAGGGACACAGATCACCGGAACCAGCACTGCCGCACTTGATCTGATGCCTCTGCCCGAAAATATCACATGGCTCGCAGCAGAGGAAAAACCGGGCATACAGCTTATAAAGCTCGATAATATTGCACTTCCTGAAGATGCAGCACCGGACACGGAAAAAACAGAACCTGATCAGATGCCTGTACCGAAAAACTACTACCTGCCTTTCGATTACGGAAGAGTTTATGAAGGCGAAGATCCATGGGCAGCATGGTGGGGCGGCGCCCCGGCGTGGGGCCAGTGGGACGGCAGCGGACAGTGGTGGGGCGGTGACCCGAACAGCGGACAGCAGAACGGTGGTCAGCAGAACGGCGGCCAGCAAAACGGCGGCCAGCAGAACGGCAGCCAGCAGAACGGCGGCGATCAGCAGCAGAACAATGGTCAGAACGGTCAGGGCGGAAATCAGGACCCGGGGGTCTGGTGGGGACCATGGGGTGACCCTAACTACAATCCATGGGCTGATCCTAACAACCCGTGGGCTAACGGTCAGAATCCGTGGGAAGATCCTAACAACCCGTGGGCTAACGGTCAGAATCCGTGGGCCGGCTGGGAGAATCCTTCTCCTTCTCCTTCACCTTCCCCTTCACCTTCTCCTTCGCCGGAAGAACAGCCATCTTCTCCTCCTGAAGAACAGCGTGAGCCTGAACCTCAGCAGCATGAAGAAGTTCCTCAGCCAACTCCGTCTGTACCGCAGGAGGAACAGACCACCCAGGCTGAAACGGAAGCACAGACAGAAGCTGAAACATCTGCTGAAAGCACAGAAGCAACGGACGCCGGAAAGACTATGCTCCCGCCTGCCACTCACGAACCTCCTGAAAAGCCTGAGGATGAAGAACCTCCGTACATGTCGGCAAAGTACAACGGAAACCTTGTACGTTCACACATTCTCGCTGACATAAGCCGCAGCGGTGAGATAAAGGGACTTTCAATGCAGAACTTCCTGCGTTATGAAGATGACACCTTAGCTGACGAGAAAGCCTTCACCGAACAGGTACGTGACCAGGTACTCAAGATCGTAAACGATGAAAGCACAAGCGGAAAATGCACGATCGGCACCATCTACTGCCGCTACAAAATGAGCGAAGGCGGTCCGGGAAGCGACAGAACGCTGGTACTTCTTGACCGTTCCATCGAAATTTCCACACTTCACCGTCTTATGATCTCGTTCATCATTATCGGCTGTGCCGGACTTATCATCGTATTCATATTCAGCCTCTTCCTCGCAAACTGGGCCATCACACCTATCGAGTTGGCGTGGAACAAGCAGAAGCAGTTCATCGCCGATGCATCACACGAGCTCAAAACCCCGCTGACAGTCATCGCCACGAACGCCGACCTTGTTCTCTCCAATCCGAACGATACAGTACGAAACCAGGATCGCTGGCTGAAATACATAAAATCGGAGACCACAAGAATGTCGAAGCTGGTAACCGAACTTCTCTACATTGCCAAATCAGACTCGAACGAGATACGCATGGAGCGCAGCGAATTCGACATTTCAAACACCGTATCAGGTGTATGCCTGAACTTCGAAGCGCTCGCATTTGAAGCTGAACGCGAGCTTATTGCTGATATTTCACCGAAACTGAAATACTTCGGCGACGAGGACCGCATCAAGCAGCTAATAACAATTCTCATCGACAACGCTATCAAATATTCAATAATCGGTTCACAGATCTCAGTTTCCATGTTCCGCAACAACCAGAACCGCATCAAGATCTGTGTTTCAAACCGCTGTGAAAACATGACCGAGGAAAACATCTCGAAGCTTTTCGACCGCTTCTACCGTGTTGACCCGTCCCGAAACAGCGGCACCGGAGGCAACGGTCTCGGACTCAACATAGCCCAGTCCATAGCCGAAGCCCACGGCGGATCGATAAATGTAAACTATAACCACGGCATTATTTCATTTGTTGTGATGCTGTAATCGGTAAAATTCGCATCAGA
>Ga0255061_10000644_pt1 | contig 10374 bp, 1 predicted proteins | sample 174RNAGHGhighgp2_FD_183093 | JGI IMG/M metagenome (GOLD analysis project Ga0255061, IMG submission 183093) | Metatranscriptome of sheep rumen microbial communities from Palmerston North, Manawatu-Wanganui, New Zealand - 1742 RNA GHGhigh gp2... | ecosystem: Host-associated > Mammals > Digestive... | reverse complement strand
GTCATTTTCGGGACTTTCGTTAGAAACTCCCTCGATTGAAGTATTACCCTCAATCTGACTCTTCTTCTTGCTCTTTGCAACAAATACTGCGGTCATACCAACAGCACCGATTACTACGAGTGCAACAAGAGCCATAATAGGCGTTGTGTCGCCTGTCTTCGGATGAGGTGGAATGATAATCATTCTATCGAAGACACTAACAGGGATAATCTCTTCCTTACCATAAGCAGTAGTATCAAGAACCTTGATATTGTGCTTATCTTCATTCAGATGATAGCCTGCAGGTGCTTTGGTCTCCTTCGCATAGTAAGTCTGACCATCGACATATCTGATTACAAATTCTACCATACCTTCATCGTTTGTGACACCAACACAAGGGTTGCCATCAACATCCAATGCTACCTGACCATCACCAGTGTAGATTGTGATTTCTGCACCAGAGAGGTAATACTTAACATTGTCTGCGTCCATCTTCGCAATCTTGACTCTCAAGTAATGAGGTCTGTGGATTGTCTGATTTTCGTCTGTCAAATCCTTATGCAGGTCAAATACAAAGCCAGTCTTTGATGTGAGTGTCTCAAAGGCAACAATCTGATTAGGCTTTACGAATTCCTGTTCACCAGTCTCTTCGTTAATCCTGTAGTAACCAAATGTGCCAGAGTCAACATCCTTGAACTCAACATCATAGTCACCTGTGGCTGTTGTAGGTGTATAAGTTTGAGTAACTGTGAGAGGCTCACCGCCTTCAGACCTATACAATTGAGAACCTGTCTCTTGGTCAACGAGAGATGCTGTTACAACATACTCTTCACCAACTACGAGGTCATAATGATGTACTGTATCAACATAAGTCTGTACGGTGTTATCCAATACCAACTTGTTGTCGAAGTTATCGCCATCATTTTCACCCTTAACTACAAGGAGTGTAGTCTGCAGTTCAGGCTTGAATTCAATCCTCTGGTTCTGGTCAGTTACATCTTCGTGAGAAGCAATCTGAACTTCCTTTTCAACCGTAGGAGTTGTATCGTCATTATCATCGTCAACCATTGCCTTACAGTACATATACTCGAAGCATACAATACTTACAGGCTGTCCATCATTACAGAGTTTTGTACTGTCAATGCCAGAGAATGTGACATATTGAGTACCAGTTCTTTCAGTAGCCTTGAATACTGTGTCGGAGTCACCGTCAAATAACTTCTCTCCAAGAGTACCATCAGCCTTAACTGACCAAATCTGTCCTCTGAATGTGTATGTTGTTCCTACACTTGCGTTCTCATAGTCAACCTTATCACGAATGACAACGGCTGTACCCAAAGAACCTCTATGTGAGTTAGAAGCAACATCAATGAGTGTTGTATGGAGTGTCGGAGCAACAATAGCGATTGTCTGGTTCTCATCTATCAAGTCTTCGTGGACTGCGATAAGAGTACCGTCTGCCGCATAAAGTCTCTCGAAGCATACCATCTTGGTTGTCTTGAGAGTATTTGTTGTAGCATCCCATTCAACAAAATCGACTGTATCTACGGAGAAATCAACATTAACAGTGATGTTATTGTAGTTTTCTGCAGTAGTTGTAAAGTCTTTTCTTACCTCGATAGGCTTACCTGTCTCCTTGTCGATAAGAGCCTCACCTGTTTCAGCGTTCATAATAGAACCGATTACATAGTAGGACTCATTAGGGTTCAAGTTGTCAGTAACCTTAACAATATCCGTGAGAGGTACATCCTGACCAATAGGTGTGAGATGTTCGTTTGTAACGCTATCAACGAATGTTGTCGAGATAGTCGGAGGTACAACAGTTACGGTCTGGGCTGTATCTGTGACATCTTCGTGCGTAGCGATATAAATACCACTTGCAGTATAGAGTCTCTCGAAACATACAATGTCCTTACCTGTGATAGTTGTTACTCCATTAGCATCTGTTGTAGCAGTAAGCAACTTGGAAGTATCAACAACCATATTAACAGTAGTTGTACCATTACCCTTTGTTGCAGTATCAGGAACAACGAATGTTGTCTTGATTTCTGTAACATCGTTTCCGTCAGCGTCCTTAATAGTAAGAACTGTACCAGTAGCCTTATCTACAATTGAAGTAATAGTGTAATACTCTTCTCCAATTGAGAGGTTTGTATAGTCAATCTTATCATTAAAGTCAACTGTGTTACCTACAAGACCGTTGTGGGTCATTGTAACTGTACCTGTGAAGGTTGTGTGCAGTGTAGGATTTTCGATAGTTACTGTCTCGTTTGTGTCGTTAGGGTCAGTATGGTCTGCTCTCTGTCCGTCATAACGGTCAAAGTCACTATCCCAATCGCAATATACATAGCATACGAGGTCTTTAGCCTTATATGTTACTGTACCATCTGCATTTTCAATTGCCTTAACAAGTTCAGCAGAGTTGACACCTGTGAAGGTAACGCTTGTGCTTCCGTTCTTGCTCTCTGCGACGATAGAAACACTACCAGTAGCAATAGGATTGTCTACATCGAGGTTATCCTTGTCGAGTAACAATGTACGGAATGTGTATCTACCCGTAGGTGCAAGGTTCTCATAGTTAATGGTCTCCTTAACATCTACCGACTCACCAACCTCAAGGGTGTGGTTCTCGTTCTGGATAGATATTGCCTCTGTTGTGATGTGAATAGGTGCATTATACATTACAAAGTTCTGTACTGTAATCTTCACCTCATTCTCGATAGGCTGAATTTGATAGTCTGCATCCATATAGAATTCAGGTCTACCACTCTCTTCAGCCTGCATATCAGGATATTCAATAGCAAAGATTGCTTGGTCGGGCTTAACTACAGGCTCACCATTTACATCAGCAAATGAGTAACCATAAGGCAGTTTAGACTCAACTACTACATAATTTCTGTGCTCGAACTGTCCTGTTGCACTATTCCAAACGTGGTATGCTCTCAACGGGTCAGAAACATACTTCTGCTGTGTAGCATCATACCAAACTTCTGCGGGACGATATGTGCCAAGAGGCTTTCCGTCAATATAGACCTGATTGCCTTCAGCGTCGAGTTGGTCGTGCCATACCTTATCAGCATCATAGTATCCGCACTTAATCTGCTCGTACATCTGATTGCCATTCTCATCGAGTTGAGGCTCGAATGTCATAGCACGGGTATCGTTCTCATCCCATTCGCCTACTACATCACCGTCATCATAATAAATTGTGAATTCGGCATCTGTTATAGGCTCCTTTGTTTCAGAGTTCAACTTCTCAATAGTAATCGGAGCGGAATAAGGCTCATCATACATCTTAATCTCGAAGATGTCGTCTGTAATAGTACCATTGTTATTCAAATCATAGATTGTAACATATCTATAATCTGTGTCGAGATAGTAGCCATCAGCCGTAATAACCTCTCTTGCCGCATACTGTCCAGACTTGAGGGCATTAAATGCAACAATACCAGAGTGGCTACGGTCTACGATAGTTCTTACATTATCCTTCTCGGCTCCAGTAATCTGACCATCACGGTTAGCATCATTGTAGAGTTCAAAACGGAGTGAGTAATCGCCCTCGTAGGCTCTCTTCTCGCCTGTGAACGGGTCAATAACGATAGGTTCACCAGTCCAAATATCATACTTATTAACATAAATCGGAACATCCATAATGTTAACAACATAGAATACTTGTGTGTCCTTGTCAGTCAACTTAATGACTGCTCTTGCCTGTTGGTCTGCTCCTCTATCGGAGTGGAAACGAACTTCCATATTAGTAGTATTCTCACTGATACGATACCAACCTGCAGGAATATCTGACAGTTTAATGTTACCGTTTACATCAGTAGTTCTAATAATATAGGTGTGAGGTATTTCATCATAAGACGGCATACCTACTGCTTCCATTTCAGAAGAGTCCATATCCCAATAAGCCTTATCGAGATTACCACCATACTCAAACAAGAATTCATATCCTGCAAGGTCTACGCTACTATCTGTATTATCCTCGGACCAAATCTTGGAGAGGCTAATATCACCAGACATCAGATGGTTGTTTGCACTATAAGTAATGCTTTCCTCATTTGCTCCCATCTTCTCTGCAGTCGATGTAGGAGTATCGAAGTGCATTTCCCACATAGTATTGAAATAACTACTCTGTGTCCAGTCAGTAGAATTGTCTACCACATTCGGATAAGGAATACTGCTATAAGTACGCTCTGTGTTAATTCTCGAAGTCTGACCGTTCTGATTTGTAACGATTTCATAAATCTCTCCTGCGATGTCATAAACACCGTTCTGTCCAGGAGGATTAGGGTCGTTATCATTGTCGTATGCGTATTCAGGAACCTCAAATACCTCATAGATATAATATGTTGTATCATAATCTAATCCGTAAAGTCTATCCCAACCAGTAGGGAGTTTAGTACCTGTTCTGTCATACCACTGGTCTTCTCCGAACTCATAGTAACCCAACAGATTGTCCTGTGAAAGCATATACTCCTTGAGGAGGTTTTTGCCTTCAGCCTTTGCGTTCTTCAACTGTGCCATTGTAAAAGTAGGATAACCGCCTGCAAGTTCACCACTTGTTACATAGAATGTTGTTGTTCTAATGTCAAAGTGATAATCCTCTGCATCGTCTCTACCGTTATCGTTGACATCGAGGAACGGTGTGTCTGTTGTCTTCAAGAGTGCAAGAGACATTGAGTCTTCATAGAATACATTATCCATATAGTTAGAAAGAACAATGTTCTTAACTTCGGATACTGTACCGTTATCTGCGTGATTATGAGACTCTGTTGCGTGATAATTCTGGACTGTAACACTGTAAGGTGTTGCAACCTGTCCGCCAGAGATAGTATATGTCAGAGTACCAATATGAGTTGTCTGTGAGACATTCGTAAGGTCAATCTGAATTGTGTAAACACTATCACCGTCGTGAATATCACTCTGGTTAAATTCAGGTATATTCCAATCCTGTCCATTAGCATCCCTCAAGATTGTAGGAGCCTTTGTTTCCTTGAGATATACCTTCTGGTTGTAACTAAATACTACATCGCCAGTAGTTGCGTCTACCGTGTAACTCGAAGGTGAGAATGTGAGGTAGTCACGAATATTGTTAGTAGCATTAGATACATAGTGACCGTCATTGTTGTCAGTCAATGTCATAATAGGCTGTGTGCAAGCCTCATCATAGTAGAGAGTGAATTCAGCACCAATATAATTCCAACCATTATAGGCTTTCTTATTAAGGTAGAAATCAAACTCTGCGTTTGAAGGATAGTCAGTAGCCTTTACGACTGTAACATTGTTTGCAGAAGGTGTTTCACCAACTGCGAGTTTAGGACAAGCCCTAACTGTGAAGTTCAACTTCTCGCCCTGATGTCCTGATGTGTAGGAATACTCCATACCATAGTAGAACATAGAAGCATTGATTACCTGACCGTGGAATTCTACGATGTCAGTACCAGGGTTAGTAGTACCGTCAGGGAATGTACCTGCGTTAAAGATGTCATTAGCGACAGGCTTAATCTCTGTTGCATAGTAGTTACCAGTAGCAAGTCTGATATACTGTGCTTCCTTACCACCTTCGAGGTTGATTTTAGGAGCAACTTCGTCGGTTACATTGAGGTCAGGAGCATAAGTTACCGACTTCATTGAACCATCTTCGGCAAGAACAACAACTGCATAAAGTCTATTCTTATCCTGCGAGAAAATACCGTAAACAGTATCTTCCATAGAAATGCCCTGTGCATAACCATTCAGAGGTTCGTTCTCAAGAGTAGGAAGTACATTTTCCTTCTCAAGTCTTGCATAACCGTAAACGATGTCATCATTGAATACGACTGCCATAGCGTCTCCAGTTTGTGCAGGGTATTGACGGAGATACATAGTTCTACCATTACCACCATTGTAGTAATACTGCTGAACCAGTGTAGCACTTGGCTCACCATTAGTTCCTTGTGAAACAACTGTACCAAATAATGGCTCACTATTGAGATAATACATATCATTAGATTTTGTTTCTCTAACAATATAAGTACCATATCTCATAGCATCATCACCGTTTAGTGAAAATTCAGGACAGGTTTCTCCATTAAGAATAAACAAACCATAAGCGGTAGTGTTATTACCAGTTAAAGTATAAGTTTGAGTTAAAGTAGGTTCGTGAGTATCAAAGTAATTCTTCAATGCGGTAGAAACAACAGTAGACTTATTTACTGTTTCAGCATCATAGAAGTAGTCAGCATAATAGTAAACGGTAAACTGAATACCATTTGTAGTAGCGATACCCTGGTCGTTAATTTCGTCCCACTTCTCATCGTCTTCCTTCTTAATTCTCTGGTTAATAGGGTCTCCATCAGGTACATCCTGAATTAAAACTCTAATAACAGCACCATCAGTAGCATATCCGCCACCCTGAACAGGAACAGTAGGGTCATAGTACGCAGTTGTATAATTTACTTCGTGACGAGTTCTATCATACAAATAACCACTGTTGAAGTTAAATCCATTGAAGTTTCTAACAGGAAGTGTTCCGTAATTCTCGTAAACGCCCCAATCGTTTGAAACGATGTCATCAACTGTCAACTTAATAGCCTGTGTAGAACCACCTGTCTGACCCATAGGCTGTGTGAACTGATATGTCTTACTATTGCCTTCCATACGGAAAGTTACACCTTCCATAGAATAGCAATTGTTGTAAGAACGGTCATTAGCAGACTCTTTCTGAACATAAACATAAAGGTTTGTAATTACAGGGAGGTCAAGACCATTTGCGTGATACTGTGCATTATAACGCTTAAAGGCACCTCTAATCTGGTCCTGTCCACTACGATTGTATCCCCATACCTCATAATCATACCACTGTGAATATGGAGTATTATTCGGATATGTGAACTTATTATCAACCGTTTGACCGCCACCAATGGTCATAGTAGCACCTGCACCAAGAACACCAAAATTGATAGCATTTACATTAGTAGCATCAACAATGATATAACCTGCTGTTGTACTTGCATTAGTAACATTAGTGTCAAGAGTTACAGTAAGACCTGTATTAGCATTATTGATAGCCTTTACATAATTCAGAAGTGCTCTCTGTGCATCAGGAGCAACATCATCACTATTAACTGGCTTACCACCTGCGTGTTTGTCTATGATTGAAACAGGAAGTCTATATGTTTGACCAGGAACAACAAGGAGTTTGTCTCCAACCATTGTCTGACCAGTATAGTCAATTGCAAGGTCATACTTGACACCTGTATCATATGTTCCTTCAACAGAGAAACTACTCTCATTAGGAATAGATACATTCTTATGGGACTCTTCAATTGTAATTCCTGCACTCTCGCAGAGGTACTGCCATACCCAACCCTGCTTATCGGCAGGAGTCTTGTCAGAACCTAATACAAGAGAAATGTCGTGAACATTATTGTTTCCACCCTGATTTTGAGGACATTCTACTGTGGTAGCCTTTGCATCGGGTTCAGCATATTCAGCAAAACCTGCAACCTCATAATGCGTAGGAGTACCTAATTCTCCACCGTAACCTGTGTGAATTTGCATACAATATGTGTATGTGCTGAAGTGTCCACCTGCACCAGAACCATCATAAACACCCTGACCATCCAAACGAACAGCCTTTGAACCCTTATTTGCATTGATAATAGACTTGTTGAGGTTATTTGCAACTAAATTGTAATCAACTGTTTCCTCTGGGTCAGATGTTCCAATAAAGTCATATCCAACCTTACCTAATCTCTTCAATCCATAAATTGTGGCATTTGCAGAAGAAAGAGTAGCACCGTCGTCTGAATATGTGGCTTTAACATTTACATCCCAATTATAGTTTGCTTCTGTAACCCAGTTGAAAGCGGCATAATATCCAGTACCCCAACTATTTACGTCAAAAGTACCATCAATATAAGTGGAAATATCGGTAATTGTACCATCATATCCACCGTCATCAACGATACCAGTAATATCTATCATATCATTATAGACATTACCTACACGGTTCTTATACTTTTGTTTTTCCGTATTATTAAAAATGTTGTTGTTTACAAAAGTTCTTCTGCCCCTCATATAGTCATTAACCTTATCGGACAAAATACTTGTAGCAATTGCCTTATCGGTCATTTGAGCACTTGCCGTAGCAGAAAGTCTTGCTCTATAAGCATCAATTTCTGCCTTCGTACAATTAACTGTAGGAGCGGCTTGACCATTAGTACCACAATATACCCTTGAATAAAAGTGATAAGTACCATAAACGTGAATATGAACACCGTTTACCTTTGTGGTGTTAATACCCAAAATAAGGTCATCCTCATAAGTCATTTCTACATTATACCAATGAGTTGAGAAATCACCTGCAGAGGCACCACCATCATCATTTACATCTTCATCATCTTCATCAGCAGAAGACTTGAATGATGTTTCGTAGTTTTCAATTCCTGCAATCTTACCACCAATAAACAAAGAAGCGGCATCTGAAGTTGTATTAGCAACTACATAGTAGTTTGCATCAATGTTAGAAAATACATTCTTTGTAAGGTCAGCATTTAATGCACCAATTGAATATGTTGCACAATTTGCAGGAACATACTCGGAAGCGGACTTATTGTTATTACCTGCAGAGGCAACAACTGTAATTCCCTGTGACTCACACTCATCAATAAGGGACTTGAAAGCGTCATACTCTCCATTATCCTTAACGGACATAGCAAGGAGAATATAATCAACTCCCATTTCCTTTGCGAACTGGACAGCATTGTAAACATCAGAGATATTACCGTGACCGTCATCGCCAAGTGCTTTAATAGAAATGATATAAGCATTGTCAGTAAGACCAAGAATGTTATTTACCATTCTTGTACCGTGACCGTTTCTATCATAACCATCGTCACCATCGAGAACACAATAAGCCTCGTTTGCAAGAGCGGAACCAGTATCAATAACGGCTACCTTAATAGAAGCATTAGGGTTGATAGTTCCAAGTACAGGAGTATCTCCCTCACCACAAACTTCCATATCACCGTCGATAGAATACTCATAACCCTTATTAGCACAATAAGTTACAGCGTTAAAGTAAGCAGACTGGTCTGCAAAACCAATAACATAAGTACCCTCGAAATATACACCATAATCAGGCTCTAATTCGTCGATATTTGCTGTTGTGTTAATAATGAGTTTAGTTCCAATCATACCAGAGATATAAGTAATGAACTCTTCCATAGATGTTGCAATAACAATCTTGGACTCCTTCACTGCCTCAATCTTGGTAAACTCATATTCATTTTCAGTAAGATAATTTATGGCTGTGTTGAACTTCTCTTCTGTATTGAATACGAAGCAATACTGACCATCAAAATATCTACCGTCATCATATGATACTTCTGTGAGGTCATCTGTAGTATTAACATAAATCTTCCAAGTATCAGCCTTGAGTCCTGCGATAAAGTTATTGTAGTCTACGAGAGTCTCACAAACTGTAACGCAAGTAATCTCTTCTACTTCAGGAGTAGGAGTAGGTGTCTCGGAAGGCTCTGCTGTTTCAGATGTTTCAGAAGTCTCGGAAGTTTCAGAACTTTCTGTAGGTTCTGTTGCCTCTGTCTCTTCTGTATCAGAAGGCTCAACAGTTGTTGTTTCCTCTGTATCAGAAGTTGTGGCTTCTGTGGCATCTGTATCAGATGTAGCCTCTGTTTCCTCTGTCGGAGGAGCAGTCGTATCAATACTGTCTGAAGGGTCTGTAACCTCGACAGTAGTTTCGGGTGTTTCCTCATCAACAGGCTCGCTGTAGTCAGGCTCCGCAACCGTCGTGGCAGAAGTGATAGGAGAAACAGCAACAGTTGTCTGCTCTGTATTCTCTGTCTCATTAGCACTAACTTCTATTGTCTCTTGAGGAGCGACCTCATCGGCAATTACCTTTACATTAGGTAAAATAGGAGCAAATGCAATAACTGCGGCAAGAATACCCGAAGTTACCTTTCTTGTTAAATTTTGCATTGTAAAAATTACCTCATTGTCTTTCTTAAATTTTTGCAAAAACTTAAAAACTATTCCGTTTTTATCAGCGATTTTTCTACCCTGTGAAGTCTTCATCTTTTGGTCGGTCTGTTCGTCGCTTGAATACGAATTTCATTACCAAAGACTCTCATTCAATAAGCATTTAGTCATCACTCCTTTCAAATATCTAAACGATATTCTTTTAACATAATTAAATAGCCTTTCATTTGCATTTTGTAAATAGAGTAAATCTGACGCAAATTTCAGACTATCGGGACCGTCTTTTTCAAAGTTTAAGGTGTCCCAGATTGAATATATTTTCATAATCACACAAAAGTTAGCACGAAATAACTAAATATCCGTGAAAAAACCTTGAGTTTAACCTCAAGGAAATTATGTCATTCTTTT
>Ga0255061_10000638_pt1 | contig 10402 bp, 12 predicted proteins | sample 174RNAGHGhighgp2_FD_183093 | JGI IMG/M metagenome (GOLD analysis project Ga0255061, IMG submission 183093) | Metatranscriptome of sheep rumen microbial communities from Palmerston North, Manawatu-Wanganui, New Zealand - 1742 RNA GHGhigh gp2... | ecosystem: Host-associated > Mammals > Digestive... | reverse complement strand
TTTTAATAAAAATTAACCTTAAAATATTTTGTCCATTAATTTTTTATTAGTATCTTTGTACTCCTAACAAAGATAAGATATTTTATAAAAAATATTTGCAAATGTTTGCTCATTTATAAAAAATGTAGTATCTTTGTAAATATTAAACGAGATAAATATTGATAATGAATTAATGTTAAATTTTTTGATTTATGACAAATTTTAAGCAAGTAGAAGTAAAAGGTTATACTAAGAATGAAGCATTGGAGCAAGTTCCTTTTCAAGTAATCAAGGATGCCACTCAAGCATGGAAAAACGCAGGTAAGCCCATGACTGGAAGTGCATTGAAAGAATTTATGAGTGAGTACCTAAAGGCAAATACTAAGTTTGCTGCTGGTGTTGGTTGTTCAATTACTGTAGAGGCTGGTGTAGCTGATACACGTGAGCGTCCTTATACTGTAACTGACATCAAGAACGAGAGCGGTAAGCGTAAGTATAAGACTGGTATTCAGGGCGTTAACCCCGAGACTGGTGAAATCTTGTTTGTGAACTTTGAGAACAAGGCTGCTGCTAAGGAGATGGCAAAGGAACTCTACACTGAGAAAGGTTACAAGGGCAACATTCACGCAACCTATGTAAAGGCTGTTGTTGAAGGTGAGACTGGTGCATTTGATGTAGTTTATACTCCTTCAAAGAGTGCTAAGTTGGGTACTTATCTTGCATTTGGTGTAGAAGCCTAATTAAAAAAATCTTTTTCATAATTATTTCATAAGATTTTTAAGAGTCTGCTAGTTGATAGCAGGCTCTTTTTTTGTTTACGGGCGTAATTGCCATAAATCTATCAGACGTTAATGTCTCAAAACAACATTGAATCTGCCGAAAGAACTGAAATCCTTATCAAGCGAAACGATGATGGGAAGATAGAAAAATATTTGTTTAAGATTTACAAACGTGATAAAGATCCATTCATTGGAGAATTATCACGAGAGGATATGGAGTTTATTATGCACAATTATGTAAATAAGGGTGCAGGATTAACTCAAAAAGAAATCGCACGCAACTTTGCTCAGTATACGTTTAATGAAATTAAAGACATTATTCGTGCTTTTAATGTTACTAAAGCTGATATGCCTCTAGCTCCACATGAAATAGAGGAACATACTGAGGAAGAGGCTTTAGAAATAGTTCGCAGAATTAAAGAGCATACTCTTACCATAAAAGCAGAAGCTTCTGAAGTAAGAGATTTGCAAAACGGATATAATAGGTTAGCTGTGGAGAACATTAAACTAAAGAAGCAGCTTGATGAATTAACTAACGTTGCTTCTTCTATTAATGTCTCCGATTTACCTATTAAACTATTTAAGTCTACTGATGAAAGTGAATATCCTGATGGATTACCAAAGGCTTCTGTAGATGTATGTATTTGGTTATCAGATATGCATATTGGAGCCTGGGTAAATGCAGAAGAGTCTTTATTTGGATTATCTTATGATGAAGGAGTTGTGTATCACAGACTTGAAAAGATTGCAGAAAAGATTAAAGATATTTCTGAAACTGTAAGGATTAGAACTTTAACTATCTGTAATCTAGGAGATTCTTTAGATGGTATGGACCAACAGACAGCAAGAAGAGATCATATACTTCCACAAAATATGTCTAACAATCAACAGTTAGAAACTTTTGTAAAGTGTATGACAACTTTCTTTATGAATTTAAAGAATAATATTGATTGTCCTAATATTCAGTATTATTGTGTTGGCGATAGTAATCATGATGGTGTATTTGGTAGAGCTGCTAATAGAATATTGCAACTTACTTTAGAGCCATTAGGAATTAAGTCTACCATCTTTACACGATTTATGGATTTCTTCCAGTTAGGAGACTTATCTGTGATTTTATGTCATGGTAAAGATTCTAAAGATATGAAGAAACCCCTACCAGTAGTATTGAATCCGCAAACCGAAGTTAAGATTAATCAATTTATTAGTACTTATAAGGTTCCAGGAAATAAGATTCTTTTTGTAAAGGGTGATACTCATACATCTGCACTTACTCATGGATCTAATTTTATCTATAAGTCCGTTGGTGCTTTCATTGGTGCAACCAAATGGAGTTCTGCTAATTTCGGAATTACTCTTCCTGTGTGCGATTATTCTATCATAGATTCTAATTGTAACATCTTAGACGGGCAGATTGACTTACGCTAGATGGACTTCTTATTAACATTAAATTTATTTTAATGGACATAACTATTGATGAACTTTTAAAGGGTAAACCTACTGTTATTAAAGGTAAAAACTACTTTGGTACTGCTGCTTACGTAGAACCATTCTTAGAGAGATTACATAATTTAACAGATGATTTTAGAGTACACGTTCAATTGCCGGATCAAATAACTAAGACAGTTACTGGTGATATCAATACAGACGATATTACTTATAATAGAGTTTATATTGAAGCTGTAATGCCTGATGAAATATGTTATGATAATCATGATAAGGTTATCGGAATGGTCATGGGATTAGACACTCGTAAGCCAGTTGCAAAGTTCTATAGTGGAGCTTTAAATGCTGCTTGTACTAATCTATGTGTATTTGATCCTAGTTATTTGTTTTGTCAAGGAATTGAACCTGAAACTCCTATAGATTTTAAGCCTTTACAAAAAGTTCTCGATATGAAGGACGCTACTGCGGAGATATTGAAGGCCTTACATGAAACTCGCTTTGAAAATAAGATAAGTGAACTTGAAAAGCACCTCGGAATGTGGTGCCGAAATGCAATTCATGAATCTTATGATAGTGGTTTCCAGCCAGTTAAACTAAGTATTGATAATGTAATTCAAGCATATAAGTCTTTATTTGAGAAGGAAGACTCTGATTATTATCAATCTAGCAATACTGTATCTATGTTTGATGTATATAATGCATTCACTCAGCAGATTACTAATGCTAGAGATAAAGGTAAAGATCTGATCAATATGTTTGAAAAGACATTACTGCTTAGACAAATTCTTTGTTTCTAATTTTTGTGTTTGCGTATTTTCAATATGGTGGACTACTTTTTTGGCAGTTCACCATATTTTTTGTATCTTTGTATTAATATTATTCTAAATTATAAATATTATGAAAGTTATAAAAAGAGACGGAAGTAGGCAAGAATTTGATTGGCAGAAAATATATAATGCCATTAGTAAAGCGTTTAAGTCCAATGGAAGGACATTATGGGACGATGACTATGAAGATATTAAAGATGAAATTTATCTTTATGACTCAGAAGGTAATGAATTAGATGAAGTATCTGTAGAAGAACTTCAGGATCAAATTGAAGGAGCCTTATTTGAATGCGGTTTCTTTGATATTGCAAAATCCTATATTCTTTATCGAGAAAAACATAAAGATTTAAGGTTCATCAAAGAGAGAAGTGACTATATTGATAGATGTTCTAGATCTGATGAAAACACTGCTACTGTATCCGAGGTAGACGAAAATGCCAACGTACAAAGTAAAAACGTAGCTACCATAGAGTCTGAAGTATATAAGACTTTAAATAAGCAGATTCAGCGATATAAAATGAAAAAGAAACTTGAGCATATGTATCCTGAAGTTGCTGATCAGTATGAAGTAGACCTTGAGCATCATATTATTTATCAACATGACGAAGCTAGCTCTTCAATACCTAAACCATATTGTGTTGCCGTATCTATGTACCCATTTTTATTACATGGAACATCAACTCTAGACGGCTTAAAAAGTGAAGCACCAAAGAATTTAACTTCGTTTTGCGGTCAGTTCAATAATTTAATATTCTTACTTAGCTCTCAATTTAAAGGAGCTATAGCTTGTGGAGAGTTCTTTAATGTATTCTACTATTATTGTGTAAAAGAATTTGGGGACAAGTTTTGGGAAAGAGACTTCGAAACTGTTCATATATATCATGATAGATATAGAACAATTTCCGATGTCATAGAACAGTGTTTTCAAAATATAGTTTATACTATAAATCAACCTGCGGGTAACAGAAGTTATCAAAGTCCATTTGTTAACTTTTCTTATTACGATAAGAACTATTGGCATGCATTATTTGATGACTTTGTTTTTCCTGATGGTAGTAGACCTGATTGGGAAGGCGTTTCTTATTTACAGAAGAAGTTTATGCGTTGGTTTAATAAGGAAAGAACTAAAACTCTATTGACTTTTCCAGTAGAATCAATGTCTTTACTTAGTGATGGCACTGATATTATAGATAAAGAGTATAAGAATTTTACTGCTGAAATGTACGCAGAAGGACATTCTTTCTTTACTTATATAAGTGATAATCCAGACGCACTAGCTTCCTGCTGTAGACTTAGAAATGAACTAAATACAAATACTTTTAGCTTTACTAATGGCTTAACTGGTGTTGCTACTGGCTCAGTTAATGTTATTACTTTAAATCTTAGTAGAATTATTCAAGATTTTGTAACTAAGAAGTTAAGAACTTTAAGGCATTTTGACTTTTATAAGGAATTTGAGGCATATTTTGTTGAAATTCTAGAGAGAGTTTATAAATATCATAAAGCTTATAGAAGTTTATTGCAAGACTTATATGAGAATAAAATGCTACCTGTATATACAGCAGGATATATAAGTCTAAAACAACAATATAGCACTATAGGTATTAATGGTATTAACGAAGCCGCTGAATACTTAGGGCTTAAATGCTCAGATAATGATGATTATAAGATATTCGTTCAAAATGTTACTTCTATTATAAGTTCTTGTAATGCTAGTCATAGTACTAAGGATTGTCAATTTAATTTGGAATTCGTTCCCGCAGAAGGATTAGGAATAAAGAACTATAACTGGGATAAAGCAGATGGATATTGGTATCCGAAAGACAGAAACTGTTACAACAGTTATATCTATAAGCCAGATGATCCTTCAATTGATGTTCTGCAAAGATTTAGAATGCAAGGTAAAGAGTACACTGCTAAGATGAGTGGTGGAGTTGCCTTACATTGTAATCTGGATGAACATCTAAGTAAAGAACAATATCTAAAGTTAATTGATTATGCAATTAAGCAAGGAACAAGCTATTTCACTTTTAATGTTCCAAATAGCCAATGCGACGAATGTGGTTTTATCTCTAAACATCCAATTAAGGAATGTCCTAAATGCGGTAGCAAGAAAATCACGTGGTGGACAAGAATTATTGGATACTTGAGACCTATTAGTGCTTTCAGTAAAGGACGACAGATAGAAGCTAGTCACCGAGTTTATAAGAGTTATGACGAAGAATGAAAGAATAGAACTTGTAAGACTTAAATCTAAATTAGCTAGTATTAAGTATGAACTTGAATATGGTACTAAAGATTTTGATTGTAGTTGGACAATTCCCATTCTTAGAGAAGTTAATGATGCTATTAACACTTTAAATAAATTAAAATGTTAAAGTACGTCGACACATTAGTTACTTTTTCTGAAGTTCCTGATGAGATTTCATTATGCATAAATATTAGTAATTGCCCATTTAGATGTCATGGATGTCATTCTCCTTGGTTACAAGAAGATACTGGAGAATTACTTACTAAGGAAGTTCTTAAACAACTTATACAAGATAATGATGGCATTACTTGTGTATGTTTTATGGGAGGAAATCCTAAAGAAGTTAATGATTTAGCCAGTGAATGTGCTAATTTAAAAGTTGCATATTATACTGGCTCTAATAACATTTCTAAGGATTTAGACTTACATAACTTCGATTATATAAAGACTGGTCCTTATATTCAGGAATTTGGTCCATTAACTAGTCGAAGGACTAACCAGACGTTTTGGGAAGTTGATAAGAAAGATCTATCTTTGCATGACATCACTGATAAATTTTGGAAGTAATGGAAGCTTTATTGTGTGTATTATCTATAATAGTCTTGTGTAGTTGTTATTTATTAGCATTAATACATGACGATTTGAAAACTTTAATAAATAAGAAAAATGATTGAACTCCGAGTTTCCTTTAATAGTGAATTGCCTGGTCACTTTTTTGAAAAGTTGACTAAGATGTTAGAAGAATTTCCAGATATAAAAATGGAAGAAGTTTATGACAGTAAATTTTCTGACACTCGTAAAAAAGGTTATAAAATTAAAGGAAAATTTGGAGCAAGATTAGATCCATTTGTTGGAGTTTTCAAGGATGATGTTCCAATAAAAGGCTTTTATAGTGAAGTTTCAGAATGTAATATTGATAATATAAAGCATTATTTATATGAAATTATTAAATAATTATATTAGATGGATGGACTCTAATACTTTAGGATTACTAAAAATACGTGCTAAGTCTGATGAAGCCTTAATGTCTTTTTGTGAAGGAGATGAAAAGATTTTCAAAGCCTTTAGACAAGGTAAATGCGGATTAATTAGACTACATAAAATATCTGATAATCCAGGTATTAAGAAAGGCAAGGAGTACTACGGTATCGCTACTTGCTTTTCTGAAAATCTACCAGTGTTTGTAAGTAGTCCTGATATTTATTTTCATAGTTCAATTATTAAAGAGATTGATTGGAAGAATAATCAATTTAAGACTTTAAATTCAGTCTATGAATTTACTTTTGAAGAATTAGACGATTCTGAAGTCTTAGATTCCGCAAGAATTTTATACAATCATGAAAGTGAAAATAAAGACAACTTGGCCTGAGCTTCCTAAGTATATGACTAATGGTTCATCAGGAATAGATCTTAGAGCTGACTTTACAGGTAAGATGCCTGAAAGTAGAGGTGGAATAGTTAAACAAGTCTGTGATGAATTTACTCTTGGGCCTGGAAGTAGAGCATTAATTCCTACTGGAATCTTTGTTGAACTTCCTGAGGGATATGAAGCACAGATTAGACCGAGAAGTGGACTTGCTTTAAAGAATGGAATTACTGTATTGAATACACCTGGAACAATCGACGCTGATTATAGAGGAGAAATTGGTGTAATTCTAATAAATCATAGTGATTCATTCTTTAAAATCACACACGGAGATAGAATAGCTCAAATGGTCTTTCTAAAGGTAGAAAAACCAGAATTCATTTCTGTAGATGAATTAGAGGAAACTGAACGTGGAGATGGAGGATTTGGTCATACAGGAGTCAATTAAATTATGAACGAACTAAATTTAAAAAGCATGGAATTAAGTAAAACAGATTCTAAAGTTGAGAGATTTGTTAACATACTTAAATGGTGTGAACAAAATTCAGAAAAGTTGCCATCATTTTGTGGCGAAAAAGGAGTTTATGTTGCGCTTGATGAAAATGTACAAGTACATCCAAAAGTATTTGAAATGGTTCAGAATCATAATAAGGAAGACGGCGTTTATGTGTCTCCTATAATTGCAACCGAAAACATGAATTATGTATTAGTTCGTGTTAACGGAGAAAACTTCTTAATGGACCAATTAACTGGACTCACTTGTGTTTTATTAGAGCTAAATTCTGTTTATAAGCAGATTCAACTTAGAGCAGTCGAAGTTGATGAGAACGAATCTTCTTGGGTAATTGGATTCTATGGACTTACTAATCAGTAAAGACAGCAAAGGTAAAATTAGGGTTGTAGAAATTGATTATGAATGGAATGATCAACAGCATGGATACGTTATCCATCGTACCACATATCAGTACGGTGGAAAACGTACCATACAGCCAGATATCTTAATACAGCGAGGAAAAGCAGGACGTACTGTTACTGAGCAAGTTAACTTAGAATTTAATTCACACAAGAAGAAGTATCTTGATAAGGGTTACAAACTTGTTACTTCCGATATAGACTTTAGTAATGTTGATGCATTATATGAGTTTCTTGGAGACAATAAGACCAATCAAGAGGGGATCTTAAAACCTATGTTAGCTAAACAGGCAGATAAGGTAGCTAATAGTGTTTTCAATAGTGAGTTTTATGGAAGTAGAAAAGTTAATGGCGTTAGATGTCTTATCTATTATAAAGATGGCGACATTAAAACTGCTTCTAGAGGCTCCATAAGTTATAATCTTACTCTTTATCATATTTTAACTCATCCAAAGCTGGTGGAATTCTTTAAGAATCATCCTGACGTTATTTTAGATGGTGAAATCTATAAACATGGATGGCCTTTAAATACTATCAGTGGTATGTGTAGAAGTCAATCAACTGTTGACGAAACTAAACCATTGGAGTTTTATTGGTATGATATTGTTGATTTAGAAAAGCCTTTCTCTGAAAGATGGGAACTGATGCAAGAATATGCATCCGAGCTAGAATTATTAGAGTTTGATCCTATTCGTGAATGGAATAAGGGAGAACTCAAAATTCAGTTGCTCCCACAAAAGAAAATGACTGGTTGGTCTACATTAATGAAATATCATAATGAATTTGTTAAGGAAGGATGGGAAGGATTGGTCATTAGGAAAGTTACTGGGAAATATGGACCAGGTAAGCGTACTAATGATATGATAAAGATTAAGATTTATAAAGATTCAGAATATGAAATAGTAGGTTTATCCGAAGGTTTACGAGATGAAGATATGTGTTTTGTTATGAAAACTTCCAATGGGCAAGAGTTTAAAGCTAAGCCTATGGGAGATAGAGAACAGAAACAATGGTATCGAGATCATCTTGATGAACTAATAGGTAAAATGGCTACTATTAAGTATTTTGAAATGTCTGGAAAAGAAGGAAGTGAGATACCACAACAACCAATTTTTGTAGCAGTTAGAGAAGACTTATGAAGAAAGAAGATTTAAAATTAGCTGAAAAACTCTTGAAAGACTTCAATAAATATATTGATGACTTACAAGGATTAGGAATCGATTTAATCGAGACTCCAGTATTTGATTGTTTTGGTAAGCTTTTTGATCTTTTAATTAAGACTAATTATCGTACTGAAGGTCAAGACTGGATTAATTGGTTCTTCTTTGAGAAAGGAGATACCAATCTCAAAGCTTTTGATAATAACGGTAAGGAAATTTGTAGAGACTTTGATGAGTTGTATGAGCTTGTCGAAGATTATGAAAGGTGATTTATCTAGTAACAAATAATCCTAATTTAGAATCTTGTTATACTAAGATTAGTGTTCCTGCGTCTATTAACTTGCTTGAAAAGCAAGATGAATTACAATATGATTCAGAGACTAATGGTAGGGATGCTCATCTTTGTAACTTATTGTGTGTACAATTCGGCTACGGTCATGGCAAAGTCCAGATTGTAGTTGATTGTACTACAGTAGACATTAAGTTATATAAAGAAATACTAGAATCTAAATTATTAATAGGCCATAATCTTAAATTTGATTTGCAGTTTTTGTATAATTATGGTATAATTCCATTAGAAGTTTGGGATACTATGATTATAGAACAATTATTACATCTTGGATACAATAATAAATTTTTTCATTATGCTTTAAAAGATGTAGCATTTCGATATTTAAAGATAGATATTGATAAGTCTATTAGAGGTGAGATTATTTGGAGAGGCTTAGACGATGACGTTATTAAGTATGCTGCAGGTGATGTTACTTATCTTGAGAATATTAAAGATGAAGAATATCAAGCATGTAAACAGAGTAATTGTATTGTCGGAGCTAAACTAGAAAATGCTTTTGTTCCTGTTATAGCATATTTAGAATGGTGTGGTATTAAATTGGATGTAGATAAGTGGAAGATTAGAATGCAGAAAAACAAGGAAATGTTAGATGAGTGTGCTCAGAAACTAACTGACTTTGTTATTAAGCATAATGATCCGAGATTTGCCGAACCAACTTTATTTGGGCCGATGTGTTTTATAAATTGGAATAGTTCTGAACAGGTTATTCCTTTCTTAAAAGCACTTGGATTTAATACTACAGTTGTCGATAAAAAGACACATAAGAAAAAGGAAAGTGCTGAGTTTAAGAATTTAAAGAAACAGAAAGGAGTTAATGATGAATTTCTGGAAATATATGGTCAATACTGTGAAACATTTAAGGACTTATCTACTTATGGGCAACAGTATATTGATTCTATAAATCCTAAGACTGGAAGAATTCATACTACTTTCTGGCAACTTGGGGCCGATACTGGTCGTATGAGTTGTGGTTCTACTAAAGCTAATTATGACGTAGCTAAAGCTAAAGGACTGACTTCAAGTAAATGTATATATCCTCAGTTACAAAATTTGCCTAAAGACGAATTTACTAGATCTTCATTCGTAGCAGAGAAAGGTAACCTAATGGTATCTTGTGATTATGCTGCATTGGAGTCTAGATTAGGTGCTGATATATACAATGAACAATCTATGATTAAAGAATTCTTAGAAGGTAGTGGTGATATTCATTCACTTACCGCTAAGGCTTGTTTTCCTAAAGAATTAAAAGATGTTGAAGTAAAAGACATAAAGAAATTATTTCCTCATCTTAGAGATAGAGCAAAGCCTGTTGAGTTTTCGCAACAGTTTG
>Ga0255061_10000636_pt1 | contig 10421 bp, 10 predicted proteins | sample 174RNAGHGhighgp2_FD_183093 | JGI IMG/M metagenome (GOLD analysis project Ga0255061, IMG submission 183093) | Metatranscriptome of sheep rumen microbial communities from Palmerston North, Manawatu-Wanganui, New Zealand - 1742 RNA GHGhigh gp2... | ecosystem: Host-associated > Mammals > Digestive... | reverse complement strand
TGTGTTTGTGTGTAATCCGGTATTGTTTGAGCTTGGTAAGTTGGGAGTTAAATTGCTAAAAAGAATATGAATATCTTGATAGACATAAATCACCCGGCGCATGTGCATTTGTTTCGTAATGTGCATAAAATGTTGGTTGAGCATGGGAATAAAGTAATTGTTGTGGTGAAAGAAATTCCTTCGGCAATGAAATTGTTGGATTTGTATGGCATTCCCTATATCAATATTGGGAAAAAGGATGATGCCATTTTGAAAAAGGGCTTTGACCAGTTGGTGTATGATAAGCGCTTGTTGAAAATTGTCAATGAGTATGATATTGATTTGGGTGTCGGGTCTTCAATTAACATTCCACATGTCAGCAAGTTGAATAAAATGAAAAGCATTATTTTGGATGACGATGACGACGAGGTGGAGCCATTGTTTACCCGATTTGGTCATCCTTTTGCAGATACGATTTTGAGTCCCGTCGGTACACCTCGAAAATCGAAAAAAACGGTTTATGTCAATACATACCATGAGTTATCATATTTGCATCCAAACTGGTTTACTCCTGATCCAAGTGTGTTACAAGAAGTTGGTTTGAAGGTGGGTGAGCCATATTTCATTCTGAGATTCAATGCATTTAAGGCTCATCACGATGTGGGAGTCGTTGGATTGACTATCGAGAATAAAAGAAGGTTGGTGGAGTATTTGAATAAAAAAGGGAAGGTTTTTATTACTACTGAACGCAATATCGATGAGGAGTTCATGCCATTTCAGTTGAGCGTCTCTCCTGAAAAAGTTCACTCTTTTATGTATTATGCTACAATGTTTGTGGGTGATAGTCAGACGATGACTTCTGAGGCTGCGGTTTTGGGCACTCCAGCCATTCGTTGTAATACTTTTGTGGGAAGGATACATTATCTTGAAGAAGAAGAGCACAAATATGGGCTTACCTATGGCTTCCGACCAGATCAGTCAGAATTGATGTTTAATAAAATAGACGAACTTCTTTCTGATTTTAACCTGAAGAAGGAGTGGCAAAAGCGTCGGGAAAACATGCTGAATGATAAGATTGATTATGCTCGATTTCTGACTTGGTTCATAGAGAACTACCCTAAAAGCAAGAAACTATTGAAGGAAGATGCTGATTGTCAGATGAAGTTTAAATGAAAAAAAGTAGTGCAACAGTTTATGTAGTATGAATTCGTGTATGATGGATATGGATTTCACGCATAAAAAGTATTCCCAATTGCTTAATGTTTTTATAGACAATGGTTATCGTTTCATTACTTTTGAAAACTATTGTAATCGAGAACACGGGAATGATGATAAGTTCGTGATTTTGCGTCATGACGTTGATTTGAAAGCTGAGAATTCACTTGAAATTGCAAAGATTGAACATCATTTTGGAATAAAGGCCTCTTATTATTTTCGGGTTGTGGAACAGAGTAACAAGCCGGAAATAATAAAGGCAATTGCGTCTATGGGTCATGAAATTGGCTATCATTATGAAGATATGACAGTTTGCGAGGGGCAGGTTGAAAAGGCCATTGCCCATTTTGAAAAGTGTCTCTCCTATTTTCGGCAGTATTATCCAGTGGAAACCATTTGTATGCATGGTTCGCCTCGAAGCAAGTTCGATGGCAGGGACTTATGGAAAGATTATGATTATCATGATTATGGAATAATAGGAGAGCCGTATTTTGATGTGGATTTTTCGAGGTGTTTCTATCTGACTGATACGGGAAGACGCTGGGATGGCTTTTCAGTAAGTGTCAGGGATAAGATTCCGAAGTATCAAGATGTTTGGACGTCAAAAGGTTGGACATACCATGGGACGGATGATGTGATAAGAGCGGTTGCGGAAAAAGCCTTTCCTAAGCAAGTGATGATGACCACGCATCCTCAACGTTGGACAGATAGTTTCTTCCCATGGGTTGCCGAATGGGTAATACAAAATGTAAAGAATGTGGTGAAAAAAAAGATGATTAAGGAAAGAAAAAACAGTTGAAATTGACTGAAAAAAATAATTTGTTTCGTTCTATTCGTAATTATTACGGAAATATTGTGTATTTTTGCACGTTTTTGTATCAAGTCTAAAACTAATTATTATGTATAAAAAAAGCATTTCGTTATTTATTTCGTTTGTTATGATGGTTATTGTGATGAGTTCATGCGTCACTTCAAAGACTGTCAGGTACTTACAAGACATGCCTAAAGAGGGACTTCCGATAAATGAGGCCTTGGAAGCCACAATTTGTCCATACGACGAGTTGAGGATTCGTGTATATAGCAACGGTGGCGATGAAGACGAACTGGTGAAACCTTTTAATATTATGGGTGGAATTACTACCAATTCTAATTCGAATTATGGTTATGGCTATCTTGTTGATGTCAACGGTAATATCCAATTCCCTATCTTGGGAGAGTTTCATGTTGAAGGTCTTACACGTTTGCAATTGCAGGATGCCATCCGTACGCGTCTCCAAACAGAAGGATATGTTAACGACCCTTTGGTGGTAGTGCGCTTTATGAACTTCAAGGTGTTTTTCTTGGGTAGTACGGGAGGAAGAGTGCTTAATATTACTAATGAAAGATGCACATTCCTTGAAGCATTGGCTATGTCTGGCGGTTTGGGCTTATATACACGCCGTGACCGTATTGGAGTAATGCGTGAGGTGAACGGAAGGCGGGTTATACATTATTTGGATCCTCGATCAACTGCTATTTTTGATGATGATTTCTTTTTGCTACAGCAAAATGACATTATCTTTACAGAAATCAATTCACGACAATATGTCAGAGAAGCGTATTCCAATTGGAGTCTTTTATTGTCAGCAGTGTCTTCAATTCTCACCGCTGTAGGTTTGTGGACTGCAATTAGCAATACATTTAAAAGCAACTAGAATAGTACATATACCAAAGTATAATAGTAAAAATGGATGCCAATTCAACAGTAAATAAAAACGTCAATGATGTAAATGCTTTTTTTGACGAGGATACCAATAGTGGGTTTAAGTTTAAGGACCTGGTTTTCTTGGTTCTTCGAAATTTGCATTGGTTCATTATTTTTGCACTCATAGGAGGCGCTATAGCATATTACAAAGTTCAAACACAGGAACGAATCTATGCCAGTAGAGCGTCCATGCTGATAAAGACGAGTGCAAGTGGAGGTTCCGAATCGTTTCGTGGGTCTGCTCCTATTAACAAAATCACAGGTGCAGGTTTAGTGATAAGCACGGTCAATAATGAGATGATGGTGCTTAGGTCACAGCGTAACATGGAGAACATGGTAAGAGCGTTGAATCTGAATACCTCTTATGCTTATAAGACAAAGGTGGCGAAAAGGAACAAAAACTTGTATAAAGCATCTCCTGTTGAAGTTAAGTTCCTTGATTTGGATGAACAATCATATGCTTCTTTTAGTGTGGTTCCTTTAGACGCAAAATATGCGCTTTTGGATGATTTGGGGGCAAATATTCCTTCCATGCGGGTGCAACTAGATGATACCGTGGCCGCTCCTTGTGGCCGGATTGTGGTTTCTTCTACTTGGCGGTATCAAGATTTTATCAATACCGCAGTTGTAGTGACACATGCTCCCATGTCTGCAGTAGCCGGTTCGTATCGTTCAAAGATTAAGATTGGAAGAGATAGCGATCGAAATGCTATTTTGAGGCTTTCATTGGAAGATACTTCTCCGTTCCGTGCTGCCGACGTCTTGAATACACTAATGGATGTTTATAATCAGGAGTCTATTGATGACCAACAACGCGTGCTTGATTATACCGAGAAATTTATCAACGACCGAATCGATTATTTGATGACTGACATTAAGGAATACGAGCAAGTGAATGTTAGTTTTAAACAGTCACATAACATCATCGATACACGTGCTTTTGGTCAGGATTATATGAGAACTAGTGTGTCTTCCACGGAAGAAGAAAAGAAACTTATCGCTCAAGTGGGTATGATACGTTATCTGATAAGCTTTGTTGAAGAAAATGACGATAAGATTATCCCTGTAGGATTGACTACTATTTCTGCTGAAGCATCTTCCGCTATCAAACAGTATAATGATAATTTTTTGAGAATTGAAAAGTATAAGGCAGATGGTATTGAGAAAAACCCTGTGGCTCAAAACCTAATGGATCAACAGATAACCTTGCGTTCAAGCATTGTTTCACTTTTGGAAGGCTATATGATGGCACTGGAGGAACGTATTTCTGCTGCCAATCGTGAAAAGATTGTGGCCAATTCCCAGATTCATTCTGTCCCAGTCGCTCAATTAGAGCTTAATACCTTGGAAAGGATGCAGGGGATCAAGGAGAAATTGTATCTCCAATTGCTGACCAAACGTGAGGAACTGCTGATGACCAGTCCCCAATTGGAGGCCACCGCTAAAGTTATTGACTATGCGGCTCCTATCAATGTGCCAATTGCCCCCAATGAAGGTAAGATGCTTTTAATTGGTATTGTGTTAGGTTTGCTTGTGCCAATACTCTTCATGGTCCTTCGAAACATGTTGGATACTACGATCCATGACAGAATAGATGTCCAGAAGTCTTCCAATGTACCCTTCTTGGGCGATATTCCTTTTAGAAAAGGTGTTCCCGGCCATACTATTATGGTGCGTGAAAACGGTCGAGACTCACTTTCTGAGTCCTTCCGTTTGATACGTTCCAGTTTGGAATACATGAAGGACAGGAAAGATGGAGCCCATGTCATTATGTTCACTTCGTTTATGGTGTCATCAGGTAAGACATTCGTCTCAACTAACTTGGCCACCAGTTTTGCGTTGGCTTCCAGAAAGACCATCATCGTGGACTTGGATATTCGTAAAGGTACGCTGTTCAAGGTGTTCGGCGTTAATACAAGGGCAGGTGTGTCGAATTATCTTTCAGGCAAGACAGATAGTATTGATGACATCATACACTCCGATACCCAGACACCGAATCTTGATGTAATTTTCTCAGGCCCTGTTCCGCCCAACCCAGCCGAGTTGCTGATGAATACGCGTTTGGAGGACTTAATTGCAGAGCTTCGTAAACGTTACGAATACATCTTCCTTGATAACGTACCCGTTGGTATGGTTGCAGACTCTGATATTGTGAAACGTGTTGCCGACACAACCATCATGGTGCTGAGAGCGGGTAAGACTGACAAACGATTGCTCTTCGATGTGGATAAGTTCTATAAAGATGGTAAGTTCCCGAACCTTTGTGTAGTACTTAATTCTGTCAATAAGAAGAGACGTGGCTACGGTTATTACGGCTATGGTTACGGCTATGGTTACGGCTATGGTTACGGTTATGGTTACGGTTATGGTTACGGTTATGGCTATGGTAATGAAGAGGATGGAAAGAAGAAAAAGAAGAAATGGTATCAGCGGATATTCCACAAACACCACCATCATCACCACCATTCTGATCATCATAGTGTTTCCAAGGCTAATGATGATGGCAAAGATTGATAAATGCTATGTTTGGATTTCGATATAGATTACCAGAGAACTTTTTCCAAGGAGCGACTGATGTCCATTGTCATCTTCTGCCCGGGGTCGACGATGGGTTTTCTTCGACCGAAAAGTCACTTCAAGCCTTAAAAAAGCTGGAAGAACGTGGCGTGAAGAGCATGATCCTTACTCCTCATTTCATGAAGGACTATCCAGAGAACAATCGTGAAAGCATCACGGCAAAGTTTGAAGCCTTTAAGAAAGAAGCCGAGAGGGAGAGTAAGATACAATTGCGATTGGGTGCTGAATACATGTTGGATGCCTGTTTTATGGATCATTTTAAGCAAGGCTTCTTGACTTTGGATAAAGGGGGTACGCATGTCTTGTGTGAGACTTCGTATTTAATGTACGAGCCAAATATCACTGAAATGTTGTATGATATTATGTGTGAAGGTCTTCAGCCAGTGATTGCTCATCCTGAGAGGTATGAGTATGCGGTGAAGGACAACTATTTCAGGTGGAAAGACAAAAACTATAAGTTTCAGCTGAACTTGTTGTCTTTGGCTGGTGCCTATGGTGCTCCTGCTGTTGCAAAATCCCGTTACTTGCTGAAGGAAGGGATGTATGATTATGTGGGTTCGGATATGCATGGTGTTGGCAACTTTAGGAAGTTTTTGCCAGATATCAAACTGAGTAAGAAAGATACCGAGCGGCTTGCATTGCTATTGGAGAATAATAAAAAGTTGTTTGAATAATGAAGGTCTTTGTGAATGTAGTAATTTAAGTGTTGAATTTGTTTTTGGGTTCTCCCCAAATTGACTATTGATTATTTTTTCTATATTTTCACAATTCAAAGATAGAGTATTAAATGAGTATTGATCAATTTGTTGCAGATTTTGCCGATTGTTTTGATGATACTGAGACTAGTGAGTTCTTTCCAGAGCTGTCTTTTAAACAATTAGAGGAATGGAGCTCGTTGTCAGGGTTAGGAATAATCGCAATGTGTAAAAAGAAATATGGCGTAAAAATCACTGGTGCAGAGATTATGGAAGCAAATACGATTTTGGATGTGTTCAATCTCATCATGAGCAAAAAAATTTAATGATGGCTTCTTTCATCAAAGCAATTTCATACTATCTTCCAGAGATCACAGTTTCAAATGAAGTTTTGGCCAGTGAGTTTCCTGAGTGGTCGGTTGGTAAGATTGCGAAGAAAGTTGGTGTGAATAACCGACATGTCGTTACAAAAGACCAATGTGCTTCTGATATTGCAGAGCAAGCAGTTAGAAGGTTGCTTATAGAAAATGGTATTGACAAGAATTGTATTGACTTTCTTCTTTTTTGTACGCAAAGCCCTGATTATTTTCTTCCCACTACTGCATGCCTTCTCCAAGACAGGTTGGGGCTGGGCATTCGATGCGGAGCTTTGGATTTCAATTTGGGTTGTTCAGGATTTGTTTATGGATTGGCGTTGGCGAAAGGGTTGATAGAGAGTGATACTGCAAAGAATGTTTTGCTTGTTACGGCGGAAACATATTCAAGACATATACACAAGCGAGACAAAGGGAATCGGACCATCTTTGGGGATGCGTCTGCAGCAATTCTTGTCTCAACGAGTGGGTTTGCTGAGATAGGTAGTTTTGACTTGGGAACGGATGGTAGTGGTGGCAATAATTTGATTGTTAAATCAGGAGCCATGCGCCATCGTGAAAAATTTGAGGACATTTCTTTTGACAAGTCAGGTAATCCTATTTCTTCAGACCATTTATATATGAATGGACCTGAAATTTTTAATTTTACTCTTGAAACAGTGCCCGAGTTGGTGGACAATGTCATTAAGAAAAATGGTGTGGATAAAGAATCTATTGATTTGTATGTGTTTCATCAGGCAAACAAATACATGCTTGACTGTTTGTTTGACTTGATGGAGATTGAGGAAGAAAAAGCATTTGTTTATATGTCTGATGTTGGGAACACAGTTTCCTCAACAATTCCAATAGCATTATTTGAAGCTAAGAAAGCCCAAAAGCTTCATGGAAACGTTCTCATTGCCGGGTTCGGTGTTGGTTATTCATGGGGAGGTTGTGTGTTGTCATGTAAATAGAGATTAGGATTAAATATGCTTTTCAACTCCATACAATTTGCTGTTTTTCTGCCGATAGTATTCTTGCTTTATTGGTATATCTTTGATCGCTTCATCTGCAGGTCGAAGTGGCAATTGATGTTGCAAAACACCTTCGTTATTGTGGCAAGCTATATCTTTTATGGTTGGTGGGATTGGCGTTTCTTGTTGCTTATAGCTTTTACTTCACTTTGCTCATGGGGTAGCGGATTGCTCATCGGAAAGGCAAGGACAAAAAATGAGGCGAAAATATGGGCGACGCTCAATATTGTCTTGAATCTAGGCATCTTAGCATTGTTCAAGTATTATGATTTTTTCGTCACCGAGTTTGCAAAACTTTTTTTGATTTCCACGGAAGGCCTATTATTAAGGGTTATACTTCCTGTTGGTATTTCGTTTTATACATTCCAAGCTTTATCATATTCCATAGATGTCTATCGTGGCAAGATAAAGCCGACTAAAGATATCATCGCCTTTTTTGCCTTCATTTCATTCTTTCCACAATTGGTAGCTGGCCCCATTGAGCGGGCGACCAACCTTTTGCCACAGTTTCTTAAGAAGCGTGAGTTTGATTACGATACAGCTGTTGATGGCATGCGTCAGATTCTATGGGGGTTATTTAAAAAGATGGTGGTGGCCGACAATTGTGCAGTGTATGTCAATCAAGTTTTTTCGACATACACTGAACAAAAAGGAAGCACTTTGCTCTTTGGAGCTATATTGTTCGCGTTTCAATTGTATTGTGATTTCTCGGGATATTCTGACATAGCTATTGGAACTGCTAAATTGTTTGGTATAAAGCTGATGCGGAATTTCAACAATCCTTACTTTGCGACTTCATTTGCCGATTATTGGAAGCGCAACCATATTTCATTGACCACATGGTTTATGGATTATGTTTATTATCCTATGGTTGGAAGCAGTGACAAACTATTATATTGGAATTTCTGCATGATTGCTACTTTCTTATTAAGTGGAATGTGGCACGGTGCTGGATGGACGTTTTTATTATGGGGGTTGTATCAAGGTGTTTTCATTGTGATTTCAATGAACATATCCAAGCCGAGGAAAAGATTTGAAAAGAAACATGGTTTAAAGAACAGTAGGCTTTGGGAAATCTTTACGATAGTTATGACCTTTATGGTCGTGTGTTTTGGTTTGATTTTATTTAGAGCAGAGACTCTTGGACAAGCATGGGGATATTTTTGTGGAATTTGTGATGTAAGTTTATTTACTATTCCATGGCTGAATCTTAGATCATACTATTTGCCTGTGGTTATAAGTATTTTTACTTTACTAGTGGTTGAATGGATACAGCGTGATAAAGAACATGCTTTTGATTTAAGTGGAATAAAAAGCCGTGTTTTGAGGTTTGCCATTTATTATTTGGTAGTAATTGCCTTGTTTTGGTTTGGAGGTCAAGCAGAGACATTTATCTATTTCCAATTTTAGTTTTATGAAAAGGTTTGTTTTTCAATTTTGTATTTGGATTTCAATTGCCTTTGTGTTGGCCGTTGTGGCAGATTACATAATAACAACAGGTCTGAAAAAAACAGATATCAGAAAATATTCAACATGGAATGATATTTATAAAGGTGGATTGGATGCTGATTTACTGGTTCTCGGTAGCTCTCAGGCTTGGTGCGGGTATAATACTTTTATACTTGATTCTGTTTTGAATTTGAATTCATATAATTTGGGTTTTGACGGACACCCATTAGACTACCAGATTATTCGATACAATACATATAGACGTTTTAGTTCTAAGCCCAAGGCCATTTTAATTAATACAGTGTTTTTGGGAACATTAGGTGTTACAGCAGATGAACAATACGAAAGAGAGCAGTTTTTTCCGTATATAACTGATGATACCTTGATTTCATCTGTTGCAGATGTGAAAAAGATAACATGGTTTGATAGAAATCTGCCATTGTATAGGTATTTCGGTTATAGGGAAGATTTTGAAAATGGGATAAGCTCATTTTTTGGCAAGACGCAATTCTTTTATGGAGGGATGCATAAAGGCTTCAATTCTAAAAATGATAAATGGAATCAAGGCTCAGTTTTGCCGAAGGATACTTTGATAACCATTTCTATTGCTGATAAATCCGAAGCTGTTTGTATGCTTGACTCTTTCACTAGAGAATCATGCCAAGAAGGAATAAAAGTAGTTTTTGTGAAATCTCCTATTTATTATCCGTTAAGAGCAAAGTTTTATAATATTGGTCAGGTAGACTCAATTTATGAGTCTATTTCCCAGAAATATGGAATTCCAATTTTGGATTATTCTCATTCTACCATTACCATGGATAGTTCATATTTTGTAAATCCAACCCATCTTAATACTAAAGGTGCAGAGGCTTTTACTTTTAAGCTTTGCCATGATCTTGATTCAATTGGAATTCAAAGTAAGCATACGGAGAAATACACGTTGTAGGGGTTGTAGTCGTGCGGTATTTTTGCGGTCGCAATAATGCACACGTATAAAACTGTTACAAAACCATGACAAAGGAAGAGTTCGAAATGTTACAACTGGACTTGCAACAGAGCGGCAAGTCGATCAAGTCGTACCTGCATGACGCAGGTATATGTTACTCCACCTACAACTATTGGAAGAAGAAGGCCGATGCCAAAGCGAAGCCAAAGGAAGGTCTCGCCCCCATCAGCCTCACCGTCCGGCAGTCCGCCCCGAGTTTCACGGGAGCCGTCCCGTCCGGGGCGACGCTGCTGTTCCCCAACGGGCTGCGCGCCCACTTCGGCAGCGGGACGGAGGGCGTGCTCATGGAGTTGTTGGACAAGAGCCTCAACAGCCATGTTCTGCCTGAATGACACGATGCGCTACTGGCTCTGCCCGGGGATGACCGAC
>Ga0255061_10000631_pt1 | contig 10438 bp, 4 predicted proteins | sample 174RNAGHGhighgp2_FD_183093 | JGI IMG/M metagenome (GOLD analysis project Ga0255061, IMG submission 183093) | Metatranscriptome of sheep rumen microbial communities from Palmerston North, Manawatu-Wanganui, New Zealand - 1742 RNA GHGhigh gp2... | ecosystem: Host-associated > Mammals > Digestive... | reverse complement strand
CTCTTACGGATCGGTGTTCAACTCCATCTTTGGAAGTGGAAACTCCTTCGAGAGCATCTTTGAGCTGAGTTTCAACTGGACCAGCGGTAGCAACTTCATCCGAAACACAGCTCCCGGCTCTCTCTTTGGAAACTTTGAACCCAATGGTAATCAGGGCAAGGGATTTCTGGCTCCCCCTGATGCTCTTGTGACAGACATCACTGCCGCCAACCACAAGTACTGGCTCAACGACAAGGATGCCCGCTTCTGGGGCAACGTTCACGAAGCCGAGGACTTGAATTCCGGCTATGTAAACAAGTACGTCTATAGGTCTTTGTCACTTCAGCGCGGAGATAACGGCTCACTGCAATACAAGGCTACACGCTCCTACAACACCAACCTCGACCGCAACTTCATCTTCTACCGTCTCACCGACGTGATGCTGATGCAGGCAGAAGCCTATTGTATGCTCACCTCCGGCACAGACACCCTGGAGAGCGACCGCGAGAACTTCCAGAAGGCATTCTTCCTGATCTATCCCATCGAGTACCGCTCATATATGGGGTCCAACACCACGAGCGACATGCCGCGTATGGCCAGTTATATGAACCGTGCCAAGATGGAAGAGTATATCCTTGCCGCACGCAACCGCGAACTCATGTTCGAGGGCAAGCGTTGGTTCGACCTCGTGCGCTATGCACGCCGCGCCAACAGCACAGCTATCATCCGTAACTGGGTGAGCTCGAAGTTCACGGCAGGCACCAATGGCGGTTCAAACGCCCTCTTCTCCAGTATGGAGTCACTCTACTGGCCTTACAACAAGAACGAATGTAAGGTTAATCCGAACCTGACTCAGAAGACCTTCTATGCAGGTGCTGAAGAGAACGAGGCTTACCATAACAATGCAAAGTAACAGAAAAACACTCTCACACTAAAACTACAGAACTATGAAATTGTTAGATAGAATCAAAATACTGATGGGAGCTTCCCTCATCGCCGTGAGCACGGCCTTCACCGTGTCCTGCGGCGACAACCTCACGGAAGATTCCTATTACACGTTCACGGGTGAGATGCTAAGTGACTACTTGCAGAACCCCGACCACGATTTCACGCAGTTCGCCGAGATCGTGAAGCGCGCTGGCAAGATGGACCTCTTCTCAGCCTACGGCACATACACCTGTCTGGCTCCTACCAACGATGCCGTGAATGCTTATCTTGCTGAACACGGATATACCAGCATCGACCAGATTCCTACTGAAATCTGTGATACCATCGTCTGCACCTCTGTTTTTGCCAACGGCATCTACAGCACAGTGGATTTCAGCGGTGTCACCTCCACCTCATCGCCCAACATGCTCAACAACTACCTCCAGATTGACGAGGTAATGGATGACATCGATGAGCACGGAGACACCATCTTCACATACAAGTTCAACGAGTCCGGCGCCATCATCCTGAGCATGGCCAACGACTCCGTGGAGAACGGTATGGTACATCCCGTGGATGCCGTCATCATGGCTTCCGCCGGTGAGATCCCCGACCTGATGGCCAAGGACTCAACCATCTCCATCTACTCTATGGCACTCCGCGCCTGCGGCATCGACCGCAAGCTGCGTCTGCTCAAAGACCCGTCTTGGGATTGGGATGCACATATCGATCGCGAGGGTCTCTACCACTCGGATAACCACGACAACTTCTGCCACGTTCCCGAGGAGCGCCGCTATGGCTTCATCGCCTTCATGGTGCCTGACTCCATCGTTAGGGAGAAACTCGGTCTCGCACCCACCGACGGTATGGATGTGGCCATGCAGAAACTCTATGAGTATGCCGCTTCACACTATGCCAACGACAACATCACAAAGAAGTATGCATCCACAGAGGCAGGTATGGCAGACCTCGAGGATGAGCGCAACCCGCTCAACCGCATGATGGCCTACCACGTGTTGCCGTTCAACACCACACGTGAGATGCTCACCACCATCTGCACCATCGACACCCGTCTGGTGAATCCCGTAGAGTGGTATCGCACCATGGACGAGATGTCCACGATGAAGATTGAGATGCTGAAGCTCCGTTCCAGCTACGACACCGACCCAGATGCGAATTTGAACGACATCTTCATCAACCGCAACTTCGGCGATAAGGTAAAGTCCACACAGGTGCAGCGCGGCGCACGTATCGCCACTATGGCCGGTATCAAGAACGCCGCAGCCAACGGCCGCTACTTCTATATCGACGACATCATTGCCTACGACGACGTTACAAAGGAGAAAGTGTTCAACACTCGTATGCGTATGGACCTCTACGACCTCTTCCCCGAGCTCTTCTCCAATAACATCCGCAAGCAGGACACTTGGACCTACTACGCCACAACGGACAAGACCAAGGGAATCCCGGCCGAGAACTTCATCTTCCCCATCGGTTATCTTGACCATGTCGATATGAATGCCGACGGTGACTTCATCTATCAGGGCGCACGCAACTGGTATTGGAGCTACGAGGGCGACGAGTTCAACCTCCGTTCGGACAACAACTCCTACGACATCACCTTCCGTCTGCCCACTGTGCCGACAGGTACCTATCAGGTTCGCATGGGATTCTGTCTGATTCCTTCACGAGGCATCGGCCAGTTCTATCTCGACGGCAAACCTCAGGGTATTCCTCTTGACATGCGTTCAAACGATGACACTTGGGCAGCCAAGTACGGCTGGAAGGCTCTGAACTCCTATTCCGCTGCTCAGCAGGAGGATAAGGAAGCCATGAAGAAGAACCTCCACAACCAGGGCTGGTACCACGGCGGCGGCTCTATCTTCGCCATGGCCGGTTCGGGCCACAAGGACGGTCAGCTCTCATCCAAGGGCGATGTCTTCTGTAACCAGCATCGAACCATACGCCGCGTTATCGCTTCCAACATGCTACTCAACGAGGAGGAAGTTCACACGATGCGCATCAAGAGCGTTCTTGCGCTCGGCGGCGCAGAGCTGATGATCGACTATCTCGAGATTGTGCCTAAGAGCGTCTATGCCGTTGACACCGACGGCGAAGGCGAGGACGATAACTGATATTCAACGAGTATTTTAAAACAGTCAAATAGTTAGATATTTATGAAAACATATCGCAAACACTTTGCTTTTCTGCTCGTTGCGGCTTCATGCATGGGATTCCTCTCATGCAGCGATGCTTGGGATGAGCATTATCAGGGGACGGGCTTCGAGACTTCGGTCGATGCCCCGACTCTCTTGGAGCGGGTGAAAGCCAACCCACAGCTCAGCGGCTTCCTCAAAGTGCTTGAAGCCACGGGCTATGACCGGGTGCTCGCTTCACCCCAGGCGCTCACCCTCTGGGCTCCGGCCATCAGTGATGCTGTTGCCGACTCACTCATCCAGGTCTATCAGACAGAAAGCACAGCTGGTGTACGTGACGACGACAACTCCGTCATCAGCCAGTTCATTCAGAACCATATTGCTCTGTACAATCACAGCGTATCGCCCGTTATGGCCGACACCACGATTAAGATGTTGAACGGCAAGAACCTCATCTTCACCAAGAGCACTCTTGACGGCAAACCGTTCCCGCAGTTTATCCCGTCCAGCAACGGTATCTTCTTCACTCTGGAACAGCCGCTCAGCTTCCACCCGAACCTGCGCGAGTACTTCCAGCTCAACAGCGATTTCGCCGGAGCCCGTTTCGACTCTATCTACAACTTCATCAAGGAGTTCGACAAGTACGAGCTTGACGAGAACGAGTCCGTAGCCCAGGGCATCGTGGATGGCCGCACAGTCTATGCAGACTCTGTTATGCGCCTCTCCAACGAGATTCTGAGCCGTTACCGCACCTTCATCCAGCGCGAGGACTCCAACTACACCGTCGTGGCTCCCACCAACGAGGTGTGGGCCGCACAGTACGAGCGCTACGCCCGTTACTTCAACTTCGCCAAGGCCGTCAACTACAAGGACTCCCTGCAGAACCGCTTTGCACGCGAGGCCATCTATCAGGGCCTGACCTTCAACAACAACATCCAGAAGAGCGAGAAGGACTCAGTCATCAACACCCAATACATCGACAACCGCAACTACTGGGGTCTCAACATGTTTGAGAATCCCTGGCAGGCAGGCGGCATCTATGCCGGTCTGGATTCAGCCTCTTGCTCCAACGGCCGTGTGCTGATAGACCCCGTGGGCCGCATCGATCCGCGCAAGACATTCATGTACCAGCGCAGCATCATGGCCAACCGTGGTAACTACTACTGGATGCCAAAGACCGCCGAGGATCAGCCCATAGACAAGGGAACCCTGACCCCGCGCACCACCTACGACAACATCGTCAGCGTTGATGATAATGGCAATGTGCTTGACACCCTGTACTCCTTCGATGACATCTACAACGACTTCTTTATGGAGGTCGCCAGCACAGGTACCGGTAATGCGGAAATCTACTACGAGCTGCCCAACACACTCTCAGGTGTATATTATAATGTATATGCTGTGATGTGTCCCGCAATCGCTGCCAACCCCAAGGCATCCGCAGCCGACCGTCTGCCGGTGAAGTTCCAGGTCTATTACATGCACCGTCTGGACGAGCCGCGCAAGAAGAAGAACAATGACAAGGATCCCAACGAGGATCTCAACTATCCCGCTTCCTGGGGTTCAGCCCTGAAGGTCTCCGACCAGGCCGATGCCCTCGGATACAAGGAGAGCGCCAGCGCCTTCCAGACCATTGCCGACCAGGTTTGCATTATTCCTATTGACATTGCTCGTCAGACCACATTCAGCTCCTACAATCAGGACACCTACTCCATGCGCTACCGCATTGAGACCAAGGTCAAGAGCAGCGAGCTGGACCGCACCTGGAACAACCACCTGCGTATCAACCGCCTCATCTATATCCCGTTTGACACGGAGGAGGAGGCAAAGAACTTCAATTTGTCTGACCTTAACGATTATCAGAACTGATGAAAACCGCGAAAACCATACTATGCTTATCGCTGCTCATGGCGTTGCCCATGACAAGTTATGCTCAGGATGAGGATGACGCAGCAGTTGACACGACCCTTGTGCGCCGTGTCCGTAAGACCAAGAAGGTTGAGCCCACGAGGGAGATCAAGGGTCGTGTGGTCAGCCAGGACAAGCACACGCCGCTCGCCGGTGTGCTAGTGCAGTCGGTGGCAGGCGAGGGCTATTCCGGCCTTACCGAAGCCGACGGTACCTTCACCATCAAGGTGCCTCTCTATTCCGCTGCCGTGGATGTGACTATCCCCGGATACAACAGAGTACGTGTAGGCCTTAGCAAGAGTGGCCAGCTCCATGACATCGTTCTGCAGAGCGATGCCGCCCGTGCACTTTATGATGACGATGACAACATCATGAACAACGCCCGTGCCAAGAACTTCAACTACTCCAACGCCATCAACATCTCCGCCGAGATCGAGAATCAGCTGGGAGCCGAGGTTCGCACCGTGCAGCGTTCCGGAGTCAGCGGCATCGGAGCCTATATGCAGATTGCCGGCGTGAACAGCTTGAACAGCAACGCACAGCCGCTCGTGGTCATCGACGGTGTCATCACCGACATGCAGTACGAGCGCGAGATGCTCCATTCGGGCTTCTACAACGACATCCTCTCCAACATCAATGTGAACGACATTGAGCAGGTCGAGGTGATGAAGAACGGAACGGCCCTCTACGGCTCACGCGGTTCCAACGGCGTCATCCTGATCAAGACCAAGCGCAACCGCTCTCTCGCCACCCGCATCGATGCCTTCGCATCCGTCGGCATAGAGCTTATGCCAACGCAGATCGACGTGATGAACGGCCCGCAGTACAAGGGCTACGCCTCCAGCCTCCTCCAAAGCACAGGCACACGCCTGCAGGAATTCAAGTTCCTGAAGCCCGAGGTCGTCAACGGCAAGTCATACTACTGGTACAATAAGTACAACAACGACACCCGCTGGGCCGACGATATCTATCGCCAGGCCGTTACTCAGAACTACGGACTGAGCGTTCAGGGTGGTGGTGACATTGCCAACTACATGCTCTCCATCGGTTACACCCGTGCCAACGAGACATTGAAGGAGAACAACATGAACCGCCTCAACATCCGCTTCAACACCGACATCAAGATCACCGACTACATCGGTGTGCGTTTCGACGCTGCGTTCACCAACACCACACGCAAGCTACTCGATACAGGTGCTCCTGCCGACTATAACAACGGAGCTGTGACCAGCACCAACTTCCTGGCCTACGCCAAGAGCCCGATGCTCAGTCCTTACTCTTTCGTGCCCGATCCCACCACTGGCGTGGGTGTAGTCAACAACGCCCACCTCGACATCGTCGATGAGGACTACCTCTCCGAAGTCAGCTCGCTGCGCAACGCCAACTGGCAGCTGGCCAACCCGCTCGCCATCCACGAGTACGGAACGGCCGAGAACAAGAACTACTTCGACAACTCATACGTGATTCTCTCTGTTACCCCCGAGTGGAATCCAAACAAGCACCTGCGCATCAGCTCGCTCTTCAACTACACTCTGGTCAACACCAACGAGAAGTACTACGTGCCCCTCAACGGTGTGCCAAGCTACTATGTGGCAGCTCTGGAGAACACCATGAAGAACGAGATAGGTTCGCTCTACGGCAAACACAACTCCGTTACCAGCGACACCCGCATCCAGTGGAAGAACTCCTACAACGGACATAACATCGACCTGCTCGGCGGCTTCCGTTTCATGAACCAGACCTACAGCAGCAACCACCAGAGCGGTTACAACACCGGTAACGACAAGACCCCGTATATCAACAGCGCCTCGAACAAAGTCAACGAGGGCTTCAACGAGAAGTGGGCCACTCTGACCTGGTACGCTCAGGCCGCCTACAACTGGAAGAACCGCTACTATGTCCAGGGTAACCTGACCATGGACACCAACAGCCAGTTCGGTCGCGATGCCAAGAGCGGCATCAAGATCGGCGGCGTGAAGTGGGGCATCTTCCCCAGCCTGCAGGCAGGGTGGGTTATGAGCAACGAGTCGTGGTTCCACAACAAAGTCGTCAACTATCTGAAACTCACCGCAGGCATCGACGTGAGCGGTAACGACGACCTCACCTACGACGCCTCACGCACCTATTTCGCCAGCCACCTCTTCCTGACCAAGGTACCTTCGTACGTGCTCGAGAACATCGGTAACACCGAGCTGCAGTGGGAGACCACCCGTCGTCTTAACTTCGGCTTCGAGACCAAGATGTTCAACAACCGTCTCTCTATCGCCTTCAACTACTTCAAGTCTTGGACAGACAACCTGCTCACCCTGCGCGAGCTCTCCTTCCTGAGCGGTATCAAGCAGAACTGGAGCAACGGCGGCAGTCTGGAGAACAAGGGCGTGGATCTGACCCTCAACGCACACCTCGTTTCCACCAACGACTGGAACTGGAGCGTAGGAGCCAGCCTCGGCCACTATGTGAACAAACTCACCGCTCTGCCCGACGACCAGCAGTATGTCGATAACCAGGTGCTCGGCGCAACCATCCGCAGTCAGATCGGCTCGTCCATCAACAGCTTCTACGGCTTCAAGACCGCGCCCACAAGCAGCGGAACCATCGTCTATGCCACAGCAGCTGAGGCTGCAAGCGACGGTCTCTACAAGAAGGACGCCAGCGGAGCTATCACCTACTTCGGAGCCGGCGACGTGAAATACGTTGACCAGAACGGCGACGGCGAGATCAAAGCCTCATCCGTTGCTTCCGAGGACGACCGCACTATCATCGGCGACGCCACTCCCGACATCTACGGTAACCTCTTCACCAGCCTCAGCTTCAAGCGCCTCCGTCTCGACGTGGGCTTCAACTATAGCCTCGGCGGTGATGTCTATAACTACAACCGCCAGCAGCTCGAGAGCGGTTCACGCTTCATGAACCAGACCACAGCTATGTTGCGTCGCTGGAGCTACGAGGGTCAGGTCACCGACATCCCACGTGCCGCCTACGGCGACCCCATGGGCAACAGCGACTTCTCCGACCGCTGGATCGAGGACGGCTCCTACCTGCGCCTGAAACACATCACGCTCAGCTATCAGCTCCCCATCAACAACACCTACATCCAGGGCCTCAGCGTGTGGGTACGCGCCAACAACGTGTTCACCCTCACCAAGTATCTCGGTGCAGACCCCGAGTTCTCCATGGGCAACGGCGTGCTGTTCCAGGGCATCGACCGCGGACTCCTCTCTCAGGGCCGCTCGTTTAACGTAGGTGTGAAGATTAACCTCTAATTCAATTCATAATTCATAATTTAGAATTCATAATTATGAACACAATAAAGTATATATACAATAGAGCAAAAGCACCGTTCTGTGTCCTCGGTCTCCTCGCTGTCGTTAGCTTCGGCTTCACAGCCTGCAACGACATGCTTGACAAGGGCAACGAGAACGTGATGTACGGCGACAAGAACCACTTGGTCAACGCAGGCGACACCGTAAACTCCTACACTGGAATCCTCTACCAGCTCCAGCGCATCGCCGTGCGCACCAACCTGCTGGGCGAGCTGCGCGGTGACCTTACCACAGTTCGTCAGAATGCGACCACAGACATCAAGGACATCTCTGCGTTCAACGTTGACGACTACAACGCCTACAACGATCCGCGAGACTACTATGCCATCATCAACAACTGCAACTACTTTCTGGCCAACGCCGACACCGCGCTGCAGAACAACAAGTTCGACTACATCTTCAAGCGTGAGGCCGATGCCGTGCGCTGCATCCGTGCTTGGGTCTATCTCCAGCTCGGACAGGTCTATGGAGCTAACATCCCCCTCGTGACTGAGCCTATCCTCACCGAGCTCGATGCCAATCTGGCCAACTACACCAAGGTGGATATCAAGGACATCTGCGACTACTTCATCCAGGACCTCGCAGTTCTCCCCCTGCAGAAGGATAACAACGACTACGACTATCCTAAGCACACCACCTACGACCAGACCACGGCTCCCCCGTACCTCTGTGCTATCCCCCTCGACCTCATCCGCGGCGACCTCTACCTGTGGCGTGCCAGCCTCGAGGCCAACGAAGCCTCACGCATCGCCTACGCCAAGCAGGCCGCATTGAGCTACTACAGCTTCATCTACTGGAACAAAGGCTACAAGCCCTACTCCGTCACACAGTCATCCATACGAGCCTATTGGCAGGAGACGGCCGTGAAGAACAACATGTTCAACCGTCCCAGCGGTGCGTACAGCATGGTGTCATCAAGCATTCTTGTAGGTGACGAATGTCTCTCCATCATCCCTATGGACTCTCTGAGCGCCGACGGACAGTTCAACACCCTCCGCAAGCTCTATGCATACGACTATGACGAAGCCGGAGGAGACCTCGTTGAAGCCTGTCTCATTCCCTCACAGGTATGCTGGGACTACAGTGACAGCCAGGCTTACTGCGCCAAGATGACCAACGGCGAGGTGCTCTATCTCGAGAGCGGCACCTTCTCCGACGATGAGCTCAACGACCACCTCGTGGGCGACCTGCGCATGTCAGACAACTACTTCGAGTACAACACCACCTATAACGCTGAGGCTATGAAACTCAGTGAGATCTCCAAGATTGACACCCGTAACGTAGTCCTCTACCGCAACGGTATCGTCTATCTCCGTTTGGCCGAGGCCCTGAACATGGCCGGCTTCCCGAAGTTCGCACTTGCCATCCTCTCCACCGGTGTCGATGACAACATCATCGCCCATGATGTGCTCTCACAGTGCAACAACGCAGCCGACTCCGCCTGGGTACAGCAGTTCTCCTTCCCCGTAAACATCTTCCGTGCCAGCATCAACTACGACAACTACGACAACATCGTGGAATACACCGGAGATGCCAACCGCGTCTATAACATCGGTCTGCACAGCCGTGGCAGCGGCGACACCCCGTTCAACGCCAACTACTATCCCGCTTATGCCGACGCTCCGAAAGACAGCACCGTCGGTGAATACGAGTATGATGGTACAAAATTCAACGGTTATCCTCAGTATCCAGATACCACGCAGGCTACGTTCGAGCTGAGCTATCCTTACCCCGTTAAGCAGGATGGCGAGACCACCCGCGAGTTCAACCTCCGCATGGCCGCCTTCACCGATTCTCTCGCCGCTTGGCGTACAGAGTGGGAAAACAAGTATATGCATCAGTGTGATGTCTGGTACTCCAAGTACGGTGTTCCGCAGGTGAAGCCAATCCAGCAGCTCGTTGTTGACTCCCTCATCGATGTGGAGCAGGCACTTGAGGACTGCTTCGAGGGCCACCGCTTCGGCGACCTCGTCCGTGCCGCTTACCGCAACTCGTTCACTCAGTCGGGGCGCTATCCGTCTCCGGAAGCCTACTTCTCTGAGAAGCTGCGCCGCCGCGACCCGTCCCTCAACGTTGCCGACAAGCGTACCTGGTTCATCAACTGGAAGAACCAAATCGGAATGTAAACCATTGACCATTGACCAT
>Ga0255061_10000628_pt1 | contig 10458 bp, 15 predicted proteins | sample 174RNAGHGhighgp2_FD_183093 | JGI IMG/M metagenome (GOLD analysis project Ga0255061, IMG submission 183093) | Metatranscriptome of sheep rumen microbial communities from Palmerston North, Manawatu-Wanganui, New Zealand - 1742 RNA GHGhigh gp2... | ecosystem: Host-associated > Mammals > Digestive... | reverse complement strand
TGTTTCATGAAATCTTCACATATTATTGAAAGTCCCTTAATAAAGTCCATATTGTGAGTATGTGCTTCCTTCTCAATTATTTTCATAATAACCTGATAACATGTAGCATCAGGTTTCTTCATTCTAACTTTATGAGTGAGAAAACAAATCAACGAAATTAAAGCAAACTTGCTTCCTATATCAGTATTTAAATTTCCAAGACTGAAATGTGCAGAATAAAAGTTAGATAAATCTTCATAAGAAGGATTAAAAACGTCCATCATCGCATTTTAATTTCTGCAACTAGTTTTAATAAGTATTTAAACTCATCAAATCCTCGCTGAACATCAGAAGTTCTTACTTTAAATATTCCAGAACGATAGTCTGGAACAGTACTTACTACTAACATATTCGCTTTAAAAGAATCTACTTTGATATTATTCTTTTCAGCGTATAATCTTAGTAGCCAACTATAGGCACCCATTTGTCGATAATAGTGATATTTATTAAAGCTCTCTTTAAACTTGTCTAACCAATGTCCTGTAGTCTTTAAGTCATTTAACGTAACATCATTTCCTACAATGGTAAAGTTGTCTAACTTAGCTTTAAATGGAATCTCTATAGTTTGTCCTGTTTCAGTATCAACAGCTAGAAAAACAATAAAGAAAGCAACTTCATTGCCAACTATAACATCATCGAAGAAACCTTCTGGCTCTAGTAATGATACTATTTCTCTATTATTTTTTATAGATGTTACACAAGCATCATATTTATTCTTAGTGTTGTTATCTAAGAATATAGGTTCCTTAGTTATGGCTTTAGAATCATATAAGTCTTTTAGCTTAGCCCAATAAGGTAAACAATTATCATATACAAGTTGGCATTTTTTATCATCCATTTTGCCTTTATAATAATTTATCTTATTAGATGCTGCAATAATATCATCAACAGTAATATTCGGATAATACTTAAATAATTCATCAGCCATTAAGCCTAACTTAGCTGTCGGCCTATCAATGTTTCCTATAATGTTAAATTCTCCTGGCTGTAGTACTTCAGCGTGTACTGCACTACCTAATAAAAAAGAATCAGAATAGAAATGTTGATTGGCTAAATATCGTTCTGGTGAGCCTCCTTGTTCAGGATTTATTAAAGATAATCTAGAATTACTTACACAATCTGAATACTTCTCAGAAAAGTACTCCTCATCGGGCATATCTTCCCATCTTAGAGTTTCTAATAATGGCTTAATTAATATCATATTAAGTCTTTAAAGTTTAGAAATTCATGATTTTTGAAATCATTAAATACTTCTGAGATCTCTTCTATATCTAAAGAGTGAATTCGACCTCCATTCTTCCACCACTGATTGTACTCACTATCAATTAATAAACAAGGAATCCCAGATAAGTTTAGGTCTATAAAATTGTGAAGTGAATCATCAATAAATAAATCTACCTTACCTTTTATCCTTGGAACCTTACTTACTTTATGACCAAAGATTTGATGTACTGGCTTATTAGGAAATCCATGATCCAATAACCATTTCTTTGACCAATCCTTATTACATACTCTAGAAGTACAATAAAGTTCTGGCTCAAAATTACAAGTATGTTTTACTGGCAAATTTAACCAAAAGTCTCTATCAAACTTAAGAATACGTACTACATTCTTAGTAATATTAGGTTCCTTTAATCTTGCTGGGTATTTTTTAGTATTGAAATACTCTTTGTAACTATCAAAAAATCTAGCAAGAGTATCATCAATATCTAGTCCTATCTTAAAAGTCATATAGCTCTCCAATTATTATATTATGGGAATCACACAGATAGTTCTGTAAGGATTCCTTATCACAATCCCAATCAATGTTGAATGCATTTTTATAATAATCTATTACTTTATGTTCTGCTTCTTCAAGAGTTTCAGCGTCAAAATCAATAATGCTTAATTCTCCATAATCAGCATCATACATGGGCAATAAGAATTTAGTCATTAAAACTCTTCTTTATCGTACAACTCACTTATATAAACATCTAAGTCAGATAACCTAGAACCTAAGTCGTTCCAATTGTTAACATTAAGATCTTCTATAAGTTCATTAAAATAGTCTACGACTAAGTCTTCTGCGTCTTTAATACTATTAGCGTGGAAAGACTTAATCTTGGTTTCACCCATGTCATCGATAGCAATTAGATATGTATTCATTTACTTATTAATTGATAAAAGTAGCTAAGCGGAATCATGGCCACAGCTCCTGGAGAGTTCCCTTCGTCTCCAGCCTTCTTCCAAATAACTACAAATGGTTTTGATTTATCTGAACAAGCATCTCGTATAGTAAAGTAGCTAGGTGTGTTCTGTGTATATTTAGATTGTATATTAACTGGCAACTCACCATTTAAATCTACAATATCTATTTTATCTGCATCTGCCATTTTATTCTGGCTTCTACTAGATACACAACCTTCATAACCAATAGCCTTAAGGTCATTAATTATTTCAAGTTCGAATCCATTACCTTTACTTTTACTACGTTTTGCCTGTTTTGACTTACGAGTGTGTTCGTCTGCCCACATACACGTAATACCATCTTTTGATTTACTTCCAGCTCCTTTGCGACTACATCTAGTCTTTATAGAAGCTTCCGTTAATCCAGTACCTTCAGCAGCAGAAGCAGGAGAATCAAATATTTTCTTATGTCCGTCTTTAAATGTAACTTCTACTGATAAATTCAAATTACTCTATTTCTTTTTCATTAAGTAATTGTAAAGTATGATTAACTAATTCAATAGTTCTCTCTCGTCCATACATCTTATAGAAATCCGATATATCTTTAGCACCATATTTTCTTGGTATCCAAACACATTTAATATCAAATTGTTTTCTAAACTTATTCATATTATGAATTCCAGCATAATCATTATCGTAGAAAATAACAATAGTTTTAAATTTCTTCTTTAATTTATCATACTGATTCTGCGTTAAAAATAAGTTTTCAGAATTAGGTGCTAATGCAGATATTCCTAAAGAGTATAAACACATAACATCTTTCATAGACTTAGTTATTACTAACAAGTCTCCTCCATCAGGAAGTTGCTTAGCTCCTTGCAACATAACAGATTTCCAATTAGATAAAAATCTAGGCTCTTTTCTCCTGTGTTTTGGCATATAAATACGCCACAACTCAGTTCCATTAGAATTTTTACCTCGATAATATCCAAATATGGGATGAAATCTACTGGATTTAGTGTAAATGTTTCCATTAATAAAAACGGTTTCACAAGAGTAAACCCTAAATTTCTTTAAGATTTCTCTTGTGATACCGTATTGTTCCCACCATTTAAGTTCTTCTTCTGTATAGTCTTTAGCTTCTATTTGAATATTAGCCTCTTTAGTTTCAGTAAAGTGAGTCTCTACTATCTCAATAGGACGTTCACATTTCTTTAACTTCGGATCACTTATATATCCAAAATCATTAGCAATAATCTTTAATGCCATATGATAACTACAATTGTACTTATACATTACAACATTTATAAAATTACCACTAAAAGAGCCATTAAAGTCTTTAAATATTATATCTCCTCTTTTGTTTCGATAAAAAGCACAGGTAGGCTTTTGATCTACTCTTAAGGGAGATCTAAAAAGACCTTTCTTTACAGGAAGACCTAAATAATAGGTTAAGTAAGTTTCCTGAGAATTTTTACTTAATAAATACTCTTTAGTAATTGTAGTGTCTAATTTAAACTTCATTTTTATTGATTTAATTTAGACTACAAAGATAAAGAATATTTATTAAATATCAAAATCAATATCGTCAGAACTTTCATCATTTGTTGAAACTGAATCTTCATCTTTGTCGACCTCGGTAGGAGCGGCTTCCTTGGCCTTCTTCATCTTCTGAGTTTCATAAGGTGTAAAAGCTACCTTATCACCTAGCCAATTATTAGAAATATAAGCTTCTTTACTAGTCTTGTTAATATTAACAAAGCTAGGAATGGTTGCATATCCCTTATTATTGCCTATAAGTTTAAGGTTAGTTTCTTTATCTACAGCCTTAGCGAGTGCCTTCTGCATAATGCCTACAAGCTTCTCAAAATCTTTGGGAAGGTCAAGTTCTACACCCTTCAACTTCTCAAATGCCTCAGGGGCAAGAGCAGAAGCAACATGTGCTATAGTGAATTGCAGTTGTTCCATAGCTGAAGGAAGTTCCCAATCTCTACCGTTAGTACTGCCAGTTACTCGTTTATCTCCGTCGTCACCAGGACAGAATACCATATGATTATATATTCCATCTGGTCCTTCAAAGTTAAATTGCATTGCCTTCCAAACTCTACCTTCTGAAGTGGTACCAGTTTTAAGTTCAACACCCTTGAAAGCAACCTTATTAATGGTCCAAGCTTTCAACCTTGTAACAGCAGTTCCGTTAGTCTTCGCTAGATTAAAATTCATTTTCGTCAAAATTAAAGTCAATATCAGTAATCTCGAAAGTAGAAGGATCTTCTTCAAGTTCTGTTAAATCGTCTTCAACTTTAGGCGACTCAGTAACCTCAACATTTTCATCTTCTTCAATTGGAAGTTCTTTATTGCCTACCATTTGATATAAGCCATCTTCATATGGAACAAGAGTAAACTCATTTCCATACTCAGATAGTACATTATTAGCAATACCTCTACAACTTACTGTTAAACTCTTTGTGAGTTTATTACCAGATGTAGATTTCCAACTTTTAGAAGAACCAATGATTGGTACTTTAACATTCTTGGATTCGTTAAGATTATTATAATTAATAATCAATCGATCTCCGGCAACTACGTTTAAAAGATTTGCCGCTGCTTGATTAAGGCAATATTTATTCTCTTCAAGAACAATCTTAGGTTCTCCAGAATCTATTACCTTTTTATCCTCCTTGATTATCTCCGGAGAACCAACGGGTTTATACTCGTTAGTTTCCGGATTATAATCAAAGGTACAGAGCATTTTAACGATCATTCGTTATAATATTTGTTCATAGCTTCAACAACTAACCCTAAATCATTAGGGATAAAATCTTCTTCAAACATTCCTTCTGGAGTCTTCGCAGGAATCTCAATTCCCTCTACCCTTAATTTATGGGTATAGAATCCAAAAGCAGGAACACCATTTTCATCAAACTGAGGTTCACAATAAAGAGTTATAGTAACATTCTCAAGTGGATCATACAGTTTATCCAACAGTTTTCCCACACTTGATGCTTTATAACTTCTAATGCCTCCATCAGTTTCTATTGGTTCTGTATGCAACATCATAAATATATTTAAATCGTCTCTTAAGCTAGAACACTTCTGAATTATCCTTCTGAAATGATCTGCAAGCTCATTATATTTATCATAGCCACGTTCTGATGCTCTTTCAAAGAACTCATTGCGCATAAGATAAATACCATCATCAATGATAATGTTTTTGATTCGATCTAATTTATTTATCTTGTCTAACAGTACAATAGTTTTATCCCAAGAAGATACTTTAAATAAGTTTTTCCTCTCAGAATTATAGGCTTTAGCACTTCCCTTAAAGGGAAGACGTTTGCCTAGTACATTAATGACAATAGTTTCCTCTGGGTTTAAAGATTTGATACTAGTGCTTTTGCCATGACCACTAGCTCCTAATACTACAACAAAATTACTCACTTTACAACGTAAATGTTATATTCTTAACTTCTGTATCTGATAAAGTCCAGTCTGGGGATTTAAATCTTTCGTAATCATTAATTTGATCGGGCTTTGGTAGTTCTTTAAATATAGAACAATCACCATAATAACCTAAACCAACTGCAATGTCTGAAGTTCCAAACCTAGATTTCAGTAGAATTGCTGCTATAAAATTATGTCCAAGTTCCTTTATGTTATATCCTCTATAACTAGATAACTTGAACTTTATAGGAGCATGTAAAGCAATCACAACGTGACTATCTTCATACATTGCTGCTGAATCTTTAAAGTCAGAACTATCAGGCTCTTGCATGGCCTGTTTAAGTCTTTCTGGATTATTTGCATTACGATTAAACTGCATAATATGTACAGGAGATATATTATATTTATTTCTCATTTGAACAGAATAAGATGAAATTAAATCCATCTCTTCTTTCTTACTTCTGCCATTACTAGCTCTAGTAAGACTCATATGATCAATAAATACACATATTATTCTGTCAGGATTATCTGGAACATATTCACCATCAGGGTTAAATCTTCCAAATCTTTGTAAATCCTTAATTACACAGTTCTTATACCGTTCTGCATTTAATATTGAATCATGAAATATCAAACGCTCATCTAGTAAATCAAGAAATTCACCGCATTGTTTTACTAAATCATAATGGTCATCAGTCAGTCTAGTATCCTTACCTCTAGAGAATAACTCTTTATAAGTTAATTGTTCTCCAAAGTGTTCATAAATATACATAGATAATAACTTAGCATAAATTTGCTCTTGTGTCATCTCTAAGTTAAACATTATGAAATAAGGATCTCTGTTTACTTCTTTACCTGTTTGATAATCCATTAATGGTTTATAAATAAATGAATATAAACTAAAAGTACTCTTACCTACGCCACTTTGCGCAGCTATTAGATAGGAAGTACCTGGCAGTAATCCATCCATATATAATTCCAATTTCGGCAATCCAATAGATAATCCTATATTCTTACCTACTCTACCCTTCTCAATAAGATCAAATAATCGCTGTTTTCCCGTCATATAATTGTAGTTGTATCAAAAGACATCATACCATTTCCATCTCTGAGTTCTTCAATACTTTGCCACATTTTACTAATAACGAAATCAGCAATATTCATATTTAATAGATTACATCCATTTTCTTTTCCCCACGATATAAGTTCCAATACATGTTTATGCTTATCTAAGTTCCAGCCTATTGACTTTCCATACATAAAATAAAAATCTTCTTCTGACGAAAATTTCTTACCATAATTCTTTAACGGTGCCTCAGATCCATTTATAATAGCTATAGACGGATAAGTGTTAAAAAATTCTTTACCAAGTTCACCACTAAACTTACGATAATTATGCAAGAATGTCTTATTAAATTCGATAGATTCTGGGTCTAGAGTTTCACCAACATTAGGAACTTTGAAACTTTTATTTATTATTCCTTTCTTTTGTAAACTGATTAATAAATCTCTTATAGAAACATTGATGATTTTACTGATAGAATAATAGCGAACTAAATATTCTTGATGTCCTTCTTCAATGCTTGCTAAAAATAATAGTTCTAACAAAAATACTTCTTCGGCCGTTAATTTATAACGCTCCATTAAAGATAATTGCTGTCCTAATTCAAGTAATTCCAATTAAATAAATAGATTTAAATTAATAAATAAACTATCTATTTAACTGCAAATCGTTTAGCCTCCTTTCGGAGTGTGACCGTTACATACGAAAATTAAAACCTAAACAGCATAGATGTCTGTTTATTCTTCTTTTTAGTTATCTCTTTACCTTCTAATAGGTTAACAAGATTACTTTCATCAATGGTTATGTAGTTACTATTGCCTACACTATTTTGAAACCATTGCTCTTCAACAGTACCTTTAAGGACTAAATTGAATATTTCAACAACTTTACCTTCTTGCGCTCTTAGAACTCTACCACGACGTTGAGTCTTAACAGTCTTACTGCTATTCATTCCAAGAATAATAGCAACAGATAAAGAAGGATCGTTGAATCCCTCATTTAACTTCATAATCGTATTTAAAACTCCTCTATCCTGATTAATGAATTCTTCTAGAGTGATTCTTCCTTTTTTAGCAGAATCTTTTCCAGAATAAACCTTACCATACTTAATTTGCTCAGCCATAGCAATAGTAGCAGAAAATGTAACACACTTCTTGTCTTGTCTATGTTCGAGAATTAAGTTAGTAAGCTCTATCTTTCTAGGATGATTATAAATATATTTCTTCCTAGCTTGTAAAGTTCTACTAAAACCCATGGCATGTATTAGAACTGTTTTTACTTCTAAATTGTGTTCCTTAGCATATCTTATACGATATTTCCAATCGGAAGCACAAGCCATGGCTACATTAAAATCGAAATTAAAGAACGAAAAATGTTCTGTAAATTCCTTATTGAAGTTTCGATAAACCTCTATATCGGCAGGTTGTATTAGAACTAAATACTCTCTGTAATTAGATAGCCAACCATTAGAAATTGCTTCTTCAGTAGTTATAGTATCAATTACTGGACAGTGTTTAGAAATAAGTTTATCTCTACCATCTAGTCTCTCAAAGGTTGCAGTTAAACCAAGTATAAGTTTATATGTTACATTTTCAAATGTATTATATAATGAATCGGCAGCACAACGATGAATTTCATCTAGTACTAACAAATCACACTCATACTTATTTCTGCTTGTATCATACATAGTTTTAACTTCTCCAGACAAATTCCAGTCTTGCAATTCTTTCATCCATTGAAGTCTGATAGGATCACTAGGAACTACAACCAACACTTTCTTTGTAGGATTTTTAGATAGAAATCTCTGTATAGCCATTAATCCCATACGAGTTTTTCCAAACCCTACAGCAGCATTGATTACTCCTCTACATTTGTTGGCAACCCAAGTGTCTACTGCCACTTGTTGTCGCTGGGTTCTACTAGAAGGAAGATTAAATAGACTTAGCTGTTCAGCCATTAAATTGACTGACCCTTGGATTCTAAAACTAATCTAATCTGACGTTCACGATTTTCCCATTGCTTTATATGGAACTTAACATCATTCTCTAAAGAGAATAATATTCTGTTACGTAAAGTCTTTAACTGAATAGTGCTCATTTCAGAATACTTCTTACTCTTTAGAGTAATCATAGCCTTCATTTGAGCTAAAGATAAACCTTTAGAGTTTACTCGGACATTTGCAGTAGGCTTCAAGTCCAAATATTCCCTAATAAAATCGGGAGTAAGTTTTATCTTGTCTTTATTCAGCTTCTCTTTTTCTTCTTCACTTGCCCAAATACCTTGTTTAAGTAAGAATGTAAGAGTAATGTGCTGTTTAGAGAACTTACCTAACATATCTAAGCAAGCCTCTAATACAGTAGAAATGGTTAAATTCTGAAACTCAACAGGGCATTCACCAACCGCATAGGCAATTGGATCAGTCTCTCTGTTTACAGATGGATTATTATCTAAGAATTCTTTAAGGGCGGTAAGGAAAGAATATCTAGGTATTCCTTTTTCATCAGAAAGCCAACGCAAAAACAGCTCGGCATTACATTTTGATCTTTGTTCTTCTATGATGTCTAGTAAAGCATATCTTCCTGGATTTTCTCTACTAGTATTATACAACATAGATTCACAATGTTTATAAAAAGAACGTAATTGTTCAGGTGAACAATCTACTAATTTGATCTCTTCTTGTTCAAAATCTCCGTTACTGTTTTTCACTTTTTGACCTTTCCATATAAAGGAATTAATATCGTTTTCCTTTTTAGCTAAAGCTTCTTTTAGTCTTTCGCCAACTATCATTTTAGTTTAATGTTAACTTGACATATTAAAGGATCTTTTACATTACAATATCTTTTTTAGGTTTTTCATAAACAAAATCTAGAAAATGTACTCCAGTATATCTGTAAGGAATAAATGTACCAGTGTCTTTATTATACCATTTACTCGTTCCAGCACTTACTTCCCTAAACTTGAGAAAGCCTGTATCACCAACACCTAGATCAGGACAATCCCAATGAGGAAATCTAGTACAACTTATGTACTCACCGGATTCCAGGTCTTTAAAAACATAAGTAATATATCCCCAACATCCATGCTTGTACGTAACTAATTCAGCATGTACAGTTTTAGTCAGTATATTTTCTACATCCGTACTTAGCAAAATCGCAACTCATATTTTCAATACCATCAAAACAAGGGTATCGAACACATTCTTTACAAGTTCTGTTAGGAAACTTATAAATTATACCCTGAGAATCTCTAGGTAACGTTGAATTACTCATTTTAATAATAAAATTAATAAAGAAATAACTAACGCACTACTACTTATATAAGCAACAGGCTTATAGTATTTAAATTGTTTCTCTAATTTATTAATTTTATTATTAGCAAAATCAACTTCACTAGTTAGTTTAATTATATTATTCTTTTGAATAGAATCTATCTTAGAATAGTTATAAATTAAACTGTCTTGCAGATTAATCTTATCTTTCAGTATTAAATTCTCTTCAGTTAGAAATTCATGCTCTGCAAAAATTAAGTTAGTCTGCTTAAGTTGTTCTGCAGTAATAATAACTAAAGAATCATTTAAATTTCTTGGATAAGTAGTCTGAGTAAAAGATGCAATCGCTATCAACAGATTGATTAGTAATAGAACTATACTTCGCTTCATAATTATATTTATTAATTACTAATATAGAATCAATTTTCTCAATCTTCTGCTTTAAAGTATCATTAACACGTTCAATAGAATCTGTTGC
>Ga0255061_10000627_pt1 | contig 10459 bp, 8 predicted proteins | sample 174RNAGHGhighgp2_FD_183093 | JGI IMG/M metagenome (GOLD analysis project Ga0255061, IMG submission 183093) | Metatranscriptome of sheep rumen microbial communities from Palmerston North, Manawatu-Wanganui, New Zealand - 1742 RNA GHGhigh gp2... | ecosystem: Host-associated > Mammals > Digestive... | reverse complement strand
CGGCAGGATTTCCATATGGATCAGTGTACGGCCAAGAACATGAGTCGCGTGCGGAAGACCGGGGAAAGAATCCGCAAACCGGCCTGTATCCCCCGGCCCGGCCTTTGGCAGAGATGAATCGGATATGAACCGGCATTCACTGTTTCCTTTTTTTCTCAGCAATGCTGCAAATTGTCCCTCCCCTTTTGTCCGATGCGGGTAACAGGTAAAAACTCCGTTTTCACCATCCGCTCCGGGCAGGCGGAATGATTCAGCTTCCCATTCACTTTGACCGTTCAGAAACCATCGGATCATGTTTTCATTTTCATCAGGATTGAATGTACACGTGGAATATACAAGACGACCTCCGGGACGTACCAGTTCAGCAGCTGCAGACAGGATTTCACGCTGCCTGGAAACACATCCGGACGCCTTTTCCGGGGACCATTCGTTTCTTGTTCCGGGTTCACGACGGAACATGCCTTCACCGGAGCATGGAACATCCGCAAGTACGGCATCAAAAACTCCCTTCCAGCGGGATGCAAGGATTTCAGGTCGTGCACTGGTCACAACGGCATTTGTAATACCCAGGCGTTCGATATTCCGGCTCAGGATCATCGCTCTTTTCGGAACAATCTCATTGCATACCAGCAGGCCATTCCCCTGCATGGCACATCCGATCTGCGTGGCTTTTCCGCCGGGAGCAGAACAGAGGTCGAGGATTTTTTCCCCGGGACGTGGATTCAGTATTTCTGCAGGAAGCATTGCTGCAGGATCCTGCAGGTAAAAAGCCCCCGCTTCATGCCATATGGTGGTTCCGGGGGTTTCATTTGCGGACAGATACCATCCGTTTTTATCCCATGGGATCCGGTCTCCGGTCATCCATCTCCCATTTTCTGTGCAAGGTTTGAGCGGGTTGAAACGGATTCCGTGTATAGCCGGCTGGTTCAGCGCCTGTATAAAATCTTCAGTTTCATTGCCCAGCTGTTTTTTGATACGATGAAGGAATGCCGGCGGTAGTTCATTGATCATATGTCATCCATCCATTCCGGAACCATATATCGGCATACAGTCACTTTGGGATAAAGACATTTAGCCTGATCAATGATTCCGGGCATTCCGGCGGATACTACGCATGGAATGTTCATCCGGGATGCGCAGGCAGCGGTTACAGCTTCACCTTTTTCAATCATTTGCGGAGTTGTATCATTGGCCAGATTGGTATTATTGATCATCATATCAATCTGCATACGGCTGCGGTTACAGATCCGGAAAGCCAGGTCCGTGATATCTTCCCGGTTTTCTGTCAGGGGTCGCATACAGTTGACGACAAGCGCCATAACCGTTTGATTTCTGAAGCGTTCAAATGCATGGTGGTATCTGCCGAGTGCGGCTGCGCCGGTATCATCTCCGCCCACATCAAAAATGACTTTATCTGAAGGCAGTTCAAAAACGCTCTGGATTTCCGCCGGAAGGGCAGGAATATCCACAGTCGTCAGCGCAAACGTCGGCATCAGCATTCGGACACCTGCTTCTTCCATTTCCTGGTATTTTTCTCCGCTTCTGAAATAGGGATTGACGATATCCAGGTCAACGAGTGTTGTACGTAGGCCGGCTTTTGCATAGGAATAAGCCAGGTTAAGGGCGAGTTCTGTTTTGCCGCTTCCATAGTTGCCTGTCAGGATGATAAAACGTTTATGACCGAATTCCTGAATCATCTGCAGATTCTCCGTTGTCTTTCCAGTTTCTGGGATACACAGGGGTATGATACGCTTCCGATTGGTCAATAACCGGCTTTGGAGGATCAAAATGAATCATATCTTCTTCCGGATTTCCGAATAGTTCAGAAACATTGATTCGTCTTCTTCTGGGGCGAACAACAGGGTCCGGGGTTCGTCTGTCATGATCGGGTTCATTTCCGGACTGGGAATCATATTCCGTCTGCGTCACAGGACGACGGTAAGGACTGTCGGCCGGAACTTCGTTATTTCTGTATTCATTCCGCTCTGTATTCACATTCTGTATGATAAGCGGATCTGGATTGCCGGGTTCATATACCGGCAAATCAACATGGACAGAAGGCGCTTCCCCGGAAAAACCTGTCTCCTGGTTCGACGCAAACAACGGCTGGTATCCGTTATCAGAAGAATGATGATTTGGATTGATTTCAGATCCGGATGAAGGAACGGATGCCGTATTCATTTGACTGGAGCGGTTATTCCTTTTCTTTCGGTTAAAATAGCTTCTGATAACATCCAGCGGTCGCCAGCGAAAAAGATATACGGATAAATCAGTAATGGTTCCGACTGCAAATAAAATCAGGACAATCACAATCCAGTGATTGCCGATCCATGTAAATAAATTTCCGCCGTTTTTATCTGTCAGACCGGACCAGATCAGGAATACAACTGTCCGGAACCATCCGATCATCAGCGTGAAAACGGTATTGGCAAAACCGCTCATGATGAACTCCCTGCTTTACTTTTCGGATTCAACCGGTCCGACTTCCACCGTAACAAGGATTGTATCGTTAGAAAGGACCGCATCACTGGATGGTTTCTGAATCTTGATTTCAAATACTTTGGTATCGGTCAGCCCGTTGACATTGACAGGCTCAACCGGCAGTTCATTGAGCTGTTCCAGCACACCGGAAGGCGCTGCCACTGAAATGGTTTCCGGGGTGAACCGGGGTCTCCCCTTGATTTCATAACCTTCTTCGGGGTACCCTGTTATCTTGATACTTTCTGCGGCGAGATATGACTGAACCGGCAGAATTGTTGCGGAATAGAAAATACTGTCGAAATCCGATCCGAAACTGGAAGAAATTTCGAACAGGGAACTGTCAAGAGGTTCTCCGGCATTATCGAAGAAAACGAGCTTCTCTTCGTTCTGGTAGGTTCCTTCTTTCCAATCAATGGATTCATAATCCACATATATTCTTGGACGGGAGATGGATGTCACCAGTTTTTTCGGTCCGCTGACAGAGATTTTGTCAGGTTCAATTGTCAGGTTTGAAATCCACCAGTCATCCGGTTTGTCGCCTTTGAAATCTGCGGTAACCGGAAGTACCTGCCGGGTTTTGTATTCATCCACATCGACGGTAATAAACGAAGGACTGACGCTGATCACTTCACCGTATGCTGCATTTTTGCTGTAAAGGATGTTCAGTTTCTGCTCACCGGCAGAACGAATCCGGCTCAGGTCAACTCTGAGATTGTAGGCGCCTGATTCAGCTGCGTCATACTGAAGCTGCGGAACTGCAGCGGTAACATTGATATTGCTCAGGAGTTCGTCGATATCGGAAGTAACAATGTAATTGTTCCGTCGGAGAGTGTCGGATCCGATCACTGTAACAGGGACATTCTGGAAGACTTTTTCGCGGGTGACGTTTTCATCCTGGGAAATCAGTCCTGCCCAGAGAATAACGGCAATAATGACGGCCAACAGTTTCAGCCAGCCGTTATGGAGGAACAGATGACGGATTCCTCGCGTAATAAGTTTCAGGAAAACAGACATTCTGTTTTCATTCTTTTCCTGTGTCATTTTCTGGGCACCCCCAATCCTGAACGTAATGCTTTCAGAACAGAAGATATCCAGGAAGATTTATCCGAGTAAATCTCAAGCAGAAGCTGCCGCAAGCCTTCCATGGTCATCGGACGGGTCAGCAAGCCATCCCGGGCCATGCTGATAATTCCAGTCTGTTCAGAAACAACCAGGACAATAGCATCTGTATTTTCGCTGATTCCCACGGCTGCGCGGTGGCGTGTTCCAAGTTCCCGGCTGACGCCGCTGGCTTCAGCAAGTGGAAGGATGCAGGCAGCGGCCATAATTATTTCATCCCGGATAATTACAGCGCCGTCGTGAAGCGGGGTATTTGGTTCAAAAATGTTTTCCAGCAGGGGGGCTGAGATTGACGCATTCAGTCGGGTACCGGTTTCAATCACATCTTCCAGGCCGGTCTGTCGTTCAAATACAAGGAGTGCTCCAACCCGGCGTTTGCTGAGATCGGAAACAGTCTGGATGATTTCAGAGATCAGAATGCCATAGGAATCTTCTTCATGCCGGTGCTCGTTGTTTTTGGTGATCAGTTTGCTTCGACCCATCTTTTCCAGCGCTTTCCGGAATTCAGGCTGAAACAGGATAACAAGAACAATCGGACCGTTCTGAAGAATGGACCGGAGAAGCCAGTTCAGGCTGACCATGCCGAGAAGATTGCTCAGGAAAGCAATCATAAGCAACAGAAACATCCCTCGAAGGAGGGCGCTTCCCCTTGTATGTCTTGTCAGCAGAAGCAGTTCATAAAGAATTACTGCAACAATCAGAATATCAATAATGTCATTGAAACCGAGCCGGTGTGTCAGATTCCATATCATGTTACGGATTGTACCCATGATATCTCCCATCTGATCACCTCCTCGCCGCTCATTTAATTATACACGAGCGTCCGGGAAATGAAAAGACAATTTTTCCAAATATTTCCGGGTTTTCAGCCGTGTCATGTCAATTTCTGTTCCAGATATCCGTAGGGGTTGCGGTATTAGATGTCCCCGGATTTCCTTGGACAATAAACTGCCTCATCATATAACCGTTATAATTGCCGATACTGATATAACACCAGTCAGCTACATTCGATATCACAGTCAGCGGTGTTCCGACGGCAAATGAAGTAATTACCTGGTATTGTTTTCCGGGACCGGTACGGAGATTGACGGATTTTCCGTTGGCGCTCGTTACAAATGCGGATGAAAAAGAAGGAGTGGGTATACCTCCGGAGGGTTTTGTAGTGGTAAGGAATTCAGTCATCATGTATCCGTAAGTCTGGCCGATACGGATATAGCTCCAGGTGGCGCCGTACTGGACCATCCTCGCAGCTGTTCCGACATCATAAGTGGCGATCGTCTTATTGATTTTGGAAGGTCCCATGCGAAGGTTGACGCCTTTTCCGTTTCGGCTGGTTACATAAACATCGTATTCTCCGGCAGGAGGAACAACACTTCCCTGCCCGCTGTTGTTTCCGCTGCTGTTTTTGCCGGTAAGGTAACGTGTCATCATATACCCGGTAAAATTCCCTACACGGATCATACTCCAGTCTTTTCCATAGGAAATAATAACGACTTTGGTACCGGGCGCATAGGAGGACAGGATGGAATAGTTTGTTCCGGGACCGGTCCTCAGGCGGACATTCAGGCCGTTCTTGCTTGTCACCCATGCATCTGATCCGCTGGATATACCGGAGCCCTGAATTTTCAGGTAATTTCCCAGCATAAATCCGGTCATACCGTCAGGTGCAATGACTGAATACCACGAACCGGAACGTCCGGTAATCTGCACGACTGTACCGGATGGATAACTGGAAACAATTTTACCGCTGTAGGATGGTGCATTGCGGAGTATAAGCCAGCCTCCGAAAACAGTGCCGGTATCATTTGCCGCTGATGAAACAGCGAAAACAGACAGAGAAACAGCAAGGACCAGTAATGCTGTCATGAGTCTGATCTTTTTCATTCTGGTTGTCATTGAATTCATCCTTCCGTGTTGACCCGCGCTGGATTCCGCCGGGTATGGGCGGACAAACGCCGGATATTGACTGGACCGGTATTCTTTTTGACCGGTTCAACAATATAACGTAGATTATCCGACGTTTATTCCTGAACAATGAAAAAAAGAAAAACCCTTCCATCAGGAAGGGTTTTCAGCCAATCTGAAAGATTAAGCTTCAGCAGCTTTGTTCATCTGTTTTGCCAGACGGGCCTTTTTCCGATTGGCGGCGTTCTTGTGGATAACGCCCTTGGAAGCGGCTTTATCGATTACAGCGGAAGTCGCGGACAGCTGCGCACCGGCATTGGACGGATCGGCGGCAACAGCGGCATCGAACTTACGGACAGAAGTACGCAGGCCACTCTTGACAATGCGATTCCGCAGATTCTTCTTCTCACTGACCTTAACGCGCTTTTTTGCGGACTGGATATTCGGCAACTCGGTTCACCTCCCCTTAGATGATAAAAAACCATCGCTCCGTATATTATCATGCATGTGGATAAAATGCAAGTATTTTTTGCATGAAAACGATCGTTTTCATAAAAGCCGGAGCTCCGAAGAAGGAGCTCCGGCTTGTCTTTTGTTCGTATTATTTTACTTTCAGGCTTCCGGTGGCAATCAGTCTTCCGTTGACGCGGGAGAACAGGGTCGCACCGTTTCCGGTAAAATCAAGACGAATCTTTTCACCGAGCCGGTAAGTGATGCCGCCAAATACGACGCTGGTCAGCAGGAAGTTACCAACCTTGATCCGGAGGGTTGTTTCCATACCGGTCGGCATTGCGGAGAATACTTCTCCTTCAATCGGACCATTCTCACATACCGTAACAAATTCAGGACGGACACCGACAACCCAGTCATTCCGGTCCGGCTCAGCAGTGCTCAGTTCATTATCATTGACAACGGATACCGGGTATTTGAAAGGAACATCCTTATTTGTTTTTTCTGCGGGACGTTCCTTGGCTTCAAATGCGGCGATATCTGCATCGGCAGCAGCGTACCATTCATCTGTTTTGACAGATGCGGAAGGTTCAAATACAGCTTCATATCCTTCCAGGAGATTCAGGCGGAAGCTTCCGTCCCCTTCCTGCTGTCCGCGTGCGTTCATAAAGTTGATTGCGGGATTTCCGACGAAGTCCGCGACGAATGTGTTGTTGGGCTTGTTATATACAGTCAGCGGATCATCATACTGCTGCAGGACACCGTTGGAAATCAGGCAGATTTTGGTTGCAAGCGTCATGGCTTCCATCTGGTCATGGGTCACATAAACGAATGTGCTTCCCGTGGAAAGATGAAGGCGTTGCAGCTCAGATCTCATTTCCAGACGGAGTTTTGCGTCTAGGTTGGAAAGAGGTTCATCCATAAAGAGCACGCGGGGTCCGGGAGCAAGCGTTCTTGCAATGGCAACGCGCTGCTGCTGGCCGCCGGAAAGCTCCCCGGGATAACGGTCCATAAAAGGCTGGATTTTAACGATTGCGCTGACACGGGCAACAATTTTTTTGATTTCATCCTTGGTCAGCTTTCTGGCAGCGCCTCCTGCTTCCGGATTTCGGATAATCTCTCCGTCATCTGTAACAGAAAGACCGGGTTCCTTGATGTTGCTCAGACCGAAAGCGATATTCTGGTAAACAGTCATATTCGGCCAAAGTGCATAGTTCTGGAAAAGGAATCCGACGCGGCGCTTGTTGGCAGGCACATTGATTCCGGCTTCACTGTCAAATACGACCACATCGTCAATGGTAATCCGGCCGGTTGTCGGGGTTTCAAGACCTGCGATCATCCGAAGGGTGGTTGTTTTACCGCATCCGGAAGGTCCAAGCAGGGTTACAAACGCGTTGTCTTCAATAACCAGATCCAGATCATCAACCGCATAAAAACCGCCCCAGCGTTTTGTGACATGCGTTAATTCGATTCTAGACATTATATCATCCATCCTCTCTTTTATTTGGAACTGCCGCCGCCGATTCCGCTGTCAATACTTGCACCGGTCAGCTTATTGATCAGCGCGTTGAACAGCAGAATCACAACGATAAGGATCAGGTTGATGCCGCTGGAAAATGCATACAGTCCCATTTCATCGAAATAGTCGAGCAGGGTCGTAATGATCTTGGACTGGCTGCACAGCAGCATGAACAGCGTCAATTCACGCAGGCAGGTCATGAACGGAAGCAGATAGCCGCTGATGATACTGGATTTCTGGATCGGGATAATAATCCGTGTCATGCGTTTCCACCATGAAACATCCTGGATAATGGCGGCTTCTTCAATTTCACCCGACAGCTGCATCATGGAGTTCAGGGCGCTTCTGCTTGCAAATGGGATATATTTGACAGTGCCGGCAAGAATCAGCAGGAGGAATGTATTGTAAATGCCGACGGAAGATCCGAATTTGGCAAATGCCACACCGACTGCGAGTGCGGGCATCAGATAAGGAAGGAATGCCATATTGTTGACATAACCTGCCCATTTGCTTCGCCTGTTTTTGCTGACACAGTATCCGACAAGTGTACCGATGGTGCCGGCAACAAGGGCACAGCATATTGCAACCAGCAATGTTCCGCCGAAAGCGTTCCATATTGTTTCGTTGAACAGCATTCCCTTCTGGCCGTACATGCCGTTTTCGGAAACATTTTCTGCGGTCAGCCACCATTTGGATGTCAGGTTCCCTGCAGCGCCGCTGGTGAGGAACGAGTAATCACCCGGATTGGGAAGGAATGTTTCAACTGCAAACATGATAATCGGAACAATACCGGTGAACAGTGTGGTCAGAATATAAACTGCGGAAAGGATGTATTTTCCGATTCCGAGATTGACGACACTGCTTTGGCCGGATTTTCCGGTAGCGGTTGTAAAGTTTTTCCGTCCGGATGTGGTCTTCTGGTTTACCAGCAGGATTCCGATACCGAAAAGCATCATGATGACAGCAAGGATACTGGCTTCGCCGGTCCGCTGCACATTCATTTCCACATATTTGGTGGAAAGGGTGGAAAGCTTCAGATAATGTGGAATCGGGTAAGAGCCCATAGCACTGGAAAAGACCAGAAGAATTGTGCTCAGAATGGCAGGTTTAACCAGGGGAAGCGTGACACGGAGAAATGTTTTCCAGCGGGGTGTATTCAGGATGGTAGCGGCTTCTTCCAGATTGGCGTCCATATTCCGGAAGATTCCGCCGATCAGGATGTATGCGAAAGGTGCATAATGCAGGGCAAGCACAACAGCACTTGGGAACATGCCCTGGCACCACCAGAGCGGCATCCGGATTCCCAGTACAGAAGCAAAAAGACCGTCAGCACCCTTTGTGATCAGGTTGCTGTTGAACAGGTTGCGCCAGATCACCGCCAGGGTCCATTGCGGCATGATATAGGGGAAAATAAAGATGGAACTCAGATATTTTTTGAATTTGAGGTTGGTTCGTGTAACCAGGTATGCAAAAAGTCCGCCGTAAAAAATGGAGCCGATACATGCAAATACACTCAGGAGGACAGAATTCAGCAGCGGTGTCCACAGGTTGATCTGGGCCAGTTTCCGCGCGGTATTGGTAGCTGGAGCAAACAGATCGGTCCAGTTGTATGTAGTATAAACCTGTCCTTCTGCAGCTCCGCGGGTATCAACCGTTCCCTGGTGGATTGTCACTGTATCCCGGACAATGGAGAATGCGGGCCAGATAGTCGTAATGGTCAGGATGATTCCCAGTGCCAGAAGAATGGCATTCTGGGGCTTGGAAAGATAATTCCTGACTCTGTTCAGCCGTCTTTTCCACGGACTGATACGGGAGATCGCAATGGCTGTCATTTCTCAGTCCCCTTTCAGATCATCCTGCTTTATTGATAGGATAAAACAGGAAAAAATTAAACCCATCAATAGGGATAGGCGGCGTACCGATACCGGTGCGCCGCCCAGGGGCTATCCTGAAGATTTCTTACTTCATACCGATAATCAGGTCGATCCAGTCGCCCATCGTGTCAGCGACAGAAGCGCAGTATGCAGGATCTTCCACAATCAGCTTTCCTTCATTCAGCCACCAGTCATAGCCGCGGTCATTCTTGGCTGCAAATTCAACTTCATCTGTCCGGTTTCCGTTTTCATCCAGCTTGTTGCCATCCTTGCTGTGATCCTGCATGCAGGCAGGCACAGGAGCGTAACCGCCCATATCCTTGCCCCAGGCCTTGAAACCTTCCTGGGTGGTCGTGATATAGGCGATGAAAGCGCAGGCCGTCCACGGATACTGGGTTGCCTTCGGGATCATCATATAGTGCTTGTAGGCATAACCGCCGAAGCCTTCATAATCATCCTGATATGCGGCAACGGTGACATTGTTGACAGATACGGATTCACTCTCTTCCACACTGCGGAGTTTGGAATAAACAAGCAGACCGCACTGTCCGGCAGCGCTCTTGTCAACCAGGGTTGTGCAGATCGGGCCGTCATCGGTTTCCTCGTGATACTGTTCGCACCAGAGCTTAATCCATGCAAGGGCGTACTTGATGTTTTCGCCTTCAAAGCCCAGATCGGCAGCTTCGGCTTCCATTTCCTCCACGGTCGGAGCAAATACTGCCTGCTTGTCTGCATCCAGCTTGTCGTATGCATCTTTGACGATTGCGGCATAATCATCGCGGGTCAGCATATAGAGGAAGTTCTTGCCTACCGGTTCAGAGTTAACGCCCATGAAGAGCGGATGCACATCGGGAGCAACAAAGTCCCAGCAGTTTTTGTAGGAAGCTCCGCCGACATTGTTGAACTCGAATACCTTGTTCAGAGTCTGGAGCGCAAGCGGATTCTCGTTGTTTTCCTTGGCAACACCTTCTGCGTTTGCCCAGTCATAAGGAACGAAATTGAGCAGTTCGCCGGTATTCAGCATCTTGCTCTGGATCTGGTTGCCGTCCTGGATCAGGGTGACGAAATATTCATTCGATCCTTTCAGGGCTTCAAAGATCGTGTTGTTCTT
>Ga0255061_10000625_pt1 | contig 10470 bp, 6 predicted proteins | sample 174RNAGHGhighgp2_FD_183093 | JGI IMG/M metagenome (GOLD analysis project Ga0255061, IMG submission 183093) | Metatranscriptome of sheep rumen microbial communities from Palmerston North, Manawatu-Wanganui, New Zealand - 1742 RNA GHGhigh gp2... | ecosystem: Host-associated > Mammals > Digestive... | reverse complement strand
ATTCTATTAAGGCACAGGCTATTCAAGCTATTCAAATTGCAATTGATTCTGTTGAACAACAAGCATCTTCTATTTCTGGTGTATTTCAACAGAAACTTGGACAGATTCAAGAAAGAGAGGCTGCGTCTAATGTAAAGGTTGGAATTCATCAATCAACACTACTTACAAAACAGTATTTCCATGCGATGGATTTAATGCAACGTGAAGTTTATTACGATTTATTAAATCTATCAAAATTTGTATTTAAGAAAGGACTTACTGGAACAATTGTTCTGGGAGATAGATTAGTAAAAACATTTACTGCATTACCAGAACATTTTACAATGACTGATTATGATATTCATATTGCTGATAGTTCTGAGACGTACGTTAAACTCCAAACTGCTCAACAAATGAATATTGAATTTATAAAAGGTGGACTTGTAGATGCTGAAATGGCATTTGATATATTAGATGCTAAGAGTTTAACTGAAATGAAACATAGAATGAATAAAGCGGTTCGTGAGAAGAAAGCTGAAAATAATATGCTTCAACAGTTACAACAGCAAGTTCAGCAATACGAATCTAATCTTAAGCAAGATCAGAAAACTATATCTGATCTACAAAATGAAATCAAACGTTTGCAATCACAAGTTCAAGCTAATAGTGAAGCTAAACTTCAAATTGAACAGAAACAAGTTGAAATCAAAGAAAAAGAGGCTATTGATAAGAAGGATTATAATGATAAACTTATTGAAGTCAAAGAAAAACAACTTGATGCTGAAATGATGCAAATGTGAGATGGAAATCCTTATAACAATCAAGTAAGAGACGTATAATGGGAAATTTTAATAAAGAAATATATATGAGAGGGTGTCGTTTGTTTACTAAATTAACAGACGACCTCTCTAACATATATCAATTCATATTTTCGGAATCTGGAGAATTTTCTGATATTTATGATTGTTCAGAGGGTGTGGAATATGAATTAGAAGATGATGGAACATATTATATAGTTACAATTCAAAATAATGATGCGGAATTAACGAAAAATGGACTTAAGATAGGTTCTAGAATATGAACTGCAAATGAATTACAGGAAAATATTCAATCCGAAAATTTTCAGATTGATATTGGATTGTATGATTTAGATGAAGTTTTATCTATCTGTAAACTAAAAAAATGTCTTGTTAATTTAGAATTAAGAATGTTCCAAGAGTTGCTTAAAAACTGCGGTTCAAATAAATGTAAAAATTCAGAATTAAAAGGTCAACGTGATTTTATATTTATTGCCGTATGATTAATTGAGCATTATATAGAATTAGGCAATATAGAAATGGCTCGTAATGTATATGAACGACTTCAGAGTTGTGGATCTATTTGCGAAACATTATCAAACAATAAAAAGGACTGTGGATGCAATGGATAATATATTAGAGCAAATTTATCATATGTTTATGCAGAAAATGACAGATTTAGAAATGGGGAATATGCTTAATGATAACGATCTATGTAAGATATGAGATCTCATACATGCATATGAACTTTTAGATGATAATATTATAAGTTTAAAAGAACAAAAACAAATAATTGAATATTATGGCAATTAAAGGTTTACAATCAAAACAACTTGCAAATAATCCGAGTACTCCAGCGCCTAAATTTAATTTTAGAAAATATTCGACAGATGCAACTTTTGTCAATAATTCTGAAAACATCGATTTTGTAACTTATGATGGTTCTTTATATGTTTGTACTTCGTCTACTCCTATTCAACCTACACATGCAGATCCTATTGAGAATGGTGGATTTTTACTTGTTGTAGCAAAAGGAGAAGATGGTAAACAAGGAAAACAAGGTAAGGATGGTGCTGATGGAAAAATGCCTCAGATTGGTGCACGTTTTAATGGAGGTCAATTAGAAATCTTTGATAGTACTGGAACACGTTTAACTACATCTCCTGATTTAACTGGAAAGGTCTGAAAGCCTGTTCAAGAAGGTTCAACTCTTTCTTGAGAGCTTTCTAAGAGTAATTCTGTACCTTCAGATATTGATTTAGAACAATTACGTCCCGTCGAAGAAAAACCACTACTTTTAAGGGTTGATTCTGATAATACAAAACGTTCTGATGAAGAATCTGGACCTGCAAACATGATTCAATGGAAGCATGAAGGGGATGAACATTGGACAAATCTTATTTCTATTTCTGAATTAATGAATATTGCTCTAGCAGGAGTATCCTTTTGAGTAGATGAGCAAACAAATGAATGACATTTTGGACATAAAAAGGTAATAAGTGCCACTTATGATTCTCACAAAGATGGCGAAAAAATTATATCTAATGTTGAATTAGGTGAAGTTTTATTCGATGCAGGAGCACTTCCTTTTATGAATTATGAATTAGATTTCAATACACTTTTACAACGCATATCTGATGTAGAAAACGCATTAAATTCTTTAGGAAGTATTGATCTATCTAATTATGTGTTAAAAGACAGATTAGCTACAATCAATAATCAAAGACTTGATACAGGAATAAACTTTAATTTACCAACTGATTTTTCTGGATTAACTGATATACAAATTCAAATTTATAACGACAAATTACAATATAGAAAAGCAGTAAATGGTACATATGAGCAACAATGAACTGATGTATTAGATCTTAGTAATATTGGTGAAGGTGATACATCAAACGGATTTGTTAATGCTAGAATAGAAGGAACGAATCTTGTATTAATTCGTCAAGATAATACTACTTTGTCAATACCACTTCCTAGTGGCGGAGGTCCGAATGTAGATTTATCTAATTATGTAACTAAACCTACATTTAATCTATTGCAATCTAGAATTGACGATCTAGTAAGTAATGGATTTTACATTAAATTAAAAATTGAAAATTCAAAATTATTCATTTCATATAACAATGGAGCTGTAAATAGTTGAAAAGAGGTTGGATTTGTAGGTGGAGGTTCTTCTTCAAATATTAATTGAAGCGATTTACTGTTTTCTTCAGAAACTGTTACTAATTATGAAACCGGCGCAGTAACCTATAAACTAAAGGTTAAGAAAGGCAGTTCTGCAAATTACGAAGAGATTTATTCTGTAACTTTACAAGATTGGGTTACTACAACTACATTTAATACTCAAATTACAGCAATAAATGATAGAATTGATAGTTTAGCTGGAGGAGATTTTAATGTAACCACTTTTAGAACGTTCCTTGTTTATACATGGTATAATGGTGCTGGAAGTCCTAGTCTACCTGAATCTTGTTCTTGAGATACTACAAACAATGTATTAACTTTACCAGTTAATACTATTTGACATGAAAGTCCTGGAAATGTCCCATCTACTGGAACTGGATATAAACTGTGGATGAGTTCTGCCACACTTAAATCTGATGGTACTGCTATTAATTCAACGGCTTGAACCGCTCCTGTTTGTTTAACAGCCGATCCTGGTAATCCTGGTAAGGATGGAAATGGAGTTGAGTTTATATTTACTCTTATTAGAGATATAAATGATAAGCAATCTGTTTTAACGCCAGTTGCACCGGTAGGACAAGGTGACGATGATATTCCTAACGGATGAGAAGATCATCCTCAAGGTATTGGATTTTATAATGTTGGAACAGATGATTTTACTACAGTTCTTTCAAATCTTCCAAATGGAGAAACGTTATTTGGAATAGAGCTGGCATCAATGCGAACATATAATGGAGACACTGGACAATGAAATTCTTATTATCCGCCATTCATTTGATCTAAATGAGGTGAGAACGGTATCGATGGTGATGGTATTGAGTACATTTATCGTTTAGCTGGTACAGATGACGTTACGTTAAATAATGCCACTGGAGAAATTACATTAAATAATACTAATAATACAGTTTATCCTCCACTTGCATCTGATTTGGTTAATCCTCCTGCTCATTATCAGCATTCTGATTGGGTTCCTGGTTGGACTGAAGGCAATGATCCAAACTCAGATGGACTTACTGGAAATGGATGATATTCTGATCCTGGTTGGGATAGAAACTGAACCGATGAACCACTTAGTGTAAATAGAACAACTCCTTATGAATTTGTATCTATTAGAAAATATAATGGTACTACTGAAACTTGAGGACCGTTTTCTACTCCAGTTCTATGGAATAGATATGTAACTGATGGAGAAACTGTTTACACTTCCTATATATTCACTAGAACAAGTACTCCTAATTTTACATCTGCTGAACTTACTGGAGGTCCAGAACCAGAAAATGTTGTAACAAGACTTAATGGAGATGTATTAAATGATATTGAGTGAAGTGATACAGTTCCTCAAGGTAGTGCACCAGTGTATATGTCCTATAATTTAATAGGTGATACGACAGATACTGGTTGATCCTCACCTTCTCCAATTGGAGATACTCCTTTTATTCAAGTTGAATTTAGTGCGGAAGAAAATGCAAAAACTAATTATACTCTTCCAAATTTAAATACTATAGAAAACGGAGTACAAATATTTATTGACGATACACAAGAACATGGAATCAATGAAACTTTAATGAGACAACGGGCTGGATTAAAAGACGTCAATGATCCTACAAGTGTTGTTTGAGGTGACGAAAATGATATATCTGATCCAATTTGAATGGCTACCGCTGTTAGAAATGGAGGTACTTGGTCTGGATGAACTTATGCAAAAATTAAAGGTGAGCCTGGTGCGAAAGGTGAAAACGGACATGCTTTTACAACTAGAACAAGCTTTGTAGTAAATGAGACAAATTATAAACTTTGCAGTGGTGATAGTTCTTTAGGAGCATTACTAGATTCAATTAGTAATCCACAAGTTGGAGATGCAGCCATGATTCAGCGAGAAAAAAATGGTACGGTTTACTCTACTGAAATTTGAGCATATACTGGAGAGGATCCTAGTGTATGTGATATAAATAGTGGGCTTGTTCATGGTTGAAGACTGTCTGGAACATTAATTGCCGGATCTTCTTATATTCATCAAAAATTTGCTAATGCAGATGTGAATGGTACTTTATTAACAGTTGTAGGAGAAGACGCACCTATACGTTTGACATTTACTTCACCTGTATTACCTACGTTTACTAATCCTGGTGAATTTCCTGGTAAGTATGTTGGTATGTACGTTGACAATATTGAAGATGATTCGAATGATATTGAAAAGTATACATGAGCTAAATGATCAGGAGATGATGGATTTGGAATGGAACAAATCTTTATACTTAGCGAAACCAAACCTGTTCGGCCTATATTATCAAACGCTAGTGGTAATAATCAAGCGACTATTTATTGTAATGGTTTGACAATTGATGGAGTTAGTGTAGTATCAAATGAAATTACTCAAAAGTATTATGAATATAATGCAGTTCCTACAATTGTAGATGCAACGGTTAGTCCAAATAAAGTTTATACTTGAAACGATAGACCTCAACAACCTAGAAGAAATGTTCCTTGTTGGGTATCTGTAAGAAAATTAAATTCTGTATCTTTAAAAGAGTGATCTGATCCGATTGAATACGACAGATATGCTAGAGATGGACAGGATGGTGATTTTAAAGAATATGTTTATCATTTATATGATATTGAACTTACTGCACAACAATTAGATCCGAAAAATTCACAATATGTATTAAATTCTTCTTATGGTAAAGTATCTGGTAGTAATACCATTACTGACAACCCTGATCAAAAAGACTTTTTACCTGGAGATTCACAAGGTACTAATCCCACTGGATTCTGAACAGATAATCCAGTTGGCGTAGACGATACGCATCAATGTGAATATGTATCTACTCGCGATATTACATACAACTCTAATAATGAACCGATTTTCGATGAATTTAGTGTCCCTGTTCTTTGGAGCCGTTTTGGACAACAAGGTAAAGATGGAGATGGATTAGAATACGTATTTTTCCCTGTATCTGCAACAATTCATAATCTTATTCAAGCTAATAATAACGGTAAAATAACAGTTGTTAATAAAACTGATAGTGATTTTGCTGAACATGCAGATATTGATCCACTTACACATCAACCGAAGGATTATGACACTGAAGACGAGGTGTGCCCTAAAGGTAGATATACAAACGGTGCTGGTGGAACTAGTTATTTAAGTTCAGTGGATGATAATCCTGGAATAACCGATACTAATCCGTACGTTTATGCATCTAAACGTAAATATAAGGGTGGCGATACAGGAAAATGAGAACCTTTTAGAGATGCAACGCTTTGGACTGGAATGGATCCAACACTGAAAAAAACATGTGTATTAAGTGTCGGAAATGATAACGAACCTGTTGGAATTGATAGTGAAAACAATCATGTTAGAGATGAATATAAATCTATTAATTTTGACACCGGTTGGTTGGAACTACGTGATTTGGAAGGAGATTTAAAACGTATTGATACTCTATATTTAAACAATATAGAATTCTTTAATATTACAAATGGTATAAATGGGCAAGTTACTAATGTTAATAATGCATCGGTATCAATTAATGTTGACAATGGAACTTTAACCATTACTCCATATTGAGGTTATGTTAGTGAGCATTTCTATTATTCCTGCGTTTTCAAATTAATATTTACTCCAAATAATGGAAACAACTTTACAACTTTCTCAAATAGAGTATTGTTAAACTTAACTGCTAAAAATTCAGATGGTTATTACGGTAGTGCTACATTGACATTAACTCCAGAAACTTCTAAATATATTGTTAAAGAATTATCAGAGAATGTTGCATTAATAAGAAAGAGTAATAAAGATGCGACTGATTATAATCCATCTTCACTCTCATCTGCTGTATATATTAATAAAAATACAGGACTTGATACAATGAAAAATGTGGTAGTTGGAGTGCAGTTTGACGATGATCCACAACACACTATAGATGTTGCATTAGGTTATTACGTTGATTTAGCTACAGGTGGTGATAACACAACCTTCAAGTATCGTCCAGTAAATGCTAATGGTGATGGACACGGTAATGCTCTAACGTATGGCTCAGACGGTACTGATATATTCTTCTATTTTGATGAAAATGGAAATCGTTTGTCAAATCAAAACAATGCTGTATTAGCAGTTAGATTTTATAATTGTTGTGAACATAAAGACCATGATGAATATGCATGTTACTTTAATGTTTATCTTAATAATCTTGATTATGTTATTACAGATAATTTAAGATTACGCGTTGGATATAATCCTGAAGCTAATTATTGAAGTAACAATTACGAAAACGATATTACTGATGAGTCATATATTGCAGTAGTCTATCCTGGTAAGGATGGACAGCCTGGGCAACCTGGTGAACCTGGTAAATATAAGAAAGAATTATATTGTTTGGGTACTGAAAATACTTATGATGGTAAGTGACAATCTTCTTATGCGTCTTCTGGTGCAACTATTAGTACTTTAACAAGTTCTCCAAACGCATGAAGTGAAACTAAATCAACCGTTACTTCATCTAAGCCACATATCTGGATGACTAGAGCGGATGTAACAATAGGAAGTGAATCTACTCAAACATGTATCTGAGAAGAACCTACAAGAATAACACCTGTTGACGGTAATGTAACACATACGTATCAATATCTTGATGGTACAATTATGCGTACTTCTGTTTGAAGTGAAGGAACTACTGATAGTACTAAATATTGAGCTGGAGAAACAAGAGTTCTTGGAGAAGGAAGTTCAGAACACGATGGCGGAAATGAAGGTATTAAATACCTTGACGTTGTTTCTATAGTTTCTAATGGAAAAACTAGTTGATATAAGTGTATTCAAAATCATGCTAAGAGATCTACCGATCCTGCAACAGATACATCTTATTGAGCAGAATTCTCTATAATGGGTGATGCAGCGTTCCATAATTTACTTGTTGAAAATGCGGCTTACATTGAAAGTCTTACATCTAAACAAGTTGTTATTACCGATGGTACTGGCGCAAATACACAAATCGTGGCAGGCATGGCTTCTGGTTCAGATATTGCTTCCGCATCTGGAAACCAAACTGTTGGTAATGTGCGTATCTGGGCTGGTACACCTACTACAAGTGGTGATTTAAGAACAGCTCCATTTACTGTTGATAATACTGGTAAACTTATTTCAGACGATGCTGAAATTACTGGTGAAATTCACGCTGAAAGCGGTTCTATTGATGGAACATTAACTATTGGGGCAGATGGAGAATTAGTTAGTAGTATTACTACTTCTGATGGAGTTGTACAAACAACAGTATCTGCTACAGAAATAAAAAATAGTTATACTGATAATAGTACATATGCGTTTGAAACAAAAATAGCAGAAGGTAAAATTAATGTATATAATGATTTTGCCGGAGATAAGTTAAGATCACAATTAGGACCAGATGATTTACAATTCTATAGTCAACAAGGATCTGGTGGAGTAACTATAACCGAAGCCGTAACTACACCGATAATTCAAAACGGAGTGTATGCAGGTAGTGCATTTGCACCAATATTCCATATTGTGCAGGTTACCGCACTTCCTGCTGATCCTGATCCTGCAACATTGTATATAATAGTGTCTTAATTTTAAATTATATGAGTACAAGTATTAAATTAGGAGATCGTACTCCTATGAATTATTTTGTAGGAAATCGACAAGTAATTTCTATGTATTTAGGTCGAATACTGGTGTGGGGAAGAACCGCACCAGTAGAAAACCTAGAGTTAAGTCCAAGTGGAACTGTTCATTTTGATGCGGCCGGACAATCTAAATATATAACAGTAACCTCACATGATACATGATATGTAACTAAAGATTCGAATTGAATAAGTCTAAACAAAAATTCAGGAACAAGTGGGCAAACTTGTTTAATATCTTGTGCAGAAAATACTGATTTTAGTCCAAGATATGGAACAGTTACTTTTACTTGTGGTACACGAAGTGAGACAATAACTGTATATCAAGCTCAATTTGTACCAGAGTTTGTTGTAGAACCTACTTCGTTTAATTTGAATTCTACTGCAAGTACAACAATAACATTTAGTTTTACTATTGATAGTCGTTGTGAGTGAACAATTAGTTCTAGTAATTGAATAACAGTCGATCCAAATAATGAACGAGGTTCAGGAAGTCGTCAGAATGTTCAAGCTACAGTTGCTACTAATACAGGCGGACAAAGAACAGGATATATTTATATATCAGAAGACGATGGGCAAGCAGATACTGTACAAATAAGCGTTACTCAAAAAGGCGTTGCAGTACAGCCTACTGTTGAAGCACACGCTATAAATTGATATAATGATTCTACTGATACTTGATTAAATAAACAAAGTTGACAAGTAATATTTAAAGGTGGAAGTACAACTAAGACAATTAATAGTATTGTTGTTTCTGTTATAGATGATAGTGGTAATACAATTCAAGTATTGCCAACATCAAATTCGATAACACTTGCCGCAAATGAAACTGTTTATTGAGGACTTAATGCGTCAGATTTTAATAATCCCAATAATGCACAGCTATCATTAAATGGGCATGATGTTGATTATGATGAATACTCTTTAACTGTATATGGAGATATTGTAAGTGACGAGGCGCCTTTTGTACAAGAAAATGTATAATTAGATAATTATGGATAACAAATCAAGACTAAAACAAGGTTTGGAATATCTTTTAGTTTTTGTTTGAGTAATAGTCACAATTATGACTTGCTCTGCAGTATGAAGTTTTATTTCCAATCCTACATTTATAGTAACAGCAATGCTTTTATTTGGATTTAATATTGTAGCTGTAATAAAAGCTACCAAAAAGATTAATGAGCGTTTTAAATAAAATAAAAAAGTTCCTGGGAGAAATCCCAGGAACTTTTAATAATAAAGTTTTTTAACTTTCTTTTCTATCTCGTATTGCTTTTTAGTAGCTTCTATTTCTCAGGGTCTTTGAAAATACGGAATTTCTCCAGTATATTCTTGGCCTTTTCACTTAAAAGTTTTACCTTTAAGTTCCAAATCGCCTCTATTATATTGGTCTAAGTGAACCATTTCATGACATACTATAGAAAGAATACTAGCAGCACCAATATTACTTCTTAATACTAAAGAATATTTCTTTAAATTAGGATATCCTATTAGCATTGCTTGTAATTCAAAATCTGGTGTATCAAACATTTTTACTTGATAATCATTTGTAGCTACGGTAAGCTCTATATCTTGAATGTTAAGTATTTGAGTTAATATTAACTTACAAATTGTAGTTATATCATACTTAACCTTATTTGTTGCTTGCCAGTTTACTACTGGTTTTGACCCAAAGGATCATTCTTTTGGTTGTTTCTTTGTAAACATTGTCTTTAAAAAGTTACACATAGATTAAATAATTTTATACGTTCTACATATTAGTTCGCACAAATTTACAAAAAATATTTGACAATTATAAATTAATTTGGAAAATTCATTTAAATTTATTATATTTGCGAGTCAAATGTAAAATATAGAAAGTTAT
>Ga0255061_10000622_pt1 | contig 10496 bp, 26 predicted proteins | sample 174RNAGHGhighgp2_FD_183093 | JGI IMG/M metagenome (GOLD analysis project Ga0255061, IMG submission 183093) | Metatranscriptome of sheep rumen microbial communities from Palmerston North, Manawatu-Wanganui, New Zealand - 1742 RNA GHGhigh gp2... | ecosystem: Host-associated > Mammals > Digestive... | reverse complement strand
CTATAACAGTCAACAGAAATTTAATGTCTGTAATAAATACGTTTAAGGTTAATTTCTTACTCATTAGAAGAAACGAAAAATTCTATCTAATGGTTGCAAGCAGTGATAAAGAAACATACAGCGATTATGTGTTCATTGATGATATAGAAAATAAATCAATAAGCAAACTTGATTGGCCATTTAAAACAGATGAAATAGGTCTTAGACTCGATTCATTTTGCTATGACAAAAATATCATTTATTTCGGAAATGATAAAAACGATGCCAAAGAAATTATGAAACAATTGAAAATAAAAAAAGAAAATAGAATTTTAATGCTAAAACCGGTAATAGTATGAAACGAATAATAAGAAATAAAATTTCAATTATACCGCCAAGCTCACTCAATGCAGACGAATATAAAAAACAAATAGATGAGGTATATAACTTCTGTAGAGGAAAAGACGAAAACGGAAATATAAAAGAAATGCTATTCCAAAAAATAGCGCCAATACCAGAATACCTCGATAAAGACTCAAAAGAAACAGATGACTGGTTTCTAATGCACTGGGGAACAAGAGATAAAGCATATAACGCCTGTTGGATTTCAGACTATGAAATGATTTTTGATACATTTTGGAATCCTGCTATACCAATAGTCTATGCGCTAGCAAAAAAATTTCCAAACATAGATTTCTCATTGAAATACGCAAGCGATAAAACCGGCGTAAACTCAGGAGAAATGTATTCAGTACACGGAAATATATTCGTCAATAAAGAAATAGACTATTCAAAACAAGCATATGAAACAGCATTTGAACTAAGGCCACATTTGAAAGCGCTATATACACTCAATATGAAAACAAACGAATATGAATATGATACATCTGATATAAGGGCTGAAATAGAACGAAAAGGATTCTATAAAGACAGTGACGGAACACTAATAATAGGCACAGATGATAAGAAAAAACCACTTTTTAATGACGTAGATGACCTTCCTTTTTAATATCAACCGGCACCGGCGGTAACTATCAATTTTTTGTAAGTGTCTGAAAATTAATAAATTATAACTGTCTGAAAATCAGATAGTTACAGGTATAAAAATAATATTAAAAAAATGGCAAAAAATACTATTTTTTGCGTGCGTTAAATATTAAAAATATGAAACTAAAAGATTATAAATATTTCGCTCAACCACATGATGAGTTTATACTTAAGGCTTTAAAAAGGCTTTTAAAAGATATGATATTTATCGGCAATCAAAAAATGCTGCCTTTAATGATGCTTTCAAATAAAGATTTGATAAAGAAATGTTATGAATCAAGAGCTGGACATCGCAATGAAAACATATTTACAAATTATATTTATTGGCCGGGGGATGCGGGTTTACTTGGTTATTCTACTTATACAACTAATCTTCTATGGTCATCACGTGTAATTTCTATAATAGGGAGAAAAAATATCACAAATATTATTAAATCGTTTTTTATTGGAGCAGTTAATGGCGTAATGTCTAACATTAATGATAGCAATAAAAAAGAAATGATGCTCTTAACTTCTAACCTTGACGTTATTGAAGAAGCATTTAAAAACGTTTATTGCGAAGGGTATAAAAAGCGTACAAAGGTTTTTTCAAATGTTCTAAAAAAATATGATACTTCAGGCTTGCCATTTTAAAAAAATAAATTCTTTATTTGTTATTATTGTAATCATATGCGCAGTATATAATTTTATGATTAAAACATTTGAAAATTATGAGAGAAAACACGGAAATAAAAATAATTAAAAGCGAAAAAGAGCTTGAAGATGTGTTTCACAAAGATATGAAAATATTCAAGAGGTTTTTAAAAGAAGAACACGTATTATTTCGTGTTAGGATGTATCTTTTTGGACATGGATGTAATCTTGAAGCATTTGAAAAAAAGGTAAAAAAAATGTATATTGATGAAAATTTTTGCATAGGGTATGATTTTAGGGATATTCTTCATCTTTTGCCATTTATGGGAGAAGCATATTATGAATTAGGACATGACTATTGGGACAATAATATATCGTCAATATCCGACAAATTTATAGAATATTATTCAAATAAAATAAGTAAAAATAAAATAATATATAAAATAGAAAAATAGAATTAACACTATTTAACCAAATATATTTTCGTATTTATTTTTTTTGTTGTATATTTGCATTAGTTTATTAACCAATTAATACAATAAATTATGGCATTTTTAATTAAGGACACTAATCCTCAATATGGAGGAATGTGCTATTTCGTTGGAACACGAAAGATTACCGACCCTCAGGGCCGACCTTGTGAGGCTGCTGACTTTGGAGACAGAGCAAACGCAAAGAAGTATGCTACAAGAAGCAATGCTACACAGCGTGTTGATATGCTCAATAAAATGGCAGGGCGCAATCAGTTTGTGATTGAAGAGGAAAGCATCTACAATCAGCAATATGGCCGCCAACGTAGGGCGAATGGATTTACAGGCTTTGGCCGTCTGCCCGAGCCTATGGGCAGAGAGCCACAGCACGCTTATGGCGGTTTTAGTTGGCAAGACGATGGCGGCTATAATGGCTTCTAATTAACAAAAATTAACGTGAGATATTTGTTTATCTCACGTTTTTTTTGTATATTTGCTATATAATATATTTTTTAAAACGTTATGAAAGATTTTAATTTAGAAAACTATCCCTGGTCAATTGATGGTTTGCAGCAATGCATTAAGGAAAACAGATGCAAGGCAAAAATTATTGCGATAAATGGCAATAAAGCAATAGTTAAAGTGGAAAGTTATGGTGCTTCACAAGTTCTTGGAGCATATAGCGACTGGTGCATTTCTCAGCATAGATGCTCTTGGGAACAATATGTTTCAAACCACCCGGAAAACATACAGATTTTTTTCTATGATTTTGACCTAAAGCCAACAGATAACTTGTCATTGGTTGGCGCTACTTTCACTATGGCAAATGATAAAAAAAGTATGAGCCTTATGTGCTGCTTTACAAGGGAAAATCACCCAATAGGAGAAAAGATAGGAAAAGGCCCGAAAGAAGACCTTGAAGCACTTAATAAACTAATCGCAAACAAAAACTTCGGGTTTGAAATTACTGCATATAATAACCCTCTTTTCTATTCACTTACAATAAAAGAAGATAAAGTTACTTTTGAGGAAGTTAAAAGCGAAGACCCCACAAATAGAAGGGAAGAAATGAGAAGAGTCATTAACGAATATATAAATAAACTTTACAGGGATAAGTTTTACAGGGCTGAAGAAAATTTTTGGGATACACATTTTTATGGGAATGATATATTATAAACAAGTAATGCCTGGGGCGTTAACATACTTCTTTGTTAATCCTGTTACAAGGAACATTGAAGGAATGATAAGGGAAATGAAAACAAAAGACATTGTTTCAATTATGAAAAATATAGATACAAGCTTTTGGAATGATATTGACCATAATGAAAACGCAAAGGCTCTTATAGAGAACAGCATTCAAATAAGCCAAGAAGAATATGAAGCTGCTGAGTATATTGCAAAAGTCATGATTGAAACAGACTATTGGTATATTTCAGAAGATAAAATAGAGCAAATTGAATATGCTGATGCAGAAGAAATAAAAGAAGTAGTTACAGAAACTGTAGTGATATGAAAAAGAATTTTAGCGATTTGGCGGTTGGGGATTCTGTTTATGCAATAGAAATAACAGGTTCCAAAATAAATTCAGAAGATGCAATAAAAGAATATAAGGTAATGGAAATAGAAGAAGTTCCATCTTCACTGCATTCAAGAATTAAGCTATCAAATAATATAGTCATAACGCCAACAGACCTCTTTCCTTACCATACAACATCTGACGAAAATATTAATTTGGTTGGAAATAGACTATGCGATTACTATGAGGAAGTATATGCTACAGATAAGGAAGAATGCCTTAGAATAGCGTCAAACTCAATAAAAGTTAGGCACTCAAGACTAGGAAGGCTTATAGAAAGTTGTAAAATTCAAATGGATATGCTTAGCCAATGTTCCAAGGATTTGTATAAAGTAAAAGAAAACCTACCGGTAGAAATAGTAACAGAAGCGGTAATTGTATGACAGACAAAGATAAAAAAAGATTGGCGCTGAGATTTTTAAAAGAAATAGGCTTTCTTGAAGCGTGGAAATTATACACCAAAAAAGAAAAAATCAATAAAAAATGGTATAATAAAGCATTTGTTGATAAAATATTCGGAGATTCAAATTTCACTTATTTTCTGAAAATAAAATATAGTATTTTTTTAAGAACAACAATTACAGGGTTATTTAGGTATTACCTTATAGAGATAAAAGAAATAGGACCAATAGTAATGTTCAACGCATCATATCCTCCATCAGCGCCACTTGATTACTTTAAATTAAAACATCATATATATGAACATAAATAAAATTAGTTTGTTAGCGGGGATTGCTTCATTTATTTACTTTCTTATACTATCAATCCCATTGATTAAAGATATTATTTCGGTGAAAAAACCAATAAAAGCAAATTCATTGAAAAGTGAAAAATGGGAGGAAATGCCTATGATGATTGAAAAATAATATAGATATGGAAGACTTAGCCAAAAAAAGAATTAAATGCTTTAAAAGAATATTAAAAGAACTTGGGCTATATAGCGCTTATATAAGAGAAAGGAAAAAATTACGTCCGACAAATAATGTGTTTTCAGTTGCTGAAAGGTATAAGTCATTATCTGTAATAATTGATTATTCATTCACATGGTCTGACACAAATAATGCAAAAATTTGGGCAGAATTATGCCATATATCATCATATAGCCCATTCCACACAGACGAAGTTACCTTTTTTGCTACCAAAATAGGACTCGATTATTTAAAAATAAAAATGAAAAATGTGCTATGATAAAAACTTTCTTTCAAGTAAATAACGGAGATATTATCTATTATATTACAGTAGAAAAATCAGTACTCAAAAATAAGAATGAGATAAAAACAGGAGTGGTCACAGATGTAAGGAAAACAGATATACCATACCAAATGATTATCTCACTGAATAATGGAATGACATTCACAGTTGAAAATTGGAATTGTAATGTAATTAAAGACTCTATAGAAGGCCATAACGATAAATGCTCAATAGTAGAGCCATTCTATTTCAATATGATTTCTACAGACGAAAAAGAACTAACTAAACGATTCTCTGAACTTGTGGCTAACACAATAGAAAGACTGACTCAAATGTCTGTAGACATACAAGAAGAATTGGTAAGGCTATCATCGCTTAAACTATTTGCATCAGCTCTTATGGTTAAAAAAGCCGAAAAAATAATATTAGAACCAACATTCATATAAATGGAATTAAATACAATTTATAATGAAGACTGCATAAAGACTATGGAAACCCTTGTCATCAATAATGACAAGGTTGATTGCATTATAACATCGCCTCCATATAATATGACAAAAAGAAAAGGAGGCTACGCAGATTCAGGCAGATATGATGTATATACAGATTGGAAACCGGAAGAAGAATATATCTCGTGGACAGTAGATATATTCAACATGTTCGATAGAATATTAAATGAAAACAGAACAGTCATATACAATTTTTCATATTCAATAGAAAACCCAGCATTACCATATAAATTAGTGGCCAATATAGAAGAGAAAACTAACTTTTCATTAATAGACACAATAATATGGAAAAAGAAAAGCGGATTACCTTTCCCAGCTAATGGAAAAAGATTAAGCAGAAACTGGGAATTCATCTTCATATTCGCAAGAAAAAACGAACTATCAACATACGAAAACAACAGAAAAATAAAGTCAATAAGCGAAAAAACCGGACAACAATATTATGAAGCAATATATAATTTCATTGAAGCACCAAATAATGACGGAAAATGCTCATTGAACCAAGCAACGTTTTCAAGCGAATTGTGCGTTAAATTATTTGATATATACTGCAAAAAAGATTGGATAGTGTATGACCCATTTATGGGAACAGGAACAACCGGAGTTGCCGCAAAGAAATACGGAATGAATTTTATCGGTAGTGAGTTGTCTAAGGCACAATGCGAATATGCGTTAAAAAGAATAAATGAATATGAAAAAAGAAATTATAAAAGAAAATAGAAAAGCTTTTTTTAGAATATTGAAAGAAATAAGGCTATATTCAGAATGGGCAAGATGCAGAAAACAAAGAATAGCCTTACTAATACAACTGAACAAGTATGAACGATATGACCTGTTTAGAGCAGAATATTTCGGAGATATATTAGTATATTCGTTCGGATGGGATAATTCCAAAGTAACTGACTTGTGGTGTAAACTAAGCAGAATAAAATTACCACCATCAGAAATAGTTAAAAATAAAGAAACAATGAATAATATTAAATCTATTGTTAAAAAATTCACAGATAATTCAAAGCCAATTCCTTTTTAAATTAAGATTTTTTAACTAAAAATATCTGTTTAATTGAAGATATTTAATTACCTTTATAAAATAGATAAACAATAATATATAATTAAAGCTATGGGAAAATATAAGAAATTTGGAGAATTGAGCAAAAACGATTGCATCTTTTCAGTAACAATTAAAAACTCAATATTGAAACAGGATTGCCTAGGAAGCATATATGATAAGTTTATCCTGACAGAACTTAATACAAACGAAAACAACGAAATGGTATTAAGCTTTATCTATGATAGGTCATCATTCCTTAAAGGATGGACGCCAGATAAAGAACAAGTAAACGAAACGTCAGTTATTAAAGTAAGCGTAGACTCTGATTATAAAATCCTTGACATAAGGGGAGAAGAAGGAAAACTTAATAAAATCATATACGCAACAAATATTGAGGTCATCGTAGAAAAAGTAGAAGAAATAATTGAGGAATATCAAACGCAGGTCAATGAACTAAAAGACCGCTACAATAAGATTAATAATCTTATGATTAATATGAAGAATAATTTTCTCATAAGAAGAGGAATGTGCAAAGACTATTTAAATATAAACGAAAAACCGGCATATAAAGAATTGGTGGTGACAGAAGAAATAATAGTATAACAATGGAACAAGAATTAGATTATCTAGATATACTGATTATAATATTATCAGCATTTGTGCTGCAATATTTACTACCTTTATATTTTTATACTAAAAGCAAAGAAAAAAATAATGGACAGGAAAACATTTGATGACGGATTTAAATTATTTAAACGCTTCATAAAAAACGAAAGAGTGTATATTCCGATAATGCGTTTATTATTCAAAAACGGAAGAAAAAAAGAAAGCCTATTTAACGAATTTAATAGTAAAAAATATACTGATGTAAATGACTGGAGACTAATATTTGACAGAGTTAATCTACTAACAGCATATATGTGGCCGCTTGACCAGGAAGAATTTTCTATTGTTGAAAGATATAATTTAAGGACAAAATGGAAAACTTATTATAATATGAACCAATGAAAAGCCTAACAGAAGAAGGCGTGCTTACCTTTAAAGATGGATGCCAAGCGATAATAAAGAAGATTGATTAAAGCGCAGAAAAGAGAATAATATGAAATTTAATGGATATGTAGCAAGAGACAAAAATAATTCTTTGTGGTTTCATTATACAAAGCCACATAGGGAAAATGACATTGAAAAGACTTGGTGGGGTTCAAACGACAAATCATTTGAAATATTTAATTGGGATTTCCCGGAATTTAATGATTTGACTTGGGAAGATGAACCAGTTGAAGTGGAGTTTATTATTAATAAAATACAGAAAAGAGAATAATATGGCACAAGAAGAATTAATAAATGCATTTAAATATATTGTAAAAAAGTGCGATATGCTTATCAACAATGGCAATTATGAAGCAGATGACTATACACGAGATACTGTAGAAGATATTGCTGAATTATGCAACCACATTCTCGATGGAGACTATGGAAAGTTGGCTGAAGTAAAAGAGGTAGATATCGATAAGGAAATAGAAAACGCTGTTAACGAATATTATAATGAATGCGAGAAGAAGCTACGGGAAATGAATGACAACGACACAGATATGTCATTCCTGCAACTAGATAAGTTAGCCAAGCACTTCTTTAAACTTGGACTATCAAGTCGGTTGAGGTAAATCTTCTATCGTTTAACTTTTTTTAACCAAAATAATTTGGTAATATCAAAACAAATCATTACCTTTATAGAAACATCGAAAGAAATGGAAGAAAGGGAGCTTTTAGAAATAACGCCATTATCAAAAGGCGTTATAGCCTTTGCAAAGGCAACAAAAGCATTTTATGGTGATTGGATTATATTAATCAAAGAATTAGAAAAAACAAATTATGACGATTTTTTAATTTATACGCACGTATCGTATTGTTTGGGTGGCAAAATTGATGATGCAAATGTTGGCATAAACGATAAATGGGGAGATTTAAAATCTCTAGGATATAAATTCTATAAACCAACAGAAGAAGAGGTAAATTTAATTAAAAAGCTTCTTAAACTACACAATAAAAAATATGTCAAAGGAGTAAATAAAATGTTTGATAGATAATTCATGGAACTAGTAGACAAATATTTCAACAAATATAAACGAAAATACCTTCACTGGAAATGGCAAAGAAGGTGGAATAAAGCATGGTCTATATCTTGTCATAAAGCTTATGACCTTTATAGCGAATATATAGATGCTGCTTCTCCTTGGTATTATTTTTGGAATGAATTAAAAGGCTTAAAAAATAAGTAACTATGAAACTGATAGACGAAGACGCTTTAATAGCGGAGATAGAAAGGCTAGACGCACTTTATCATACTTCTAAAAAGTTAAGTGGAGATTTGTTCATTCAAGGGCTATTTTGCTTCATTGATACCACTGAAATGAAAAAGTTGGACTTGGATAAAGCATTGTCAGAACTGGATAAAGATATAAAAGAATTTGTAACGACCGAAGAATTTGAAAATGAGTCAACAACAGCAGGTCATTACTGGGCTATTGCTAAACACGCTTTTTTACTTGGGCTTAAAGCGCAGAAAGGAGAATAATTTATGATTTGGTTTACATTGATGTGCATTATGATAACAGTTACTGTTGGAGGGTTAGCCTATATAATAGAACAAAATAATAAAGCACAGAAAGGAAAATAAACAATGGCGCATTTTATACAAAATTTTTTAATACTAAGTGGCGTGGCTTTTTGTCTTATTGCCGTAATTGTTGCCTATTTTATAGCGCATGAAGAAGTTAAGCAATGGAGGCAGAAACGAATGTGGGATAAATATACCAAAGATAGTAAGGGAGAATAAAATATATTAGCATATGTGTTGGCACGGAAAACTTGAAAATAGAAAAATAGCAACTGAAGATTTAAAATGTTATAAAATAGTATTAAAATTTAGTTATGAACCATTTTTCAGACCATATTACAGATGCAACAAAAGTCCTATAATATATGAGGTTGGTAAAACATATTATGGTGTGATATGTCCGGCAAAAGTTATTGAAGATACTGACCTTATAACCATACATGAAGGAATACACTGTTATGATTTATCTGTGCTTATATGCAAATTCTACAAAGATAAATATGAAGTAAAATATTTGCTACCACACGGCGTATTTTTAAATCTCGGAACATTTTCATCGAGAACTTATTGCAAAGCCGTTTTGATGGAATGCACAATACCAAAAGGAACTATCTATTATATGAACGACAAAGGTGAAATAGTAACAGAAAAACTAATAATTAATAAAGTGGTATGAAAAATAAAAAAGAATGGATTGAAAGCATCTTGAAAACAGCCAACGAAGAAGGGCTAGAGAAAAGACTCGATGAAATGTATATGTCAGCAAGACAATGTGGCTATGATGATGGCTATTGCGAAGGTCTAGGAGAAGGATGTGATTATGATGGGAGAATGTATGCTGAAGTAAGATATGAACTAGATGAAGATGATGAACCAGATTATGACAAGGAAATAGATTATGAATGGGATTTAAAGTAAAGGCAATAATATATGTCGCAAAAAGATAAAGAACTATTATTGGCAGACCTTTGTGCGAGGTTGCCTTATGGTGTGAAAATTAGTACAAATAGGGGGCCTGAATTAATGGAAGCGCTTGCTCCATTTAGTTGGATGGAGTTAAAAATATCAGGTAATTTTGATTTCACAGATTTAGTAGGTTTTAAACCATATCTTCGTTCAATGTCTTCAATGACTGAGGAAGAAAATAAAGAAGCCAAAGAAAATGGATGCATAATTTATTGTGATACGTCTCCTGAAGATAAAGGGTTATTAGTTTTTGCGTCTCCAAAAGGCTTTGATTGGCTTAACAAGAAGATGTTTGATTATCGTAAAGATGACGAAGGTAAAACAATGATTGAAAAAGGCCTGGCGTTAGAAGCGCCTAAAGGAATGTATAACTAAAAAATAAAAATAATATGGAATTTAAACATTATCTAACAATCGCAGTTGTAACACTGTTTCTCATCCTCGGCGGAGTCGTAGG
>Ga0255061_10000620_pt1 | contig 10498 bp, 21 predicted proteins | sample 174RNAGHGhighgp2_FD_183093 | JGI IMG/M metagenome (GOLD analysis project Ga0255061, IMG submission 183093) | Metatranscriptome of sheep rumen microbial communities from Palmerston North, Manawatu-Wanganui, New Zealand - 1742 RNA GHGhigh gp2... | ecosystem: Host-associated > Mammals > Digestive... | reverse complement strand
TTTCCGTGGAGCGAATGTCAAGAGGATTGCCGCAAGGCAGTCAAAACAATCTGACGACAAGTCACTGTACCGAATTTAAGTCTGCAATAGAGCAGAAACTACGTGTGAACGGAGAGATCCGGAACTAAGACAGATGTTGCTATGACTTAGGACACACACGGCACTGTGTACAGTCACCGCTTGTCGCATACGCAATGTGCGAAAAGGAGGCGACTTTTTTTATGGCAAATCAAATCATGAGAATCACTCTTAAGGCTTATGATCACAAGCTCATCGACAGCTCAGCTGCAAAGATCATCGACACCGTTAAGAAGAACGGCTCACAGGTCAGCGGACCGGTTCCTCTTCCTACTAAGAAGGAAGTAGTTACCATCCTCAGAGCTACTCATAAGTACAAGGATTCCAGAGAACAGTTCGAACAGAGAACTCACAAGAGACTCATCGACGTTATCTCTGCTACTCCCAAGACCGTTGAAGCACTTCAGCGCCTTGAGATGCCTGCCGGTGTTTACATCGACATCAAGATGATGACCAAGTGATCATCACAATAACAAAAGGAAACAATTAACCTCTACTAGACAAGAACGGAAATGCAACGATCCGGTCCGCTATGTAGAACCAAGGAGGTAAGTTTAGAAATGAAGAAAGCAATTCTAACTACGAAGGTCGGCATGACTCAGATCTTCGGCGAGAACGGGGTGCTTATCCCTGTTACCGTACTTGCAGCAGGCCCCTGCGTTGTTACCCAGGTTAAGACTGAGGAAAACGACGGCTATAAGGCAGTTCAGGTAGGCTTTGCAGATGCAAAGGACAGAGTCGTAAATAAGGACGGAAAGGGATCCAAGAAGGTTTACAACCGTCACGGTGTTAACAAGGCTGAACAGGGACATTTCAAGAAGGCCGGCACCGATTCCAAGAAGTACGTTAGAGAGTTCCGTTTTGAAAATGCGGAAGAATACAAGCTCGGAGACGAGATCAAGGCTGACATCTTCGCTGAAGGCGATAAGGTAGACGCTACTGCGATCTCCAAAGGTAAGGGCTTCCAGGGTGCGGTTAAGCGCCTCGGTCAGCACAGAGGACCCATGAAGCACGGTTCCAAGTTCCACCGTCATCAGGGTTCAAACGGTGCCTGCTCATCCCCCAGCCGCGTGTTCAAAGGAAAAGGAATGCCCGGACATATGGGTAGCGTAAAAGTTACCGTCCGCAACCTTGAAGTTGTACGCGTTGACAGTGAGAAGAACCTGCTCCTTGTCAAGGGTGCGGTTCCCGGATGCAAAAAGGCTCTTGTTACCATCAAAGAGACCACAAAGGCAGATTGCTGATTCGAGCGAAAGGAGGACCACTAAGAAATGGCTAATGTATCTTTATACAATATGAAAGGCAAGGAAGTTGGTACGATCGAGCTCAATGATGCAATCTTCGGTGTAGAAGTTAACGAGCATCTCGTTCACATGGCAGTCGTACAGCAGCTTGCAAATAACAGACAGGGTACCCAGAAGGCAAAGACCCGTTCAGAGGTATCCGGTGGCGGAAGAAAGCCCTGGAGACAGAAGGGCACCGGCCACGCAAGACAGGGCTCCATCAGAGCTCCTCAGTGGAAGGGCGGCGGAGTTGTTTTCGCTCCCGTTCCGAGAGATTATTCCTTCAAGCTTAACAAGAAGGAAAAGAGAGCAGCATTAAAGTCTGCACTTACCGATAAGGTACAGTCAGGCAACATCGTTGTGGTAGACGAGCTCAAGTTTGATGAGATCAAGACAAAGAGCTTCGCAGAGGTTATGAAGAACCTCAAGGTTGAGAGCGGAATCGTTGTTATCGCAGAGAACGACAACAATGTAGTACTCAGCGCAAGAAACATGGCTGACGTAAACACCACTCTTGTGGGCACCATCAACGTATATGACATCTTAAACGCCAAGACCCTGGTACTTACCAAGGATGCGGTAGAAAAGATCGAGGAGGTGTACGCATAATGGCAGACATTAAATACTATGATGTTATTCTCAAGCCCGTACTTACAGAGAAGAGCATGAGCGGCTATGCCGAGAAGAGATACACTTTCCTTGTTCACACCGATGCGAACAAGAGCCAGATCAAGGAAGCAGTCGAGAAGATGTTCGACGGCGCTAAGGTTAAGAAAGTTAACACCATGAACCTTGACGGCAAGACCAGAAGACGCGGACAGGTTTTCGGAAAGACAGCGAAGACAAAGAAAGCTATCGTATGGCTTACCGAGGACAGCAAAGAGATCGAGATCTTTTCAGGTCTATAAGCGATCAACATTGCGTACTTTGCAATGTTGACATTCGTCGCGATGAACCAACGCGCGAATGAGGCGAAGCCATCGCGACATTCGTGCTGTACTTTAGCACGAATGGTTACATCAGTATACGACCTCTAGTCGTGCTAATAAAACAAAGGAGATAAAACAATGGGAATCAAGACATATAATCCCTATACACCTTCGAGAAGAAACATGACCGGTTCTGACTTCTCCGAGATCACAAAGAAGACCCCGGAAAAGAGCCTGCTCGTTTCTAAGAAGAAGAATGCCGGACGTAACAATCAGGGCAAGATCACCGTCAGACATCAGGGTGGCGGAAACAGACAGAAATACCGTATCGTCGATTTCAAGAGAAATAAGGACGGTATCGTAGCAAAGGTTATCGGAATCGAGTACGATCCCAACAGAACAGCTAACATCGCTCTTATCTGCTATGCAGACGGCGAGAAAGCATACATCCTCGCTCCGGACGGACTTACCGACGGAATGAAGATCATGAACGGACCTGAGGCGGAAGTAAGAGTAGGCAACTGCCTTCCTCTTGAGAACATCCCCGTAGGTACCATGGTTCACAACATTGAGCTCTATCCCGGAAAGGGAGGCCAGATGGTAAGAAGCGCAGGAAACGGCGCACAGCTTATGGCTAAGGAAGGCAAGTATGCCACCTTAAGACTCCCTTCAGGCGAGATGAGAATGGTTCCCCTTAACTGCCGCGCAACAGTCGGCATCGTCGGCAATATCGATCACAACCTCGTTAAGCTCGGTAAAGCCGGCCGCAAGCGTCACATGGGCATCCGTCCTACCGTCCGCGGTTCAGTCATGAACCCCAATGACCATCCTCATGGCGGTGGTGAAGGAAAGACCGGTATCGGTCGTCCGGGTCCTTCGACTCCTTGGGGCAAGCCTGCTCTTGGTCTTAAGACCAGAAACAGTAAGAAGGCTTCCAACAAGCTCATCGTAAGAAGACGCGACGGCAAGGCTATTAAGTAAGGAGGAATCAAGATGTCAAGATCACTTAAAAAAGGACCTTTCGCAGACGCAGAGCTGCTTAAGAAGGTTGATGCAATGAACGCAGGGGGACAGAAGTCGGTCATCAAGACATGGTCGAGAAGATCCACCATCTTCCCTTCCTTCGTTGGACACACGATCGCTGTTCATGACGGTCGTAAGCACGTGCCTGTATACGTTACCGAGGATATGGTAGGTCACAAGCTCGGCGAGTTCGTAGCTACCAGAACCTACAGAGGACACGGCAAGGACGAGAAGAAGTCCAAAGTTAAGTAAGCATAAGCGATTCGTGAAAGGAGTGTAAATCTATGGCTAAGGGACATAGATCTCAAATTAAGAGAGAAAGAAATGCCGAGAAGGATACAAGACCTTCCGCAAAGTTATCTTACGCCAGAGTATCGGTACAGAAGGCATGCTTCGTACTTGATGCCATAAGAGGCAAGGATGTTACCACAGCTGCAGCTATCCTGGAGTACAACCCCAGATACGCTTCAAGCATAATCAAAAAGCTGCTTGCATCTGCTGTTGCAAATGCAGAGAACAACAACGGTATGAACCCCGACAATCTCTACATTGCAGAGTGCTACGCTAACCAGGGTCCCATCATGAAGAGAGTAAGACCCCGTGCACAGGGCAGAGCCTACAGAATCGAAAAGAGAATGAGCAATATCACAATCGTGCTCGATGAGAAGAAGTAAGGAAAGGAGCTTATAAATTTATGGGACAGAAAGTTAATCCTCATGGCCTCAGAGTTGGCGTGATAAAGGATTGGGATTCCAGATGGTATGCAAACGATCAGGAATTCTCTGAATATCTTGTAGAAGACCAGAAGATCAGAAAGTTTCTCAAGAAGAAACTCGGCAATGCCGGCGTTTCAAAGATTGAGATAGAGAGAGCATCCGACAGAGTAAAGGTAGTCATCTACACTGCAAAGCCCGGCTTCATCATCGGCAAGGGCGGCACAGAGATCGAGGTTACCAAGAGCGAGATCGCGAAGCTCACAAACGGCAAGAAGGTACTCGTTGATATCAAGGAGATCAAGAAGCCGGATAAGGATGCACAGCTTGTTGCAGAGAATATCGCTCAGCAGCTCGAGAACCGTGTATCATTCAGAAGAGCAATGGAGTCCTGCATGGGCAGAACCATGAAATCGGGAGCACTCGGAATCAAGTCAGCATGCAGCGGCCGTCTTGGCGGAGCTGATATCGCTCGTACCGAGTTCTACAGTGAGGGAACAATTCCTCTTCAGACTCTCAGAGCCGACATCGATTACGGTTTTGCAGAGGCAGACACCACCTACGGTAAGGTAGGAGTCAAGGTTTGGATTTATAAGGGTGAAGTTCTTCCTACCAAGAACACTCAGCCGGAAGGGAGCGACAAATAATGTTAATGCCTAAGAGAGTAAAGCGTCGTAAGCAGTTCCGTGGTTCTATGGCCGGAAAAGCTATGCGCGGCAACACTATCACATACGGCGAGTTCGGACTTGTAGCTACCGAGCCCTGCTGGATAAAGTCAAATCAGATCGAGGCAGCCCGTATCGCTCTTACCCGTTACACCAAGCGTGTAGGTAAGGTATGGATCAAGATCTTCCCCGATAAGCCCGTTACAGCAAAGCCTGCCGAGACCAGAATGGGTTCCGGAAAAGGTTCGCTTGAGTATTGGGTAGCAGTTGTTAAGCCCGGTCGCGTAATGTTCGAGATCGGCGGAGTTCCTGAGGATCAGGCAAGAGAAGCACTTCGTCTTGCAATGCACAAGCTTCCCTGCAAGTGCAAGGTTGTATCCAAGGAAGATTTGGAAGGCGGTGCAGTATAATGAAATCTAATAAATACATTGAAGAACTTAAGAGCAAATCCGCTGACGAGCTTCAGCAGGATCTGACCGCGGCTAAGAAAGAGCTTTTCAATCTGAGATTCCAGAATGCTACAAATCAGCTCGACAACACGGCAAGGATCAAGGAAGTAAGAAGAAACATCGCCAGGATCCAGACCGTGATCACTGAGAAAGCAAAAGCTTAAGGAGGAATGAACCGTGGAAGATAGAAATTTAAGAAAAACCCGTACCGGTAAGGTTATCAGTGACAAGATGGACAAGACCATAGTTGTTGCTATCGAAGAGCACGTTAAGCATCCTCTGTACGGCAAGGTTGTAAAGCGCACTTACAAGCTCAAGGCTCATGACGAGAACAATGAGTGCAAGAAGGGCGATACCGTTAAGGTTATGGAGACCAGACCTCTTTCCAAGGATAAGAGATGGAGACTGGTTGAGATCGTAGAGAGAGCAAAGTAATAGGTTTTTGAGCACAAGGAGGAATAAACATGGTTCAGCAGGAAACCAGACTGAAGGTTGCTGATAACACCGGTGCAAAAGAGCTTCTTTGCATCAGAGTTATGGGCGGCTCAACCAGAAGATATGCGCAGATCGGCGATATCATCGTTGCTTCCGTTAAAGACGCAACACCCGGCGGTGTTGTCAAAAAGGGAGACGTTGTAAAGGCCGTTGTCGTAAGAACAGTAAAGGGCGCTCGTCGTAAGGACGGATCATACATCAGATTCGACGAGAACGCAGCAGTCATCATCAAGGATGACAAGACGCCCCGTGGAACACGTATTTTTGGACCGGTAGCAAGAGAGCTTCGTGACAAGCAGTTCATGAAGATCGTATCTCTCGCTCCCGAAGTATTGTAAGGAGGTGCCCTATCATGCAGAAGATTAAAAAGGGCGATACCGTACAGATTATCGCAGGTAAGGACAAGGGACAGGAAGGAAAGGTTGTTTCCGTTAATCCCAAGACCGGCAGGGTCGTTGTAGAAGGTCTCAACATGGTGACCAAGCATACAAAGCCTTCTCAGGCTAATCCGAACGGCGGAATCGTAGAGAAGGAAGCTCCTATTGACATTTCAAACGTGATGCTCGTAGTTGGCGGCAAGACCACAAGAGTCGGCTTTGATTTCAAGGACGGCAAGAAGGTTCGCGTTGCCAAGGCTACCGGCAAGGTTATCGATTGATAGGAAGGAGACTAAAGTTGAGTAGGTTAAAAGATTTTTACAACGACGAGATCGTCCCCGCAATGACGAAAAAGTTCGGTTATAAGAATGTAATGCAGGTTCCCAAGCTTGACAAGATCGTAGTCAACATGGGCGTCGGCGAAGCTAAAGAGAATCCGAAGGTCCTTGAGAACGCGGTAGCTGATATGGAAGCGATCACCGGCCAGAAGGCGGTTCTCACAAAGGCTAAGAATTCGGTTGCAAACTTCAAGATTCGTGAAGGACAGAATATCGGATGTAAGACAACCCTCCGCGGAGAGAAGATGTATGAGTTCCTTGACAGACTTGTCAACCTCGCACTTCCCCGTGTACGTGACTTCAGAGGCGTAAATCCCAATGCATTTGACGGCAGAGGAAACTATGCACTCGGAATCAAGGAGCAGTTCATTTTCCCCGAGATCGAGTTCGACAAGATCGACAAGACCAGAGGTATGGACATAATCTTTGTTACCACGGCAAAAACTGACGAAGAGGCAAGAGAGCTTCTCAGACTCTTCAACATGCCGTTCGCGAAGTAAGGAGGAATAAAATGGCTAAAACATCCATGAAAATCAAACAGCAGCGCAAGCCCAAGTTTTCAACACAGGCTTATACACGTTGCAAGCTTTGCGGCCGTCCTCACTCAGTTCTCAGAAAGTACGGCATCTGCAGAGTATGTTTCCGTGAGCTCGCATACAAGGGCGAGATTCCCGGAGTTAAGAAGGCAAGTTGGTAAGGAGGAGTAAAGAAATGACTATGAGCGATCCTATTGCAGATATGCTTACAAGAATCCGTAATGCAAATACTGCAAAACATGATATTGTAGATGTTCCCAGCTCCAAGATGAAGCTTGCTATTGCTGATATCCTTGTAGATGAGGGATATATCGAAAAGTATGAGATGGTAGACAACGGAAGTCATCAGGACATCCGCATCACTCTCAAGTACAATGCTAATAAGACCGAGAGAGTAATCTCCGGCTTAAAGAGAATTTCCAAGCCCGGTCTGCGCGTATACGCAGGCAGCGAGGATATGCCCAAGGTTCTTGGCGGACTCGGCGTTGCTATCGTATCCACCAACCAGGGCATCATCACCGACAAGAAGGCTCGCGAGCTCAATGTCGGCGGCGAAGTTCTTGCCTTCGTTTGGTAATTCAAAGGAAGGCAGCCGGCCCTGCCGCGAGTTGATGGAACAGATGACTCTGCTCCGGATTGTGGGAGGGTCAGAAACCTGAAAACATATAAGGTACATGCAGATCATCTGCATGGAAAACAAGGAGGAAAAAGGCTATGTCAAGAATTGGCAGATTGCCCGTTGCTATCCCCGCGGGAGTTACCGTGAGCTTAGCAGAAGGAAACAAGGTCACCGTTAAGGGACCCAAGGGTACTCTTGAGAGAGTATTACCCACAGACATGGAGATCAAAGTCGAGGGTGCCGAAGTTACGGTTTCAAGACCTAACGACTTAAAGAGAAGCAAATCACTTCATGGACTCACCAGAACGCTCATCCACAACATGGTTGTAGGAGTTACCGAGGGCTACGAGAAGAAGCTCGAGGTTAACGGCGTCGGTTACAGAGCTGCAAAGCAGGGTAAGAAGCTTACCCTCAACCTCGGATATTCACATCCCGTTGAGATGGACGATCCCGAGGGAATCGAAACTGTAGTTGAAGGTCAGAATGTCATCATCGTTAAGGGCATCGACAAGGAGAAGGTCGGACAGTTCGCTGCCGAGATCCGCTCCAAGAGAGCTCCCGAACCTTACAAGGGTAAGGGAATCAAGTATGCTGACGAGACTATCCGCCGCAAGGTTGGTAAGACCGGTAAGAAGTAATCGATAAGGAGAGTATGAAGATATGGTTAATAAGGTATCAAGATCAGAAGTTCGTGCCAAGAAGCATATGAGAATACGTAACCGCTTCAGCGGCACTGCCGAGAGACCTCGTCTTGCGGTATTCAGAAGTAACAATCACATGTATGCTCAGATTATCGATGACGTTGAAGGAAAGACTCTTGTAGCAGCTTCCACCAACGAGAAGGAAGTTAAGGCTGAGCTTTCAAAGACAAACAATGTTGAAGCAGCAGCATACGTTGGCACTGTAATTGCAAAGCGTGCACTCGAGAAGGGAATCAAGACGGTTGTCTTCGACAGAGGCGGTTTTATCTACATGGGTAAAATCGCAGCATTAGCTGAGGCAGCCAGAGAAGCTGGCCTGGAATTCTAGGAAAGGAAGAGGAAATTCATGAAACGTACAATCGTAGATGCAAGCCAGTTTGAAATGGAAGATAAGGTTGTTACTATCAAGCGCGTTACCAAGGTTGTAAAGGGCGGAAGCAATTCCCGCTTTACCGCGCTCGTAGTTGTAGGTGACAAGAACGGACATGTTGGAGTAGGACTCGGAAAGGCTAAGGAAGTTCCCGAAGCAATCCGCAAGGGCAAAGAGGATGCCATGAAGCATATCATCGAGATCGCCCTTGATGAGAACAGATCCATCGCTCATGATTATATCGGACAGTACGGTTCTTCAAACGTTCTCCTTAAGAGAGCTCCCGAAGGAACCGGTATCATCGCAGGCGGTCCCGCTCGTATCGTTTGTGAGCTTGCAGGTATAAACAACATCCGTACCAAGTCCCTCGGATCAAACAATAAGCAGAACGTCGTTCTCGCAACCCTGACCGGTCTCTCTGAGATCAAGCGTCCTGAAGAGGTTGCGTCAAAGCGCGGCAAGTCCGTTGCCGAAGTTCAGGCATAAGGAGGGATGGAAAGATGGCAAACAAGAAATCAGATAAGCAGCTGAAAGTAACTCTCGTAAAGTCTCTTATCGGTCAGGTACCGAAGAACAGAGCGATCGCAGAGTCCATGGGGCTGCGCAAAATCGGCAAGACGGTTATCCTTCCCGATAACGATGCGACGAAAGGCCAGATCCGTCTGATAAATCACTTAATCAAGGTTGAAGAAGTATAACAGGAGGTATTCTTATCATGGAATTATCCAACTTAAGACCTGCTGAGGGCTCAAAGCAGAGCGACAATTTCAGAAGAGGTCGCGGTCACGGATCCGGAAACGGAAAGACCGCAGGTAAGGGACACAAGGGCCAGAAGGCTCGTTCAGGAGCTCCCAGACCCGGATTTGAAGGCGGACAGATGCCCTTATACAGGCGTATTCCCAAGCGTGGCTTTAAGAACCGCAACTCACTCGAGATAGTAACAATCAATGTCAGCGAGCTTTCACGCTTCAGAGCAGGCAGCACCGTTGATGCGGCTGCACTCAAGAAGGCAGGACTTATCAAAGATGCATGTGACGGCATCAAGATCCTCGGATACGGGGAACTGTCAAAGAAACTCAATGTTAAGGTAAATGCATATTCTGCATCTGCCAAGGAAAAGATTGAAGCTGCAGGCGGAAGTGCTGAGGTGGTTTAATGCTGCAAACAATAAAGAACGCATTAAAAGTAAAAGAAATCCGTAAGAGACTTTTGTTTACGCTGGCTATGCTGGTAGTAATCCGTATCGGATCTCAGATTCCTCTTCCCGGGATAGATCAGGCTCAGTTGGAAGAGATACTGAACAAAACATTAGGTGCTGCGCGGGATTCCGGTGCGTTTGGCTTTTTTGACGCGATAACAGGTGGCTCGTTTACGAGCATGTCGATCCTGGCGCTCAACATCAACCCCTACATTACATCATCCATTATCATGCAGCTCCTCACGATAGCTATTCCAAAGCTTGAGGAGATGCAGAGAGACGGTGAAGAAGGCAGAAAGAAGATCGTTACTATCACCAGATACCTCACCGTAGGACTTGCACTTGTGCAGTCCATCGGAATGGTATTCGGATTCAGAGGGATCTTCACAGAGTTCAATGCATTCACCGTTATCACCTGCATTGCCGCACTCACGGCAGGAAGTGCATTCCTTATGTGGATCGGTGAGCAGATCACGGAGTACGGTGTAGGAAACGGTATATCCATAGTCCTGACAATAAACATTATTTCGAGACTGCCGCAGGATATCGGCGGTCTGTATGAGAAGTTCATCAAAGGCAAGGCTCCTGCAACAGCAATACTTGCCGCACTTATCATAATCGCTGTATTTATCGCGATGGTTGTTCTTGTAATCATTCTCAATGATGCTGTAAGGTCAATCCCCGTACAGTATGCAAAGAAGATGCAGGGACATAAGATGGTCGG
>Ga0255061_10000612_pt1 | contig 10562 bp, 1 predicted proteins | sample 174RNAGHGhighgp2_FD_183093 | JGI IMG/M metagenome (GOLD analysis project Ga0255061, IMG submission 183093) | Metatranscriptome of sheep rumen microbial communities from Palmerston North, Manawatu-Wanganui, New Zealand - 1742 RNA GHGhigh gp2... | ecosystem: Host-associated > Mammals > Digestive... | reverse complement strand
GTCAAATCAAATACGCAAGCAAAGAAGGTCAGTCAGCCCATAGTGTGCCCTCATGCTAACTATGCCCGTACCCCTGCCTCAGAGCTTCTAAAGATAAAGACTTTTATGTTTTTTTTAAATTGTAAAGTGAAGATGAACACACACAACAGGCCCCAGCGGCCTATCATCTGCGGCGCACTGCCGCGCAACCTGCTCCCTCGTGGCGTGGGCTGTGCCATGTACTCCCCTAACCCTCTTGAACCAATAATTACTCACAAATTTTTATTATAAGTATTAATTAAAAACAAAAGAAGTATGAAACAATCAGTATTCTACTCAGCACTTGCCGTAGCAGTGGCGCCAGTCGCAGCCATGGCACAGGCAAACTACATGACAAAGGAACCAATAGCCGTTCCTCAAGGCGATAATCTAAATATTGCCTATACGTTCACAGAGGTGCCTGACAAGGGTAAGTTCCAGCTTGTCATCACCTCTGACGCTGCCACTACAATTAAATATCAAACAGCAGCTAATGGCTCTACTGTTCAGAAAAGTTTAGTTGCAGGCGAAAATAAGGTTGCCATCGATGCAAACACAGTGGCATTTACCTTGAAGAGCAGTTCAGCTGCTTGCAGCATTGCCCTGCAGTTGGAGCCGATAGACCCTGACTACATCAAGAACCAGCTCGCTGACTATCTCGTCATGGTCGACCAGTACATGAACGACATCAACGCTGCCGGCTATACTGTCAGCGACGAGAACAACGCCATGTTGCTCTTGCTCCATGACATCGCCGTTCCTGGCACGAAGGAGTACACCGTGGCAAACTTCGAGCGCTTCGAGCTCTACAAGGACAATAGCAAAATCCTGGAGGCTTTTGCACAGGCAGTAGCAGCTGTCGAGGCTGACGAGCTGGCTAAGTCTGCTCTCACCGACGAGGAGCTGGAAGGCCTTACCTCGCCTGCTGGCTTGGCAGACGCCATCAAGGACGCCAAGCAGGATTACGAAGACGCCTTGAAAGACTTCCAGGACAACCCCACTCAGGAGAACCTTGAGAAGCTGCAGGACGCCAAGAACAAGCTGGCCGCCGCTCAGGAGTACGGACAGTTCGGCCTTACTGCCAACAAGGTACAGGCTGCCATCGACGACTACGCTGATCTGCTCGACAGCTATGAGGCTACCGTGGGCACCGACATCGATGAGGAAACCAACGAAGGCGGTGCCGCTTTGAGCACCTATCAGATCAATGCCTTCCGCACCAGCAATGCGCGCCTGAAGGGTATTCAGGACACACTCGACGAGTTCCTCAAGCTCGCTGCCGAGGCTTATGCTGCTGATCCCACCAACTTCGTCGCTCCTACCGATGTGCAGCTGACCAAGGCTGCTGGTGAGACCACCAACTATAACAAGTATGCTGACATCGATGCCCTCCTCGGCACACAGGCTGAGCCGGCAAAGAGCCAGCAGGGCAAGATTGGCGTGCTCAACAACATCGCATACGTGAAGTATTGCGCACAGCAGTATCAGGCACGCTTCGAAGAGGTGCTTGAGAATATTGCCAAGGCTACTGCTGCCTACAACGCACAGGTCGTCGGCCTCGAGCAGGCATTCTTCGACCAGGAGGATAAGGCACCTGTCTATGATCCCAAAATCAACTACCGTGAAAATGCACTCGAGCAGGTGAAGACTGTGGTCTCTACCCAAGTCATGGAAGGTAAGGCTGAGGTCAAGGACGATGCAGGCAATGTCGTGGAGCCGCGTGACGCCGGTATCCAGCTCATTGAGAACGAACTGAAGGAAGCCAAGAAGAATGGCTCAGACATCAGCTACGACGGAAACACCCACAGCTGGAACAATGTACCCGCTGATGCATGGAACACCCAACTTGAGGATCTCACCAAGACTCCTGGAGGCGAGCTGGAAACTCTCATAGATCATTATACCAATGCTACCACTGGCGTGGAGGCTGCCCGCAACAAGTTCGACGAGCAGTGGGATCTCATCAACGGTGAAGACACCGATGACGAGCTGACGAAGGAGCTGAATGCTATCAATTTCGAGGATAAGGACGAGGATGTGCAGGCACTGTTCCAGGAGGAGTATGACGACATCCAGGCCGACATGGAGACGCTGACCGAACTGCTCTATGCTGCCAACGAGAACCTCGATGATAACAGTGAGTTCGCCATCCTCAATAATCCTTGGCTGGCCAACTGGGTTAACGATGCCTATGGCGATAATGATACCGATGAGTATTCAAGCTATGCCAACCTGCTGAAGCGCATCAAAGCCCTGAAGGACGCTGTTGACCAGGCACAGAAGGAGGACGACGCTTACGAGAAGATGCAGGCCGCTATCCTTGATCTGGCCAACCGCCTGCAGACCGCCAGCAACGCCATCAACGACCTGACGAAGGACTACACCAATCCCGTCTATCCCGCATGGGACTTCTACGGATATAAGGCTATCGACGATCCTGCTACCACCGACAAGGACGAGGCTGCCAACAATACGGGCTTTGCCAAGAAGATTACTGACTTTGTGAAGAGTGCTCAGCAGAAGCTCGACGCAGAGTTTGGCGACGGCAAGGGTACTGCTGTTCAGACCATCGCTGCAACGTTCTTCGGTGCTGACGAGGCACTGGGCGGTGGCGATGATGACCTCACTGCTCTCGTAGCTGCCGTCGGAGGCACTAACTTTACATACGCTGCTTTGGATAGTGAAGTGAAGAAGCTCGAAGCCGACGGCACTGCCAAGAAGGCTATCGAAAACTACGTGGCTGTGCGCACCTCCATCGAGGATGCCAACGAGGCTATCGACGCTATCCAGGCTGAAGTGGAGAATCATGGCGTATATACCGACAAGACCAGCACCAAGCCTCACGCAGGAGAGTATGCAACTCTTATCGACGGCTGGAAGCAGCAGGTGGCTGACAAACTCGCAGAGGTGGAAGCTGCAAGCAAGTTTGATGCCAATGATGCCAATCAGAAGTTTGACGATGCCCACTGGGCTGTTATTCAAGCCCTGACGGAAGTGGCACTCACCAATATTGACACCTACTACGATGATACCAATGAAGAGGTAAAGGACAAGGTGGCCCAAGACATGGCTGAGTATGACTTCGCTGGATTAGAGGAGAACGTGCAGCAGCTCTACGAGCAGATTTATGGCACCGACGGTTCCGCTACCACTAAGAAGGATGGCTTGGTTGACGAAGTGCTGAAAGCATTCACCGATGCTAAGAAAACCGACCTCACGGGTCTCATTGCCACCTACGATCCCACCACGAAGAGCGCAGAGAAGGTCTTTGGCAATGCTACCAACGCTGCCGCCATCAACCAGCTCTGGGCAGACATGGAGCAGCGCATCAAGGATGCCAGCGATAAGGATCCAGAGGGCGCAAAGGGCATCTGGGCAGCTTATAAGGCTGCATATCCCACCATTGGCGATGCTATTGCTGACCTTACCAATGCCCAGAAGAAGCTTGACGAAACCAATGACGCACTGCTGAAGGTCAAGGATATCCTGGATGCCATCATGGCTACCCAAGGCGTGAACATCAATGACGTGCTCTTCGACAAGGTGACCAACGAGAAGAAGCTGGCTGACTTCACCAAGATGATTGCCGACAACGTGAAGACATACAACGAGGTCTATACGTTGTATCAGAAGGTCTACGACGGCCTGACCGACACCTATGCAGATAGAACCGAAGTCACGCCTGCCGCTATTGAGACCATCAAGAGTGACGAGGCAAAGTATGGTGCTCTGCGTGGACGTCACACCTTCACTTCGCTGCTGGAATCCTTCTATACCGATGCTGCCAAAGACGAGCTCACCAACGACCCCATCGCTATCTACACCGAGGGAACGGGCGCAGACGAGAAGGGAATCAACATGCCTGCCATCAAGGCTCTCATCGACATCTATGATCCCGCACTGGGCATCGATAAGCTCAATCCCGTCGACGAAGATGCCGTGGCCGACATCAATGAGCGCCTGACCAAGCTCAACGAGTTTGACCTCACCAACGTCCTCTTCAACGAGGGACTCATCCAGAAGGCCGTACTCGACGCAGAGAAGAACAAGGCTGCTTACGACGGACTGCTCGACATCAAGGGCAAGCTCAGCACACGCGCAGAGAACATCCTCAAGGAACTCGACGACCTCTACGAGGAGACCGAGCAAGGCAACGCACTCAAGGATATCATTACCAACTATTATAAGCCCATCGCCACGCAGAACGCTGATCGCATAGAGAAGCTCTACGAGGACGGAAAGGCATACAGCGAAGGCCCCAACAGCACACGCAAGGCCGACGTGGACAAGTATCTCCACCCGAACACATGGGATGCTGAGAACGGATTCAGCGTGGAGAACCCCGACCAGACATGCTACTGGGTGCTCAAAGACTCGCTGACCAACCTCAACAAGCTCTATGAGCAGTTCGTGGGCAACTACGACAACTTCCTTGCTGAGAAGAACGAGAACATCTTCAATGACAAGGTGAAGTCTGCCTACGACGATGCATACGCTGCTTATGACAAGGCTGTGGCAGCACTGCACATGTTCGACGGACTGAAGGACGAGAAGCTGAAGAAGGCTTGGAAGACTGCATTCGACGAACTCACACTCAAGCTCTATCCCACGCCTAACGACCTGAACGCTGCCAAGACAGCTGCTGAAGGCAATGTGGATGCAGCAAACGCTGCAGGCAAGACCTACGATCCTGCCAACGACCTGGCTGCCATTGCTGCTATCAAGTTGGGCAATGTAGACGATCCGTTCAGCTTGTTCCTCAACGACATGATCACTGCGCTCCATGCTCGTGGCACAGAGTTGCTGCCTCAGTATGATGCAAAGATCAACACTGCTTGGGACACGATGAAGGACTACCTGGTCAACAACGGTACCCTGACGCCTCCCACGTTTGAAAACTACTTTGCCTCCGACGGCACACCGTTTGTCAACTCCGATACCAAGTATGACTACCTCTATGAGTCGAAGGGCAAGCTTAAAGATGCCAAAGATCTGTTCAACAGCATCCTTACTGCTGGCTGGGATAAGTACGAGGAGTACGGTCAGTTTGACGCACTCATCAGCGGCGAAATCCTTGACGTTGATCAGGACGATGCCGACCAGACGATCTACACTGCTACCGACGCTCACCTGAAGACGAAGCTCAACCAGGCTGCACACGAGGATCTGCTCGCTCAAACCTTCGTGAAGAAGGCTAAGGAGGTGACACGCGATGCACGCGAGCTCATGGGTAGTCTCATCGAGAAGACCTACACCATCGATGGGCAGACCATTACTACTACCATTGGTGAGCAGGAGAAGGACGGAGACGGCAATCCCGTCGACCTGAACAAGGCATATCCCGTGCGTTACCTTGGCTTCGGCGCTACAGCTGCTGCTAACGGCAACTACTATAGCTACAAGCGTATGCTTGGCGAGGAGAAGTACAACGAGCTCGTGGCCCAGTTCGATGCACTCGTGGCAAAGAGCGTCGGTGCCGCTGAGAAGTTCAACGACCAGTTCTATAAGGCAGAAGAGCTGCCCGCAGAGAATTATTACGCTGCGGATGAGGATATGAACTACGAGACCCGTCCGTATGTGCTCCACCTGCTTGACCTCTACAACGGAACCGAGCTGGATGCTATCAAGCAGGCATTCGAGGATGCTTACGACGAGGGTATCGCTAATGTGAACTACCTCGACGCTGTCGATGCATTCCCAGACCTCATGGCTGATGCTCAGGGCATTCTCGACCTCTATGTCGGCGACGACTACGTAGATGCTTTGAAGGATCTGCAGAAGCGTTATGACGAAGACCTGGCCAGCCCGGGCAAGGAAGGCGCAGACACTGACGACATCTATGACATTACTAATGCTTTGAACAATCTCGTTAAGAACGCCCATACACAGGAGTACAGCGAGATGCATGCTGAGCTCGTGACCTTGAAGGACGAGTACAACCAGATGATGGAGCAGGCTGGCAAGCTCTACGACGACTATCTGGCTGAGACCGATCCTGCCAAGAAGGCTGCCATGGAGGAAGATGCTCTGGCTGCTAAGGCTGAGCGCGAGCGCCTGCAGCAGAAGTTCGAGACCGTCGGCGATGCACTCAACATCGACGAGAACATCACCAACCTCGATGGGCTCAACGCTAACTTCTTCGACGCTAATCCTGACAACGATCCTGAGTACAGCGACTATGTCGACGTCGAGCACAACATCGCACTCATCAAGGCAGAGATTGCCAAGGAGCGCGGCGAGCTCACCGACGAGGAGATTGCTCAGAAGGGCGCTGAACTGGCCCAGGCTGTTGAGAACTTGCTCGCCAGCGAAGCACTGCAGTTCAGCAACGAGCCCGCTGCCGGCTATCTCTTCGAGGACTTCGGACTCTATGAGAACTATCTGAAGGCTGACGTGGATGCTGTGAAGAAGCTCATGGATGACAAGAAAGATAAGCTGAACGCCATTAAGGAGAGCATCGAGGCTACCGACGGCAACGCCGACGAGACCTACAACTACGTGCTGCTCTATGAGGAGAAGATCAAGAACCAGCTGGCAGAGTTTGGCAACGGTGGTTCAGAAGACCTCGCCGACGTACAGGATCAGCTCGATAACTACAAGCAGAAGAATACTGTTATCACCGAGCGCGCCGAGACGCAGCATGCACGCTTCCTCGAGATCCAGGCTAAGGTCGACGCTGCATTACAGTACATCGAGACTGCCAAGGAGCAGGTGAAGAGCCTCGGCCTCACTGATGCTGATGAAAACCTCGTGGAAGGAGACTTCTCAGTACCTGCTTTCGAGCTGGAGAAGATTCAGGCTGCTCTCACCACCTACTACCTGCAGGGCGATGGTGTCGTGTTCGACAAGAATGTCAGCTTCGATGGCCCGACGGCGGGTAATACCTTCGAGCTCATCAAGCACATGGTTGGCGAGGAAGTCACCGACGAATGGATTGCTGAGAAGGGTCTTAGCACCACGCCCAGCATCGTTACCTATAAGGGTAATGGCAAGGTGGAGATCTACGAGAACATCGGCCTCATAGCAGTGAATCAGAAGATCAGCGGCGAGGTGCAGAAGTGGGTTAACGTACTCGCTAATCAGAAGTATGCAGAGGCTGAAGCCGCCTACAATGCAGCATATGCTGATATGGAAGCAACGATGATGCGCACTGCTGACAAGGAAGCCCTGCGTGGTGTGTTCTATGGCAACCTCTCTGATGTGAAAGACGAAGGTATCAAAGATACCAGTTATCAGAAGGCACTCAATGAGCTGGAGAAGCGCAAGGACAATCGCACCATCAATAACATTGAGATGTATCGTGATGCAGTCGATGGCTTCATCGCAAGCCTGCAGACCCAGTTCGCTGAGATGATTGCTGACAACGTGGCCGGCGACATCGTTGGCAATGCTGACGGTACTCCTGACGGCGTGATCAACGTTCTCGACCTCACCGACCTGCTGTCATACGTCAACCAGCCTGGTAAGCAGAAGGATCTTGATGCGGACGGCTTCGCTAAGCGCGACCTCAACAACGATGGCTACATCGATGTGGTGGATCTTGGCATCATGGTCGACATCATCACTGGCGACACCGACTACCTCTATGCCGACGGCACCTTCTCGTCTCGCACAAACCGCAACGCCAACGAGCACCTCGTGGCCAGCGTCGCTGGACAGGGCAACACCCAGCGTATTGCCATCAGACTGCAGAACACACGCGAATACACCGCATTCCAGATGGATGTCGTACTGCCCGAGGGCATGACACTCGTAGGACAGAGCCTCGGCAACCGTGCTAACGGACAGGAGCTCTACGCCAACGAATGGGACGGCAAGGTGCGCCTCGTAGGATTCACCATGTCGAAGGCTGCATTCAGCGGAAACGACGGCGATGTGCTCTACCTCGACGTACAGACCGACGACAGCTACAAGGGTGACTACGTCAAGTTCAACGACGTGCTCTTCCTCACCACCGACTCGAAGGGCGTGCGCTTCACCATGGAGGGCGACGCCGCTACAGGCATCATGGATCGCTTGGCAGACACATTCGACGCTGCCAAGGAGAAGGTCTACAACCTCGGCGGCCGACTCGTCAATGGCATGAAGAAGGGCGTGAACATCATCCGCGGTCAGAAGGTTCTCAAGAAATAAGTAGCAAACGAGTGAGGAGTTGTGGAGGCGCAACATGACCTCCACAACTCCACAACTCCACAACTCCTAAAGAAACATCAACAATAATATAAATAAATTTCTACACGATTATGAACAAGAAACAAATCGTATTTGGAGCACTGCTCGGCCTGCCAACACTGGCATTGGCCGACGTGAAATTCAGCATCGAGCCGATTACCATCGCAGCTAACGAGAATGCTACGGTAGTCGTCAATGCAGAGCTGTCTGATCCTACCGAGGTGTCTGCTTTTGAGATGACGCTTGTCCTCCCGGCACACATGACACTCAAGGGATTCGATGAGGTGACCACCTCCGACCAGGTGACCACTGATTACGGATGGGTGCTGACACGCAGCATCGTCGGCGATCCTGCTGACCGTACCTACAAGTTCGTGGGCTTCGACAAGACGGGTAAGAAGAAGCTGAAGTATGACGAGATTCAGAAACTCGTCGCCTTCACCTTCGACGTCAGCGCTGATGAATTCTTCAATCCCAAGACCGCTGGACAGATTGTCATGAAGAACTTTGTCGTCACCGACATTGAGAACGCTCCCAGCTATCAGGCAAAGGGTGAAGTGAACGAGGGCAAGCCTGAAATCTATGGTCAGATCAATGGTATCTATCGTCTTGACGGCGACACCAACAATAAGGTGACCATTGACGGCAACCTCACCGAGGAGACCATCGAAATCACCGCCAACGCCGACTATAATAGTGATGTGACTGGTTTGACCAAGCTTGTCACCGTGGAACTGACGAACAGCCACAATGGCCCGCAGTTCGATGATGACGGCAACCTGCTCTGGGGTGATGACCAGGTGCGCGGACTGCAGGGTGTCATCCACCTGCCAAAGGGTCTGCACATCAAGGGCGACGGAAAGATCACACCGCGTACCGTCAACGAGGATCTGACTCTTGGCACACCCGAAGAGGTGAAAGATGATGAAGGCAATGTGATTGGTGAGACCGTTACGTTCTCCATCTATGCCAGCTCAGCTCCTCTGCGCAGCTGCGATGTCTACGGCGTAGAGCTGTTCCAGTTTGAGGTCGTCGGTGGCAGCGTGGATGAGTACAACTCAAACACCTGTGAGATTGTCATCGACAACATCATCGCTTCGAAGTATCAGGACACCAAGCGCTATACCCTCGACGACGTTATCACTATCACCGTTGAGAACCCCAACCAGGACGCTAAGGACGATCAGGATGTCACCACTGGCAACCTCGACACCGACCTGGCTAATGCCATTGCCAACATCGATCCTTGGGTGAAGAACAGCAGCGCTGTGCTCGCTCAGCAGAAGATAGCTGAGGACGCTGTCCAGGCTTTGAAGGACGAGATCTACAATCAGTATGTCAACGGCGTGCTGCAGGATTGGACCGATCCCGATGGACTGCAGGCCACGGCTGAGGCTGAGATTGCTAAGCTGAACGACGTGGCTGCCGAGACGCTCGAGCAGGCCAAGGCATTTGACGCAGAGGCTCAGAAGTGGATTGACAACGCTGACGAGGCCGACGTGCCCGACTTCCTGAACCAGTATGAGCAGATTGTGCCCATCAAGGACGAGCGCAGTGAGAACGCAGGCTCGCTGAAGGATGCCAAGGAGGCCCTGAAGCAGGCTCTGGCTGATGCCAAGACGCATGGCACACTGGGTGACGACCTCGACGACGCTGACGTCACTGACGCTGAGCCCGGCACCGCTCTGAAGGATCTGGAGAAGGCCGTACAGGATCAGAACGCTGCACTCGAGGCTGCCATCAAGGCTGCTCAGGAGGCTAAGGCTGCTGAGGATGCCAAGGCACAGGCTGCCATCGCTATCGAGGTGCCCACACTGCCCGGTTATGACCGCATGGACGACACGCCCGAGACCTACAAGGCTGCAAAGGGCGTCTATGACGATGCACTGGCTGCACTCGTGGCTAAGTTCGGAACCAACGGTGAGGATGGTACAGTAGGCGAAGCCGGACAGGCTGCCGACCTCGACATCTATAAGGCTGAGATTGAGGCTGTGGAGGCTGCCATCGGTGGCCTGAACACCGCTATTGAGACTGTCAACGGCAAGGCTGCCGCCAACAACCAGGCTGCCGAGGATGTGGTGGTTGACTTCGCACTGCCCACTAACGTGGCTGCTGACGATACGGACGAGACATTCACCAAAGCCGTGCAGAATCTGGAGAATGCTGTGAAGGCTGCCGAAGAGGCTGGCACACAGGCTAAGGACAACATCTATGCTGATGAGATTCAGGCTGTGAAGGACGCTCAGGCAGCTGTCATCGCCAAGGGTGACGCCAACAACGCACTTGTGGACGATGCTACAGACTCCTACAATGCATACGATTACGAGAATGACATTGAGGAGGGTCTCGCCATCGAATACGGCGTCGTGCCC
>Ga0255061_10000607_pt1 | contig 10572 bp, 3 predicted proteins | sample 174RNAGHGhighgp2_FD_183093 | JGI IMG/M metagenome (GOLD analysis project Ga0255061, IMG submission 183093) | Metatranscriptome of sheep rumen microbial communities from Palmerston North, Manawatu-Wanganui, New Zealand - 1742 RNA GHGhigh gp2... | ecosystem: Host-associated > Mammals > Digestive... | reverse complement strand
GGAACAAATTCCATTTGTTCTGCCACTTTCCATCACCACGAACAATAGTAGTAGGTGTACCAAATACAACATTACCTTCTTCGTTGAGAGTGATGTTGGCTGCATGAACAGTCATAAACTTGTCTCCGTCTTCCATCCATCTGCGAACATCATAAAAACGATGTCCTTCGAATGCAAGTTCTACCCTGCGTTCATTCTTGTAGGCTGCCCAGAAAGCATCGTTGCTCATACCTGTTTTAAAGGCAGGCATTTTAGAACGTGTACGTGTCTTACTTGCCAATGCACGTGCAGAAAGAGTCAATCCAAGTTTAGAATCTGTTGCATCTGCTGCATTAGTTACGCCTGTAGCCTTGAAATACTGGAATACAGCCTCTGCATAGTTCAGATACATAGCACCCATACGGAAAGTAAGCCATCCATGAGATGATGTTGTTGCAGACTTACCCGAACGAGCCTTAAGAATCTGATTGCCGTTACACAACTTCTTCAGATAATAACCTGTTGGAGTAGCGTATGACTTACCGGCAGAACCACCAGTGCGTGAATGCCAACCGCCAGCGTATGTCTGAAGAGTTGGATAAGAACTGTTGTATGCCTCCAAATCTGCAGGCCACAAGTCGCCATTACATGCCACAGTCATTGCAAGACGTGGGTCTCGGTTAGCGTATGGCTTCTGAGGATCGTACAATGGGCTCTCGGCTATAGAAAGACCGTCGGTACACTCAAAAGCATCAACCAAATCCTGAGTTGGGCAATTACCACCCTGACCTGTAGAATAACCAGCAGGGAAATTGTAAGACTCTAATGTATTTGCAACTGCTGTACGACGTGCAAAGATTATTTCCTTTGTTGCCTCTGAATCAGTTATGTAACCTGGAACCCAAAGTGTATCAAGCGACGCTGCCAAACCTTTACCAGCTTTTTCGCTATATTCAATAAGTTCCTTATTCGCCAAGGCTGCATTTTTCCACAATTCAGCCTTCTCTGTTTCTGTTTTTCCCTGTGTAAACAAAGGTGAAGCATGGTAAAGAGCAGCTTGTGCCTTCAGAGCAAGTACTGCACATTTATCAGCTCTACCAGTCTGACTCTTGACACCATCAATAGGAGCTGTTTTATTCAATTCAACATAATTCTCTACTATTTCATTCTTTATATCATCACACTCCGAATTGATGAAGTTAAATATTTCATCTGCAGATGTGCATGGCAGAGCAGTCTCAACATCACCAGTTGTATTTGTCTTCTTAAAAGGAACATCACCATACTGACGCACAAGTGTGAAATAGAAATATGCGCGTGCCCAACGAGCCTCGTACTGATAGTTGTTATAAAGTTTAATATTACCCTCGTAGTCCTTGTTGTACTTAAACTGTTCGAATGTCATGCCGCTCCAGTTATCGAGCATTTCATTGCAATAAGTAATGCCCTCGTAAGCTGAAGTCCAAATTGTCTGATGAGGATTGGCTGCACTCCAGTTTCCGTTGCAGAAATCCTCAACGCTATTGCCGTCGTGACTGTAAACAGCTTCATCGGTAGCAGAGGCAAGCATTGCGCCCGAAAGGTTTCCCCAGTCGGTATCGATATCGTTGTATATCTTAGACATGAAACCACCAACATAGCCGAATGAGCGTGCCATGTAGTCATGGTCGTATGCTGTGTACTCATTGTAGTCCATCTTGTCGTTGCACGAAGCAAGGGCAAGAGAAGCAAGAGCAATACCCAATATATTTTTATTTAATTTCATGTTCTTTCAAATTAGAATGTTAGAGATGCACCAATCTGTAAACTCTTTGTCAATGGCTGAACAGCACCGTATGATGCAGCATCGCCCTCGCACAAGAAGTCGCCAGTCAACAAATCTGTTCCACGCACATAAATCTTTGCACCATTGATAAAGCCAGTCTGGCTAAGCAATGACTTTGGCAACTTGTAGAACACTTCGATGTTGCGAAGTTTGAAGTAGTTGCGACCAAACAAGTTATTTGTGCTTGTTACATCGTTGTTGGCATTTGCTGTAGGGCTTAGTCTTGGGAAGATTGGATATTCAGTGTTTCCTCTCTCTGCCGACCAACAGTTGTCATAGTAGAACTGTGAAACAGTGTTTGTTGCAACAGCTGAACGGTACATTCCGTTAGTATTCATTACACCGCTCCAGCCACCTACGCCTTGGAATGTAGCAGAGAAGCCAAGACCGCACTTCCACTCGCCACCGATATTGAATGAATAGTATGCACTTGGAGCAGTTGTAGAACTGCCGATTGCCTTCTGGTCGTTAGAATCAATCTTACCATCACCATTAAGGTCGGCATATTTCAAATCACCCGGATAAACAGTTGTAAATGTCTGCGCAGGCAATCCAAGAGCAGTCATCTCGTCTGTGCTAATTACGCCGTCACCGTTAAGGTCATCGTTCAATCCGAAGAAACCGTTGCAAACATAGCCGAATGCCTGACCGTAGCAATGTCCGGTACGGTTAAGATAGCTATAAAGTCTTGGTTCTTCGCCCTGCTCCTTTATTGTGTTGCCCATGAAGTTGAATGTTGCACCAAGATTCAAAGCAAAATTCTTTGTAACCTGTGCCTGATAATCAAGCGCAAGCTCAACACCATGACTGTTCATAACACCAATATTTTCGTATGGTGCAGTAAGACCGAACACTGATGTGTATGAGCCTTCTGTAGAGCACCATATATCGTAACGATGCTGGTAGTAATAATCCAACGATACGTTAAGACCGTCGAAGAATGTTGCATCAATACCAATATTATACTTCATTGACTTTTCGCGACCAAGACTCTGTGTCTTAGCAAGCGGAATATATGTATTTCCCCAATGATCACCGCCGCCATCAGTATCAAAACCGTATGCAGGAGTGCCAAAAGCATAGAACTGGTCGTAATAAGTCCAATTATTGTCAGGAAGAACATCAAGTTGCTGTAAACCTGCAGAAGCACGCAACTTCAAGAACTTAATGCCCTCAACATCTTTCAAAAATGCCTCATTATGAAGATTCCAAGCAGCTGAAACTGTTGGAGAAAAAGCCCACTTACTACCCGGAGCAAGACGATTTGAGCCAGAGTACATCAAGGTTGCATCGAACAAATAACGGTTGTCGAAACCATAGTGTCCGAAGAATGATACATTCTGACGGTAAACAGATGTATTTGTACCTGTAGCATCGTTAAACTCATAATCGTACTTCAACTGAGCAAACAAAGCATTCTTGCCGAATGTCTTGTCATAGTTGACAGACGCATTTGCAATGCAACGACGAATCCATGCATCGTTGTTTGCATCAGTTCCCATATTCGAGTCAGTATCACCAGTTGTAAGTGTTGCGTTTGCAGGGTCAACTATACCTCCATTATAACCAGACACCGAATATACACCATACGTATATGTCTTAGAATGGTTCTCGTACAAATTAGACCATGTATCATAGCCCAACTGAGCCTGAGCAGACAAGCCTTCAAGAATTGAAGACAAATCCTGGACTAACTGAATATCACCATAAAGAGCACGCTGGTGTTTCTTATAGAATGCAGCACCAGCACTCTGAGCCACTGGGTTATTTGTTTTGTATTGAGTACTACCACCCCATATTTTATCATCAACCTTTACAGGAAAAGCATTTGCAGGAACAGTGTAAACCATATTCCACAAATTAGCCTGTGAACCTGGCTGAGACTGTTCAGTAAGCAAACCATAAATATGAGTGTTCAATACAGTCTTTGGAGTAAGATCAATATCCATATTTATACGGATACTACCACGAGTGTACTTGTCCTGCGTAGAATAGCCCTCGCCATTCATCTCTGGATTCTTAATAAAGCCAGAGTTTGTAAGCAGATTCAAGGCTGTATAGTAACGGAAATTACGTGTACCACCTCTAAACTGAAGATCATAATTGTTATTATGTGAAATGTTGCGGAATGTTTCGTTAGCCCAATCTACATTTGGATAGTAAAGAGGATTGTTACCCTTCTTGTAAGACTCGATAACAGCATCGCTATAAACTACGTTTCCTCCCTGATTACGGTATGCCTCGTTCACTGCGTTTGCGTATGTTGCAGCATCAACGAACTTAGGCATACGGTTAAGATAGCTAAACGTATGGTCATAAGAGAACTTTATCTCCTTTGTATTGTAATCTCCATGCTTTGTTGTAATAACAATAGCACCGTTAGCACCCTTGTAACCATAGAGGGCTGTTGCAGCAGCATCCTTAAGGATTGTTACATTCTCAACATCGTCAGAGTTTACGTTCTCAATAGCACGCTCAACACCATCAACAATGATAAGCGGAGTGTTTCCGTTAAGGCTCTGAAGTCCACGGACATACAATGTTGGATTAGCCGCAGAGAACAAGCCCGAGCCATCGAGAGAAACAAGACCATTACCCTGACCTATAATATTATTGCCTATGTTTCGAGCACCACGTCTGTTCACATCCTTATTGGTAATGATGCTTACAGCAGCAGTTGACTGCTCACGGCTGAATGTCTTATTTGCACCGACATCCACTTTCTGTTCTTTGAAAGCAACAGAGTCGATGACGCTGTACTGCGCCACTGCAGGCAGGCTCAAGCCTGCGAGCAATGAAAGCATATATATATTCTTATTTTTCATATAATGTTCTGTTAAAACTTTACACATTACCAACCTGGGTTCTGTACAAGACCATAATTCTTGTTAATCTCAGCCTGTGGGAATGGTGAAAGCAACCACTTAGTTACCTCTGTAGTCTTTGGATCTTTACCCCACATCACACGCTTGTTTCCAGTAATAGGAACAACTTTGCTTAGGAAATTCAGAGGCTGAGTTGAACTTGCATCATTATCCTTATCTGCGCCAACCCAAGCTACATCACGATTTACAAACACAATATCACCAGTCGTGTCATCAGTTGTCTGCAACATTCGATACTGAATAAGTCCATGAAGCTGTTTTGTCATCCAGTCTGTTCTCTTATAACGAATCATATCAAACCAACGAGCATTTGTAAGACCAAGCTCACGAACGCGCTCATCAAGAAGTTCCTCGATAAACTCATTTGATGTTGCACCATTATCAAGAGCAACAGTCTGAGCCAACGCTCCTTCTGCAGTAGTAGCAGTATAACCTATTGCATTACGATTTGTAACATTTGTCCATACCTTAGCCATTGTTGGAAGACCAACGCGAGAACGTACAACATCGACCATCTGAACAGCCTTTGCAACATCCTTGTTTGAGCGCATTACCAAAGCTTCGGCATATGTAAGATACATATCAGAAAGTGAAAGGGCAACCCACTGAGTCTGATAGCGATAGCTATCTGCACCAGTATCACCATTATAAACGCCAGTTCCTAAATAATACTTATTGTAACCATAGCCAGAGCCGAACATTGTATTTGACTGCGTAAGAACACCAGTTCCTGCGTCATTACCCTTGTACCACAATTCCCATGCATTACCAGTCTGCGCTGCAGAAGTCCAATCTAAGTTCTTAGTCTGCCCATTAACGATACACTCCTCATACAAACGTGGGTCACGAGTAAGTATAGGATCGAGGTTTCTTGCATTAGCTGCAATACTACCGCGCATAAACATTGTATGCAAACTCTTTGTCTGACGTGTAATCGCACCAGTCTTACTATTTGTTATAAAGTTAATAGTATCACGTCCGTCAGCAGTTTTTGCAGCCTTATAAGTTCGTGAAGAAGCTTTGTCCCAGCTAAATGGTTCACCATCATACCATGAGAACTTCTCAACATATTCCTGCGTTGGGCAATATGCATTACGTGGTACAGAAGATGAGTACCAAGAGTGCCAACAATATCGTGCTGTTGCACTATTATCACCACCCATAACGCGAACAGAATGAAGCACTTCCTTTGATTCTCTCAAGAAGTAGCCCTTACGATATGCAAGACGATATGCAGGAACATTTTTTTCCAAAGTACCTGTAATCCCTGCAGTTTCAAGATGATAATAGCCGTTATTATTCAAGGCATTGAAAAACTCGTCGCAAGCTGTTGCAAAACGATCCCAACGTTCCTGATACTTAGAGTTGTCAGTATACATAATGTAAGGTTTCACATCCTCTGATGCACCAGCATAATATGGCTGACCGTCCTTTGGATTAAGCATTGGAGATGCTGCGAACTGAAGAATCTTACACTTCAAAGCCATAGCACCAGCCTTTGTCCAGCGTCCAGTCTCATCATCAGCAACACTCCAAGGGAAGTTTGGCTCAGCAATAGCCTTGTCAAGTTGCTCAACCATATAATTCACACAATCTTCAACTGTACTACGTGGAAATTGAGAAGAAACCTCTGACGTCAAAAGAGCATGGTCTATAATTGGAATACCTCCATAATGCTGGAACGTATCAAAGAAATAAGCAACCTTCAAGCAACGTGTCTCGGCAACAAGTTTACCTTTCTCACTTGCTTCCATATCTGGAACAAGGTCTACATTTTCTTCAAAAATCTGTGCAGCACGCATACCCCACCACTGATACTCTTTGTCGTATGTATACAGAGGGCCATCCAAACCGTCATCACGGTTTACATAAGTCGTAAGACCTCCTGCATAATAGCCTCCATATACAGATGCACCATTCCAAAACTGATGCCAACAATCGGTAAGCGCATCAAACTTTCCGGCGTAAGGATTACCTGTATGAGGCATATACTTGCCACCATTTGTGTATGGAAGTCCGTAATATTGCTTAGAATAAATACCGACCACAAACTGGCGTGCATATTGTGCACTGCCAAAAACTGTGTCTATTGTTGCTGTAGAACTTGCAGCCTTATCGAGCGATGCATTACCTACAGCGATATTGTCTGTACAAGCCGTAAATGCTGAACCTGCAAGAACAATAGCAATAGCACTTTTGTATATATTATTAAATTTCATTTTGTCCTTTTTTTAGAATCCAACATTCAAACTAACAGTGTATGTACGCTGAAGTGGGTACGATGGAGAACTAGAAGCTCGTGTTTCAGGATCACCCCACTTATACGGAGTAAATGTAAGCAAATTGTAACCAGAAAGAGTTAACTCACACTTGCTCATACCAATTTTCTTAAACGCAGGATTAATGAAATCATAAGAAAGAGAAATAGTCTTTAAACGAAGATACTTAGCATCTTTCTCGAACAAGTCAGAACCTGCATAATTCTGATTTGCATTAGACCATGTAGCACGTGGATAGAGAGCATCCTGTGACTCATAAACGCCCGGAGTCCAAGTATTATCAACATGATACTGCAACAGACCACCCTGTGTTGTATTTGAAGAACAATAGAATGGCTGTTTAAATACATCCGAAATATAACGTGTCACATTCCATGCACCTGTCAACTGTGTGTTAAAAGTAAGACGTTTCCACACAAAACCAAAATTAAAACCAGCCATATACTCTGGATCATCGGTATAACCATTATCCAAAGTCATATCACTATTGTCAATCTTGCCATCCTTATCGAGGTCTACAAATACACAATCACCAGGCTGAAGATTTGCAACTAACTGAGTTGGGAACTCAGAGCCAAAAGTCTGCTTATATTCTTCCTTAGTCTGCTCTCCCTCATAATATTTCCAGAACTTGTACATAGAGCGTGCACCAATACGATGTCCCTTTTCATACTGATATAGGTTGTTTTTTGGTGCCTCTTTCTTCTCTATAATCTCATTCTGGTTATAAGAAAGATTCAACTTTGCCCAATAACGGAAATCCTTTCCTATTTTATCGTTCCAGCCAAGAGAGACTTCCCATCCCCAACTATTTGTTTCACCTAAATTTGCGAATGGCACAGTAAAACCAATAATACTTGGAACAGTTTCATCTATAAGCATAATATCGTTACGATGCTCACGATAATAATCAAAATTTAATTTTAAACGGTCTGATAAGAAATTGACATCAACGCCATAATCCTGCTTAAATGCTTTTTCCCAGCCTATTTCAGGATTACTCTTTGCTGACTCATATGCTCCAGGAAGGGCTGCAGCATCACCTCCTGCCAGATTTTGGCCATTACCAAAAGCATATGCATACGTATTTGTATAAGGAGATGTAAGAGCATTCGAAATCAATCCATTAGAACCTGTGATATATGGGTCAGGAAGATAAATAAAACGCACACCATTTGAAGTCTTATCATTACCAACAAGACCAACAGAAGCACGTAGCTTCAAAAATGATACGACCTTCTTTACTGGTTCAAAAAACTTCTCTTCACTTATGATCCAACCTAGCGAACCAGCAGGGAATGTACCAAAACGACGTCCTGGTGCATAATTCTCAGAACCGTTGTAACCAACATTGAACTCTGCCAGATATCTACTCTTATAATCGTATGTAACACGACCAACAAGACCAACATAACCACGAGCAACATCTGGATAAGAAGTCGAACTATAATAATAATATTTACTCTGATTATATAGCAAAAGAGCAGAAACACTATGCTCACCAAAAGAACGAGAGTAATTAAAACTACCCTCAAAGTACCAGTCACGTCCCTTACCCTGTGTAGACTTATATGTAGGGTCTGTAAAATTACCGTTCTGACGATAAGCCAAGCATGGAGTACCATCGGCATTGTAAATCACATTGCCATTGTCATCATACTGAACAAGAGGATTATATGATGCATAGCCCGACTGACCCTGTTTGTTTACAGTAAACGCAGAGTTGTATGCTCCCTTTAATTTGAGCGACAAGCCTTTTACAACAAAGTCAAGTTTCTGTTCAAGAGCAAGATCCATCTGCAATTTATTGTTATTAGTCTGCATAAAGCCATTACCATAGTAAGCCATACCATGACCACCGACAAAAGGAAGGTTCAAACCATCAGTATAATCGGTAGTAACATTGATCATCTTACCATCTACAATACCCGGAGATGAGAATGGTGTTGCATAGTAGATGTTCTTAATCATACCGCCAGAACCCTGACCTGTGTAAGGTTTGTCGGCATCATTAACATTACCAGCGACATTAAACGAAATTGTCGTAGTCTTTGTGACTTTCAAATCCAAGTTGGAACGATAGTTAAAACGCTGATACTGATATCCGTAATTGTATGGCATTCCAAACTCCTTAAACAAACCGCCTTGTGAATAGTAACCTGCAGATATAAAGTATCTTACCTTTTCTGTACCTCCAGATATATTCAAGTTATGCTGCTGCTGAAGAGTAAAGTCCTTCATGATATAGTCAGCCCACTTTGTTGAAGGGAAACGTATTGGGTCTGAACCGTCTTTAAACTTCTGGATTATCTCATCACTAAAACTTGGAGAAAACGTTTCACCTTCCTTATGACTCGCATTATAGTCATTCAACTGCATCTGAGTATAGAACTTGGCATAATCATAAGAACTTGCCTGTTCAACCATCTTTGTAGGAGAAAGTGCAGTGAAAGAGCCAGAGAATGAAATCTTTGCCTTTCCTTCCTTACCACGCTTTGTTGTGATAAGCACAACACCATTTGCACCACGCACACCAAATACGGCTGTTGCCGATGCATCCTTCAGAATTGTTACACTCTCTATTTCGTTAGGGTCGATATCGCTCATTGAACGCTCTACACCATCAACCTGAATAAGAGGAGTAGCATCGCCCCATGTAGCCTTACCACGAACAAAGATTTCAGCGGCATCGCTACCTGGCTCACCAGAGTACTGAACGGTGGTTACACCCGAAAGCTGTCCACCAAGCACATTGTTTACAGAACCAACTGATGTGCGGACAAGATCCTCTGACTTAACACTCGAAATCGCACCAGTTACAGTAACCTTCTTCTGCACACCGTAGGCTACGACCTCAACACCTTCCATATCAACGGTATTTGATTTCAGCGTAATCTTCATTCCGTTCTTTGCAACAACGGTCTGAGTATCATAACCGACATATGAAATCTGTAACTTAGTACCTGGCCTTACGTTAACCTTAAATCTACCCTCAAGGTCGGTAATTGTACCTTGATTGCTGCCGTTCAGAATGACGATAGTTGCACCAATAATTGGTTCACCCTGATCGTCGAGAACGGTTCCAGTGATGCCTTGTGCATGCTGAGACTGCTCAGCCGCATTTGCCACCACGGTAGTGAGTGGGTTGAACGTCAAAGCCGAACACATCATTGCCACGGGCAAGATAGTTCCTTTAATAATGGTTTTGCTGTTCATGCTATTGAATTAAAATTTAGATTCTTATTATTAGTGATAGTATCAATATTAAACATCGCAAATGTACTATTCTACTATAAAAAAACGGTTGAAAAATGTTTCTATTTAGTAGAAATAAAAACTTTATGGCCATTTAGTATATAAATTCCATCCTGCGGCCTTTCTCTCTTACGTCCCTGAATATCAAAAATTTCGCCATCAGCTAAAGATTTTTCATCTCTTTTTTGTCGACGAATTCCTGTGGTTAAATCGTTTTTTACATTTTGTTGTATCGAATACAACTGTGCCACTTCCTCGTCACTTAAAGCCTTGTTAAAAATGCACACATCATCAATCAGAACAGGAGCAGTTCCCCACCACGAGCCGTAGCCAAGATAAAAAACATCAG